>Ga0307510_10004294_pt1 | contig 16761 bp, 13 predicted proteins | sample 12_EM_MG_FD_207224 | JGI IMG/M metagenome (GOLD analysis project Ga0307510, IMG submission 207224) | Populus trichocarpa ectomycorrhiza microbial communities from riparian zone in the Pacific Northwest, United States - 12_EM | ecosystem: Host-associated > Plants > Roots > Unclassified | place...
GGAGGCGGGGCTGATGGTCGCACCGTTGGCCAGGGTGAACTCCGGTGCCAGAGCGGTGAGTTCGGTGCCTTCCTTGACCGGCAGCACGATCCGGCTCTGGGTGTCGGTGACGATCGCGTCGGTCTTCAGCTCGGGCAGCGTGGCACTGGCGATACCGGTGGTGTTACCGCTCAGCTCCAGCACCTCGGCCGCCGACAGCGCGCGGTTGTAGATCCGAAAGTCGTCCACCTGGCCAGCGAAATAGGGGTCGGCGGCGTACAGCGACTTGCCGATGTAGCCGCTGTAGCCCTTCGAGGCGTCGTAGAGATCCGACGGCTTGATCGTCACCCCGGTGGTCCGCGCCACCTGCACCCCGTTGAGGTAGAGGACCGCGATACCGGTGGCGCTGTTGAGTGTGACGGTGATGTGTTTCCACTCACCGGCGGCGAGCTTCGAGCCCGCCGACAGCTTCGACTCGGCGCCCCAACTCCCTTTGGTGACAGCCGAGTAGAGACTCCCGCCGCCGTTCGACGGTGTCGCGAAGAGGTACTTGTCGCTGTTCGGGCCGAGGCCGAAGAGCCACTGGTTGACCGCCGTCGACGTCGGATCCCACTTGGCGTAGGTGGAGACGGTGACGCTGCCGGAGTCCTTCAGCACGCCGTTCGGGATCTTGACGTACGGCGAGGTGGTGGAGGAACTGGATCCGCCGCTCATCACGAATGAGCCGCCGTGCACACCCGTCCCGAAGGCCGGAGTGTTGACATAGGTGCCGTGGTTGCCGTGGCCGCTGGAGTCCCCGACGACATTGCCCGACGTCTCGTCGAAGTCGTACCGCAGGACCAAGCCCGCAGGGATGCCGGTGCCCCCGTCCTTGGACACCGTGACATGGGCCTGGACGCGGAGCGTGGCGCCGTCCGGCAGGGTGCCGTTCACGGTGAACGTCCCGGCATCGGAGTACGCCGATGCCGGGACGTCGTCCCAGGTCACGGAGACCGGTCGGGTGACGCCGTCGCCGTACTGGGCGATGACGGTCGCGGGCAGCACCGGTGCGCTGCCGACGGCGGTGGAGACGGTGACGTCCTCGGCGCTCTCCACCAACTCGTCGGGCTGGTAGGCGCGCAGCAGCCGGTTGTACTCGGCCTCGGTGACCGGCAGCACGGTGCCGTGGCGTGGCGTGGATGGCAGCGAGTAGTCGGTGGACAGGGTCCAGACGCCTGAGTCGAGGTCGGTCGTCTCGAACGGTATGTAGCCGCGGCCCCCGAACTCGTCGAGGAAGAGATACCACTTCTCCTCGGTGTTGGACTTGAAGACCAGCGGTCCCTCGGCGGCGCTCATCGTGCCCTTGCCGATGCCCTCGGCGACGGAGTCGTAGTCGGTGTCGAGGATCGAGCCGGCCTTCTCTTCGAAGATGAACTTGCTGTTCGGGGAGGAGGAGGTGTTGTTCCGCTCGTCCTTGGAAAAGCGGTAGTACTGGCCGTCGTGCTCGATCATCGTGGAGTCGATCACCGAGTAGCCGCGGTCGATCCACACCTTGGGCTTGCTGAACGTGCGGAAGTCACGGGTGGTGGCGTACAACATGCGGTTGTAGGTGTCGCCGGTGTGCGCGTCGTTGTCGTAGATCTTCGACGCCCAGAAGACGACGTATGAGCCGAGGGATTTGTCGTAATACGCTTCCGGAGCCCAGGTGTTGCCGGCCTCCTTCGGCGAGACGGTCACCAGCCGCTGGTCGGTCCAGTGCACCAGGTCGGTCGACTCCCACACCATGATCGCCCGGCTGCCGGTGCGCTGCGCGGCGTCCCAATCACCGTTGCCGTAGATCCGCAGGTCGGTGGCGATCTGGTAGAACTTGTCGCCTTCGGGAGAGCGGATGATGAACGGGTCGCGCAGCCCTTTCTCGCCCAGCGTCGAGGTCAGCACAGGGTTGCCGCTGTTGATCTCCCGCCAGTTCAGCGGGTCGTTGCCCTTGCTCAGGCCGAAGCGGACCTGCTCGCCGTCGGAGGTGCCCTCACCGGTGAAGTAGCTGAAGAGGTAGCCGGACTTGGCTTCCGGCACCGGCAGTTCGGGCACCTTGGCGTTGAACGTGCGGGTCGCGGATGCGTCGTCGCGGGTGACGGTCGCGGTCAGTTCGACGGTGGTCGAACCGTCGCCCGCGGCCGGGCGGTCGACCACCCCGTCGGCGGAGACCACGGACGGGTCGGCGGACGACCAGTCGACCATGGTGGAGTAGTCGCCGGTGGCGGGCAGCGTCAGGTTGCCGCGTACGTCGTCGATGTTCGGGACGGTCAGCGAGGCTGCGGCCTGGTCCACGGCGTGCTGGTCGTCGAAGTCCGTCAGCACGGTGATGTCGAAGGACTTGGTGTCGGTCACCGCGCCCTTCTTCAGCGTCGCGGTGAGCGTCGCGTGACCGTCGGGCTCACCGCTCGCAGGGCGGGTGACGGCGCCGGTCGCCGACACCGCGGACGGCGCGTCGCTGGACCAGCTGATCGAACTGCCGCCCGCCGTACCTGCGGTGGGCAGCGTCAGGTCCGACACGACGGCGTCGGTGTCGTCGCCGAGGCTCAACGTGGCCTTGTCCCGCGCGACCCCGTCGGTGGCGATCGGCAGCGCCAACTGCTCCACCTCGGAGGCGTCCAGCGCCCGGTCGTAGACGCGGAAGTCCTTGATCTTCCCCTTGAAGTACTTGTCGCCGGAGTAGAGCGACCGACCGAGGTAGTTGGCGGTGGTGGTGCCGCCGATCGAACCCGGCGTGATGCTGACGGCGGTGTTGCGGGCGACCTCCACACCATCGTCGTAGAGCACGCCGGTGCCACTTGCCGTCTGCGTGTAGGAGAGGTGCTTCCACACGGTGCGCGGCAGGTTGTACGAGGCGGCGGGCGCGGTGGTCTGCTCGGTCGACCAGTTGCCGGAGGCGATGGAGGTGCGGAAGGTGTTGCCGGTGGTGAAGAGATAGCCGTTGCCGTTGGAGCCGCTGGAGTTGCCGAATCCGTAGATGAAGTACGGACCGGCCTGCGCGGAGTCGATCTGCACGTCCAGCGACACGGTGATCGCGCTCATGCCGCTCAAGATATTGTCCGGCACTTTGACGTAGGTGTCGGACCCGTTGAGGGTGAGGCCGTCGCCAGCGTTCCAGCCGGCGGTGCCGTTCACGGTGCCGTCCCGGCCGTGGCCCGAGGAGTCGGCGGCCAGTTGGCCGGAGGCCGCGTCGAGTTTGCACCAGAGGGCGAGGCCGTCGGTGACCTCCGAGGGGTCCGCGGTGGCTGCCGGGTTCGTGGCGTGTGCGGTGGTCGGCAGCAGCGTCATGGACATCGCGGCGAGGGCAACCGATGCGAGCCTGCGGCGCCGGTACCGGCTCCGGGGCACGTTCCAGCTTGCTCTAGACATGACAAATCGATGCGGCATCGGCGGCTTTTCCTCCACGGTTGATCGGGGGCAGAGAAAGGCCGACGGTGCGGCATTTCGACGATGTGATGTTGTGGTTTCGAGAGTGTCAAACGGTGCGTGGTACAGCGTCAAGAGGCGAGAGCGCATGTGCGGCCGGTCGGACGATCCAAGGTGACGCCGAAGAGATTCCGGGGAGCGGTAAGTGGACCTTCTGGCATGTCGCATCCGGCCCGTCCCCCCTGGAAATCCGCAGTTCAAGAGTGAGCGTGCGGAGCTGATTCGGCGGGCGGGATGACCGGATCAGCGGCCTGCCGAACGGGCCCGGATCATCCTGGCGTCCGCCGACGATGGGTCGAGCCGGGGGGGGCGTCGCGCGGCCCGTTGGCGTGGTGGTGAAGACGGTGAGAAAGCGGCGCGGGGACTCCTCGCTACGGGACGGACGGCCGGTCTTGGGGCACCGGCCACATCGGTGGGCCGAAGACCCACCCGGTCCTGAGTGAGGTGGAGCGATATCAGCTCACCCGGTGCGCGAGGCGGGCGCAGGCGGGACGAGCACCTACTGCGCCGCCAGGAATCGCACCCCCAGCGTCCGGTCAGCCAGCTGTCGACTCTTCTCCGCACTCTTCCGCAGGGCTTGGTCCTCGGCGTGGAGATTCGCGGTAACCGCCGCCAGTGCATCGAGCTTGCCCGAAGCCTTCGCAGGGCCGGCCGGTGGTCGGCCAGACCTGCGATGCGGTGTGCGCGAGCAGTTGTGTCAAGCGGGCGCCTCGTTGACCGAGGCTGTCACCCCCTCTGTCCCGAACTGCACCACGGGATCGGGCGCGGCCGGTGGGGGCACGAGCATCAGCCTCAGCCCGAGGGTGGCACAGAGGAGGCCGAGGGCGCACATCGCGGCGGTCCTGACGAAGGCGGCGTCCAGGTGGCCGGCGTCGTAGCCGAAGCCGCCGAAGTACGTGGCGAAGAGGGAGGCGAAGCCGAAGAACATGCCCGGGGGCTGTGCTTGGGCGCCTTGGAACGGGTGCGCAGACCATCGATTCCCTCGGCCTGGTTGCGGCGGTGCCAGGTGTCGTACGCCTGCCGGCTGATCCCGAAGTAGCGGCAGGACATTGCAACGTTGCCACTGGCTTCTTCGACATGGCGCATCACGGCCAGACGCCGCTTGGCCTCACGGTCAAGCGGCGGGGTGGGGTTGGATTTCGACATGTGGATCTCCACAGTGATCAGAAACCCAAAGTGTCAACGATGATCGGCCGTTTCCTACCACATGGATGCGCAGCTGGCGGTATTACCTGAGTTCGACGGAGTAGCTGCTTCCACTGAACTCCCATCCGTCCGAACCTGCGCCGATGTCCTGCTCGATGACGTCGTCGATGAAGCGGTCCTCGAACTCGTCGTCGGTGAGCTCGCCGGCCGTCCAGAGTTCCTCGATCACGTCCCAGTCACCCCGGCTCCCGGCGATCCGCAGGGGCGCGGCGTCGCGTGTTCCGCGTACGCGCTCGTCAGTGCCGGTGGTGACGGAGCCGCTGATCTCGTACTGGCCGTTTTTGACGCGGTCGGGGACGGGTTCGGCGAGAACGATGGCGACGTTCTCGTAGGCGGTGTGGATGAGGTCGCGGTAGCTGCGGCGGACGTTGTACTCAGGATCGGACAGCCAGTTGACCAGTGTCTTGACGGTCACGTCGAGGCCGGCATCGTCCAAGGCCTGGTAGCCGCGGTGGGTTGCAGTGAGCTGGGAGAGCTGGGCGTGCCAGTGCTTGGCAGTGTACGACGACAACCTGTGGCGGGGCGTGACCTGGGCGCGCAGAAGATCGTTCAGGGCAGCGCCCAGGGATCCTCCGCGGCCGGTGGGCCCGGCCATCAGTCGTCACCCTCAGGGATCATCTGCCCGCGCTCGATGAACTCGGCCTTGACCTCGCCGAAGCCGGTCCCGATCCGGTAGGTGGCGGGCGGCGTACCGGGCGGTGTCCAGAAGACGGCCGCGTCGACGTTGCGCAGGGCAATGAGCTGGTGCCCGTCCTGGACCGCCCGGAAGGCGACTGCCCAGTGGCGGACGGAGGCTTCGGCGACCATGCTCATGCGCCAGTCCGGCCTCCAGAACGGGGAGCGCTGTTCCTGCCGCTTGGGCCACAGCAGACGCAGAGCGATCGACAACCGCGTCTTGTACTCCTTGTACGGCTCACCGCCGGCCTCGACGAGCTCGGTACGCGCCTTCCGGGTGGCCTCGTAGAACGGCTTGAACAGGGACTCGTTGGCCTTGCCCGTCCACGAGTCGTGGATGGTCGGCATCGCGGCGAGGTGCTCTTCGCGGACGAGCCTCGCCAGCTGCTTGATGTGCGGGGTGGTCACCCAGACGCGGCCCTGCTCGTCGGGCCGGTCGATGATCCGTCCCAGAGGGTGCGGCATGTCGGTGCGCGGCCACGCCGGGATGTCGATGAGGTAGATACCGGCACCGGCTTTGTCGAACGCGGCAAGAGGCCCAGCGTGCAGCAGCTTGTTCGGGGCCAGGGGGACGGCTGAACAGGCGGACGGGTAGGAGCCGTTGCGGTCGATCAGGCACATCACCCCCGCGCCGAAGGAGTCGGGCACGTCGAGCCGGTCACGCCGGACCCGCTTCCCGTTCTCCCGGATGAAGGGCACGCGCGAGCTGGTAACGTCGGGGTGGACCCAGTGGGGCTCACCGTCCATGTGCTCACTGATCAACGGCCACGGACCGCTCTCCCGCTCCTCGGTGCGGATGACCGGAACCGGGTGCATCTTCGAGCGGCCGACCGCATCCTTGAGGATCTTCAACGCCGGGAAGACCGCTGTCTCCGGCTCGTCCTCCTCATCCCCCGGCCGAAGTTCCACTTCTCTTTCTGCGTCGTCTTCGTCGTCCGGGCCGTGGCCGCCGCTGCCCGCGATGGACTGAACGGCGACGTCGGACTGCTCGGTGGCGTCGGCGGGCGCGGTGGTGTTGCAGGCGTTGAGCGCAACCGAGAGGCGACGTCCCTCGTCGGTGTCCGGAAGTTGGGGTGGTGCCGCAGCGATCTCGGCGAGTGACGGCCCGAGTTCGTCCAGAGCCTCACGGCTGCCGTTCATGAGCGCGGTGCGCAGCGCGGCCAGTACATGGGTGACAGCCGCCGGCACCCCCTGCCGGGCGCCGGACGTGTAAGGAAGTGCCGCCTCGGCCAACTCCCTTTCCACGGCACTGACCAGAGACCGCGCAGGTTGGTCGCCGACCGCAGAGACGGCGGGGGCGCTGTCGGCGTCGAGGAAGCGTGCGTGCAGCAGGTCGGGGCTCAGGTACGCCGAGCCGATCGTGCCGAGGTCGCGCTCGGCGACCGTCACCTGGACCTTGGCAGGGTCCTCGGTCGGCGTGAGCATCAGCGTGATGTCGGCGTCGAGGAGTCCCAGGAGGGCGAGGTCGTCGCTGTCGACGATGGCGAGGACCGGTACGTCCAGGGTGCGCGCGAGGGAAGCCAGGACCTGGGAAGCATCCGGGAGACGGTCACCGGACAACGGCAGGCGGGCGCTGCGGGCGGCCTGGAGACGGTCCACGACCACCAGGGCCAGACCCTCCATGTGCGGGGCAGTCTCCGCGATGTCCTCGGCAGTCAAATCGCTGCCGTCATCGATCATCAGCAGATCGCCCGCCTGCACCAACTCATGGGCGACCTCCTGCTCGTGCTCGGTGAGGCGGCCCTGCTTCAGACGCGAATAGTCGCCCCCGGTCTCCGCAGAGACGATCCGGCGGAAAATGTCGTCCCGGTTAGGTCCCGACGCCGCGTACAGGACCATACGGCGGTCGACGAGCGCGCTCTGCCGTGCGGCAGCCAGTCCCAGCAGACTTCCGCCGACGTTCGGGGCGGCCGCCACGAGTGTCAGCCGGCCCGGCTGCAGACCGCCCGTCGCGGCGTCCAGCCCGGCCAGCCCGAACGTGGGACCTCCGGCGGGGCCGGAGGAGAGTACGGACATGGCGTCGCCGAGCGTGGTGAGGCGGCGCGGCGTAGTGCCGCGGTCCTGTGTGTGTGGGCTGTTCACCGCACCTCCTGCGGACGCCGCGCCCGGGTGCGCAGCCATGTCGGACGAGACGGCACCCGAGCCGGTGTCGGCGGAGAGCAGTACCGCGACGGGCGTGGTGTTCCGTCGGAGCACCTGCGGCTGGCCCTGAGCCGCCCGCGTGATGAGATCACCGAGGTCTTTCTGCGCCGCGCTCAGGACGTGGGACGGGAACACGCCGGGCTGCCGGGCTGCCGGAAACCAGGCCAGCGGCACCAGCAGAGCGCGATCATCCCGCTTGCTGATCAGCGTCGAGACCCCGTCCTCCTCGGCACGTTTCACCAGAGCGAAAAGCTCCGTACGGGCCTCGGTCGCGGTCATCGCGGTCACAGCCGATGGCTCCTGACTCACTCACCCTCCCAGAACATAAAATCAACCCCCACAATATCAAAAATCACTAAGGAATTTGAGGAAAAGTCACGCTTCTGTGCATGAACTTCACTCACTTGCGAGATCTACTAGCGACAATTGACCGGGGAAAGCACCGGCGTCAGCCTCCGCTCTCTGACGAACCGACGGTCTCAGCCGCGTGCGGCGCGCCGCCTGCTCCTGTTCGTCAGGTGTCTCCTTGTACGCGAGATATCCGACTACGGAGTGAGCCTTGCTCAAGGTGCCGTTCAGTCCGCCCGCAAGGTCCATCGACCTGCCGCACAACTCGGTGAAGCGCTCGATCACCTCGTCGAGCGGCTCACCCCGGAGTCGGTCATCAGATGTCCCCGGTCGTCGAGATCCCGCACGGAGGTTCACAGGAGTTCGATGGCGGTCCGCAACTCTCCGGCGGTACGGATGAGGTAGCTGACGATGCGATACGCCTCAAGCGGGTACGTGATCCCGCGGTACTGAAGGGCGGCGACAAGTTCGACGAGGGAGCGTGCCGCGTCTTCCCCGAACTGCTCAATGTTCTTGGTGTTCTCGCTCATGTGGATCCGGGTCTCCGTACGGGATGTGGTCAACGGCGGTCGGTGACTGGATGAGGGCGTGTACGGCCGGTATGCGGGACGGGCTGGCCGACGCCTTAACCCGGGGCAGCGGTCCGTACGACTGAGTGGGCGTCGACTTCAGCGCCGGGGTCCGCTGCGGTCGGGGTACGGACGACGGTGAGATCCGCCAGGCCTCCCTGGCCGCGCACCACCAGGTCTAGGTGCTTAGGCCCGTAGTGCGTCCACAGCCCCAGTGCGGCCTCAAGGAACGCTGCGCGGTCCTCGCAGGACAACCTCTCGACGGTGGTCGCCAACAGCTGTGCGTCGCCTACGGACAGGCGGGCGTGCTCGACGAGGAGGTAGACGGTCCGCAAGGGCATGGCGGCGGGACGCTTCGCGTCCGGCTCGTGGATCACGCGGAATAGAGTGCGGTCGCGAGGGCGTCCAACTCTGTCTTCACACACCGACGTTGGACGCCCTCGTCCTATGCGCGCAGCCGATCCCTGGGAACACCATGATCCTCCCCAAAGATCGTGACCCCCGCTTCATCACCATCCGCCGCGGGGGAACGCTTACGGACTCCGACCATCGGCTCCTGGCCTTGTGGGCTGCCGCGTGTGCGGAGCACGTTCTGCACCTCTTCGAGTCGGTGCAGCCCTCGGACCCGCGCCCCCGCCAGGCAATCGAGCAGGTTCGGGCATGGACATGCGGTGAGATCAGGATGTCTCAGTCCCGAGCGGCGGGTGGCCATGCCATGGCTGCGGCCAGGGAGTTGAGCGGAGCCGCTCGGCATGCCGCATTTGCTGCCGGCCAGGCGGCGGCGGTGGCGCATGTCGCCGCACACGAGCTTGGCGCTGCGGCCTACGCGATCAAGGCCCTGCGTGCGACGGCCCCCGGACAGGAAGGTGAGAGCGCCGGCCGGCTCGAGTGCCGTTGGCAGCGCGAACAGCTCCCGGATGCGATTCGCGAACTCGTCCTAGACGATCAGCGGTTGCGAAACGAGATCTGCTGGTCCGTCTTCGACTGCTGACGGACGTGACTGCTTGTCTGCGATGACCCCTTGGAATTGATCATCTAGGCGCACCCGAGCCTGCGCAACAACAACCAACTCCGCAACGGAGGCGGTGACGAACCGACGGCGGACGAGGTTTCCTACCCGTTCCGTATCGTCGACGCCCACGACTGCGGCTGGTTCGCCGTCGGAACCACGATCTACCTGTGCGCGAACGCCAAACAGCGCGGCGCCGAGCCGACCTCCCTCGATGAACTGGATCGCGAGCGCGGACCCGTGCGCCCCGTCGTACCCGCGTCCGACCGCGACCTGGACCGGCTCCAGGCGGCCATCACGGACGCCCGGTCCGAAGGCCGTCGCCTCGCTCCTCGTCGCCCTGTACCAGCTGGCCCGGCAGCACGCCGAGGCGGAATCCGAGCGCTCGGGGCGCATGCAGAGTGGCCGACTGTACGCCGGCGGCAAGTGCACCTGGGAGACCGTGGCGATGCGGAGCCTCGTGTGGGGGCTCGGAGTCGACCTCGCGGACAAACCGCAGCGCCTGGACGCGGCGATGATCGACACGGTCCGCAACGTCGTCGACAGGTGGGTGGCACCCGGCTCCGACGTCTACATCGAGGTCGCGAACAACATCACCGCAGCATTCCAGGCCGCGGCAACGACGGCCAGCGGCTGGCCGGGGCTTGCTGACAAGCACTTCCAGCTCGGCGCCAGATTCGCCCACTCGAAGGACTCCATCGAGGCCGCCCACGCCTGGCTGATGGGACAACCACCCGCCACTGGCAAGTAGGCGGGCTTGGGGGCTTCGCCTCCCGTTCGCACGCCTCGGCCAGCATCCGGCGGGTCTGCACCCTTCCGCCTGGCCCGCGCCGAAGGTGTGCGCGGTCGGCCGGCGAAGCCCGCAGAAATCCCGCGGGGCCCACACAGTGTCGCGGTACGGAATCCGGGTGACCGCCCCTCTCTCAAGCGCCGCGTTTTCCGAGTGCTCGGTCCATGATCGAGAAATCCGTTCCAAGGGGCCGGTCAGGGTACGGATAGAGGGGCAGTTTGGACGCGTGCTGCGGGGTCACGTCGTGGGGTGTGACCAAGATCGGCGTAGGGATGCCTGCGCCCCAGTTCCGGATCCACCGTGAGGCCTGCCACCGGTATCGAGTGCGGCGCAGGACAACAGCCCGTTCGTCGGTGTGCGGTTCGCCGTCTGGCCAGTAGACGATGTACCAGCAGCCCCTGCCGCGCACCGACTCTCACGCGCGCCATACCTTGCCGGACCAGCCGATGCGTTGCTTGTTGGGCGTGTCGGTACTCAATTCCTCGTCCCCTCTGCCTCCGCCGATGGCTCAGGCATCGATATCCTCGTCAGGGTTCCTTGCCTGCGTACTCCCATGCAACTGGCCAACATTGTCGAGGACTTCACGCGTAACGCGCCCAGGCCCTTGCGAGTTGCGCAGCCAGGTCTGCCGTCACCACTGCGTGCCGGGGTGCGCCTGCCGGAATCTCGACCACCAGACCTGGCCTGCGGCGTCGCGCCCGGACAATCCTGCTACGGGTGTTCCGTCCCCAGGGCCACCTGCGCAGCGTGCTGAAAGGCACGGTCCGGAGACCGCTTCGCCTCGGCCGACCTGTTGAAACGCTCGGTGCACTCATCGGCCTGGCCATGTCCCTCCCGCAGCGCAGCCGCCAACCAGTCCATCCCGGCCTTCTCCCAGTCGTACATGGCCACCCGCAGCACCTCGGCCGCCTCTGCGGCGGACACCGGCCCGACGACGACAACGGCCGCGACTGCGGTACTGAACCGCGTCCACGCCTCGTGCGCCTCGGCGAAGGAGGCCCGCCACTGCTCCGGCGTGGACTGCTCGTTCCAGAGCACGTCGGAAAACCGCCACCACGCAGCCGACAGCAACTTCGTGCACGCGATCAACCCGCCGTATGCCTCCCGGCGCGCGGCCTCACGCCGGTACTCGCGGTCGGACTCCAACTGCCGCTGCTGCGCACGCCCTTGACCAAGCACGGAGACCCAGCCGCCGGCCACCGCCCCCAACGCACCGATCGCCGCACCCACCACACCCGCCGCACTCGCGTCCATCACCCATCTTCGCAGGGAATCCCGGCCTTCAGGCCGGGCAGGAATGCGGTCTTCGGCCCGGAGGCGCGGAGCGCCGGAGATCGCTTCGTTGTCAGTAGCAGCCGTTAGATTGATGACAGAAAACAGAAAGGGGTGGGCTGGATGATCCGTGCGTACAAGTTCCTCATGCGGCCCATCGTGGGCCAGGCCGCCGCTCTCGGTGAGATGCTGCGTGATCACTGCTCGCTCTACAACGGGGCGTTACAGGAACGCCGTGACGCCTACCGGCACGTCTCGATGACGAGCGTGAAGTACGGGCAGCAGTCCGCGCAGCTCAAGGACATCCGGGCGTTCGACCCGGAGCGGCAGGGGCGTTGGTCCTTCTCCTCCCAGTAGGCGACGCTTCGCCGACTGGACAAGGCGTTCACCGCGTTCTTCCGGCGGGTGAAGGCCTGGGACAAGCCGGGCTATCCGCGCTTTCGCGGGGCGACCTGGTTCGACACTGTGGACTTCCCCAAGGATGGCGACGGCTGCCGCTGGGACTCCACACCGCACGACCCCGTCACCCGCGTCCGCTTCCAAGGCGTCGGGCATGTCAAGGTCAACCAGCACCGCCCGGTGATCAGCAAAGTCAAGACTGTCAGCGTCAAGCGCGAGAGCCGCAAATGGTTCGTCGTGCTGACTGCCGAGCAGCTCCAGCCTGAACCGCTCCCGCCAACGGGCAGCGTGGTCGGGATCGACCTCGGGATCGCCTCGTTCCTCACCACCTCCAACGGCGAGCACTTCGCCAATCCCCGCCACGCCCGCAAGGCTCGAAGCCGCGCAGCAGGCGTTGAGCCGGTTCCCGCGCCGCAAGGCCAAGGACCGTACGGGTAACCACCAGCGAGCCGTGGAGAACGTTGCCCAGCTTCACGGCAAGGCGCGCCACCAGCGCCTGGACCACGCCCACAAGATGGCGCTCGACCTGGTCCGCGCGCACGACTTCATCGCGCACGAAGACCTCAAGATCCGCAACATGAGTCAGACCCCCGCCCCCAACCCTGACCCTGACCCTGACAAGCCTGGCGCGTTCCTGCCCAACGGGGCCGCCGCCAAGGCCGGGCTACCGCTCGATAGCCGACGCCGGGTGGGGGGGGTGTTCCTGACGATCCTGCACGCCAAGGCTGAAAGCGCCGGACGGGAAGTGGACCCCCGGAACACCTCCCGCACCTGCCCCGAATGCGAGCACACCGCGAAGGAGAACCGGCCCGCACAGGAAAAGTTCCACTGCGTTGCCTGCGGCCACACCGCGCACGCCGACACAGTCGGAGTCACCAACGTTCTACGGACCGGGCTGGTCCGTCGCAACGCCAACCCGGCGTAACGAGAAGCCCCCGGCTTCAGCCGGGGGAGGAGTCACCGCCCCGCCAGATCCTCAGGGCCGGCCGCTCAGCACCTGCCCACCAGACCGGCGTGGGCCGCGCCGCGTGATCTGGTCACGCCCAGCTCTGAGCCAGACCTGAGTGAACTCCTTCGACACATAGTGCGCCGAGGGGTTGTGGCGAGAATGCGCCGACGTCCGCACGCTGTCGTGCTCTAGGGCGGATCCGCGACGGCGGGGCGGCGGGCGCGGACGGCTCCTGGTCACCCGGGCCGCCGCCTGGCGTTCCCGGCTTGCGACGTCCTCGGACGAAGACCGCAGCGGTGGCGGCGCGGTGTGACCCGTCGCGCGGACGGCGGGCCCGGGCGGCGCCGCAACCTCCCTGCACACCCAGGTCACAGCCACCCGGCCGTGTTCCCGGTCCGCCCGGTCAACTCGGCCGGATCAAGCCGGTGCCGGGTCACAACCCTGCGCGACCGGCACGTGTCTGACCTGTCAGGAGTAACGAACTCCTAAGACCATAAGGGGGAAATATGAGGTTCAATCGTTCTGTTATTGCCGGTGCCGCGATGGCGGCCCTGGCAGTCGGCGCGACGACCGTTGCGGCCGGCCCCGCCTCCGCAGCGCCGAACACCACCGCGCAGAAGGTCTGCGGGAGCAGCTACAAGACCGTCAACTCCGCGCCCGTCGGCACGCAGGGCACCGTCTACCTGACCTACAACGCCTCCAATGGCAAGAACTGCGTCGCGACCATCCGCACCAACCCTGGCACCGCGCACGACATGGGCGCGTGGATCTACGTCCCCGACACCGGCGAGTACGCCCAGGACGAGGGCGCGTACACGTCGTACGCCGGACCGACCTATGTCCAGGGCAAGGCCCACTGCGTCGACTGGGGCGGCCACATCGACAACGTGTACGTCTACGTGACGGGCTCCAACTGCGCCGCGCTGAAGGAGCACCGGGTCACCACGGTCCGCTGACCCGCGGAGCACTGCCGCGGTCCGGCCCACTCCCGTCTGGCTCGGGGGCGGGCCGAACCCCGTCACCGGCCCGTATGCCCGTTGTCCCCGCGCCGACGAGGGAAGCCCCGCAGATCATCGACCCTGTCGGCAGCTGGCACAGCCCACCGCCTCGTCGAACGCGCCACTACGACTTGATCCACTTCCGATACACGCTCTAGGACCCTGCCGAACGCCGGCTCATGAAGGGTTCGGCGAGTAGCCTCGCCGTTCCGCAGAGGCTCTGGCCGTGCTGGGCGAAGAGTGCGTCCCGTGAGTCGAAATGGCCGAGGTCTGTGCGGACGTAGGCCGAAAGGTCGCACGAGGGGCCGGTGGCCGGGCAGACCGTCGCGCCGTCCCAGTCGATCGCCGTCCGGGACAGTGCCTCGAAGAGTGTCTCCGGGCCGGTGTTGGTGAAGCCGCCGCCGCCGGCTTCGTTCAACTCGTCGAGACCGCCGAAGAGTTCCGAGACCGTCAGCCACGGCGCGGTGGGGCGGCCGTTCCGCGGCAGGTCCTCGATGTGGAACTCCGGCCATGCGAGCACGACTTGGTGCGGGACCAACCGATGGGTCTGGGGGAAGCGTGGGTACCAGAAGCTGCCGTCCACCAGCAGGCCGCGCACGCGCGTGGCGACCCCGGTTGCCCGCGCGACCGCCTCCAGCACCGCCAGCCGCTGGCTGCACGAGCCCCGCCGGCGGCGCAGCACCTGCGAGACGGGGCGCTCGTCCTGCACCGAGTACACCGGCCGCACTGCCGTGGCGATCCATCGGTGGGCCTGCCGCAGGGCCGCTGTTCGGCAGGCGTCCGAAGCGTCTTGCGTGTTCGTCGGCATGTCGAGATGGCGCAGCAAGGACGAGACGTTCGGGTGCTGCCAGTCGAGTATTCGCGTCGGAGCTGTACTGCCTGTCGCTCCTCCCGTGTCGTCGTCACGTGTGCGGACACGGCCTCGCGGCATGAGAAGCGAGCTCGTCATGGCATTGGCCCTCTCCCCCGGCATCCCCTCCGGATGGCGAGCCCCATCATGGCAAGCTTTTTGAACACGTTCAACTATGAGGTTGGGTGATACCGGTCTCGAGAGGCGTCTGCCGTTCGGGCACCCGAGCACCCGGACCACGGGCCGTCACCGGGCCGAAGAGCCACAGGTCACCCGCCCGGCGCTGCCGCCGCCCGCGCCGTCCCAGTGTGCTGCCGCCGCGAGGACGGCGGCAGCCGCACCCGTTCCGAGTACGGCGCCGGCGACCACGTCGCCCGGGTAGTGCACCCCGGTGTGGACGCGCGAGTAGCCCACGGCACAGGCCAGCAGGCCGAGAGGGACCGTGACGGCCGGGAACGCGGGCCCGACCGCCGCGGCGAAGGCGACGGCGGAGGCCGTATGACCCGAGGGGAACGAGGCGGATGCCGGCATCGGGACGTGCCGGCCGGGGAAGGGCGAGTCCTCGGCACGGTGCGGGCGTGGCCGCCGTACAAGACGCTTGCCGAGCAGGTTGGCCGTGGTGGACGCGACGCCGATCGCCGCGACACCGAGCACTGCGGCGCGCCGGGAGCGGCCGGGGCGCAGAGCCAGAGCGGCGGCGATCAGGAGAGAGATCTTGGAGTGATCGGCCGTCGCGGACAGTCGGCGCAGCACCGAGTCCAGCGCCGGTGTGCTGGTGACCGTCACGGCCTCGTAGAGCGCCTGGTCGAGGCTGGCGAGATCGCGCAACAGGCCCTGCGGTACTCGCTGCTGCCGAGGCCGACGGTCAATCATCGCTCTGCTCCTGGTTCTTGTCGCGTGAGAGGACTGCTCGGTCGTGGCTCTCGTGTTCGTGGGGCGACCGGTCGAAGGCGAGGCGCACGACCCGGTACCAGTCGACGGCCGGTGCGACGTACGGTGCCCCCGGACGTTCCCGTGGCACGCGCACCCGCAGCGCGCCGGGCCGTATCGTGCACACCACGGGCGCAGGCAGGACGAGTGCCTCGCCGTCCACGGCCACCGGGATGCTCTCCTCGTCCGACTCGACGACGACGCTGCGGGACGTCAGGGTCGTGATGCCGCTGGCCCACTCCCCCAGCAGCGCCAGTTCGGCGGCTTGTACCGCGCCCCCGACCCGGACCGCGATCACGCCGAGCGCGCCCGTGTCGAGCCGTTCCCTGCGGCCACCGGTCAGGGGGTCGGCCCGTGCGTAGGGGTTGTTGCTGACCAGCACCGCCTGCGGGGCCTCCAACCGCTCTTCGTCGGTCCGGGCACGGAGTTCGGCGCCCGCCTCGCCCGCCAGCAGATCCGGCAACTGGTCGAGCGCGGTGACCGCTTTGGCGTCGCGGTAGTCGGGGTTCTGCACGATGTGCGCGTACGTACCGAACGAGGCGGTGTTGACGAACGGCCGACCGGAGACGTCTCCGAGGTCGACGCGGAGTTCCACACCGTCCGAGAGCGCCTCCAGGCTGCTCACCGGATCGTCCCGGTCCAGGCCGAGGTCCATGGCGAAGTGGTTGCGGGTGCCGGCCGTCACGACCATGAACGGCAGACCGTGTTCGGCGGCCACTCCTGCCACCAGGGCCTGGGTGCCGTCGCCGCCGGCCACACCGAGCAGGTCCGCTCCCTCGGCTACGGCCTGCCGGGCCAGTACCACCGGATCCGGATCCGTGTCGAGGTCGAGGAGGATCACTCGCGCGCCCAGTGCCTCGGCCCGCTCCACGAGTCCGTACTGCACGACCTTCCCGCCGCCCGACTTCGGATTCATGATCAGCACGGCCCGGCGGGGCGGGCGCACCGTGCGGGTGTGCATGCCGTGCGGCTTGCGCAGCCGGCGCAGGGCACTCCTCGCGCAGCCGAGCGCAGCCGTCCACGCCGCGAGGGCGACCACCGCGACCATCCACAGGCCCGACACGGCGTAGAGCACCAGGACGCCGACGGGCGCGGTGATCGCCAGCAAGGCACCGAGGAGACGGGCGAATCCGCGGTGCGCCAACGCCCACCACAGGCCCGCGCCGGCCAATCCGAGGCCCGCCAGGCCCAGCAGCAGGATGAACCA
>Ga0307510_10004295_pt1 | contig 16759 bp, 14 predicted proteins | sample 12_EM_MG_FD_207224 | JGI IMG/M metagenome (GOLD analysis project Ga0307510, IMG submission 207224) | Populus trichocarpa ectomycorrhiza microbial communities from riparian zone in the Pacific Northwest, United States - 12_EM | ecosystem: Host-associated > Plants > Roots > Unclassified | place...
CAAATGGTTCGGGTGGTCCAGGTGGACCGAATGGACCTCCAAAGCAGTCTTGTGCTAGCCAGCAACAGCACAAGAAGCTCAGGCTGCAAAGCACATAACAATTAATTAGAGAAGGAAAAAAAAAAAGAAGTTAAAACCAGCATTTTAAGCATTTTTTTTGAAACCCAACCCGACTCGGGTTGACTCGTGATCCGTACGACTCAAGACCTACTTTGAGCCGAGTTTCAATAAAAATAAAGGGACAACTGATCCAGTGTGATCCAATAAAAAACCTGGGTTAATTTGTAACTAGTTAGCATGGAAAAACCCAATCAATACCCGTTGACTCTTTTCTTTTCAATTTTTTTAAATAATGCATTTTATTTTTTTATAAAATAAAAATTAAATTAACTTAAATTAACTCGATGAACTCTCCTAACCGTAAACCAGAACTTTCCCTAGCTATGATTTCAGGGCTTAAAGCAGTCTGGCATTTCCTGGAAATAAAGTTTTTTTGCAACATACTAAGAAGTTACAATGTCACAAAAGCCACCGAAAAAACCTGGTGGTGCCGGACCCCATCCCGGTGGCTGCCAATCTTATAGTACCCCCCTCATCAATTCCGGTTTCTGGAGCATCTACAGCTGAATCAACTGTGACAACACGAAGCACCAAGAATGCAAATTATAATTATTGCTCAAAGCTCCAGCTGAAGCAATAGATAGGAGGATGAAACTAAGACATATTTTAACCGTAAAGAACATGAGGCATAAAAAGTTGCCTGCCTTGGAGCTGGATCTCTACCAAAGAGATATATGAATATTTCTCAACAGAGACCAACTAGATCGGCACTGATAACAGCATTTGACTCGAGCGCCAAGCCTTTTATAATTGCAGAGAACAGATCTTTAGAAATAAACTCTTAAGATTGCTACAAGAATCACACTAGCACAGAAGGATGAAACTGTTGTCACTGCTTCACCATCTGTCCATGTGAAAGCTTCTAAACAAATCAGTAATGCCAGAACAGCCAAGCTGTTCTGCTTCAAAAGAAAACTGTAAATTGGAAGAACAAGTAGGGCTTGGGGAAGAAAATAAAAATACAACAAAGAGCATTTCAAAAAATCAACATAAGCCTATTCTTATGTGCACATACTTGACCATAGAGTTTGATGCAAATGCACCAATTCCTTTAGAGAATACGCGTCCATACAGCTAGCTAGCATTGGCAGATTGTTCTAATGAACGAAGCCCGTTATTTAGTCCAGGTGAAGCTACTGTAGAGAGAAGCAGGCACATCTCAGTACTGAGTTAGGTCTCGAAGCCGTTTTTCTTCCATTACTTCATCTCACAAGTCTGCCCCAGCAAGGATGCCAAGGAAATCTGGGACCTTTGCTTTACCCTCATTCAAGAGACTGGACCAAGAAAAGGTAAGAGCTTGCTGTGCATGGATAAATAATGGATGCAAGACATTTTCCAGCCAGGCCTCCCACATTTCCATAAGACAACGTTTAACCAAAGGTATTAAAGCTGAAAGAACAAGCTGCCTTCCATGTCTGAACTCCATTGACTGTATATTCTCCATTAGCGTGCCACACCAACAGAATGAACATCCGAACATTTATAAAACGTATCACCAATGATCATTGAGAGGTCCAAGTGAACCAGAAAATAGATAGTGCGTAGTCCACCACTTGTGCAAAAAGAAACTGTCTTAACTCACCAAATGCTTGAACTTAGCATGGTGGATCCGATCATGCAACAAATCATCCTATGATATTATAAAATTTTATTGTAAGAAAATGTTGTGAAATCAATATTAGAACTTATTTAACAGCTTAGTACAAGCCTCTTTGATCATAGTATTTAACAACTCAATTATTGACAACTTTTTTTTAAAAAATTAAATTAAGTTTGACACATAGTGGGTAAAATGATCTCTCTTAAAATATTTAAGAAATATATTTTTTTATTTTTTATATATTTTTGACAAATGGGGTCTTGAGTAATATTTATTTTGTACTTGAAGCTTTTTATTAAGTTGAGATAATTTTCATTTTATAAAATATAATTGATAAATATATATTATTTATTCTTGAGATTTTTTGTTAAGTGTGGTCTTGAATCATTTTTCAAAGCTCTTAGCTTAAACCGGTTCTAATTCAACACAACGCAGACATAGACTAGTGTTTTGTTCAAGGTTAAGGTTCAAGTTCAATGGCTTTCCTTGATGATACATGTAAAATAATATAAAACAAGAATCATAAAGCTTTCAATGGTGATTCCTCTTTTAAAACCAAGTTTGTGTTGAGCTCGAGGAGAGCTTCAGGAACCATTGAAAGAGTATGTTTACGAAACATGGAAGAGAGAAAACTCGAAAAGTGTTGGGTGCTTATTTTTTAATGTTTAGAGGTCGTTTGGTTTCTTAGATTTCTTTTTAAACGGAGTTAATTCAATATAGACTAAGCTTTAAAAAACTAAGTGAAAATTAACTTGGTTAAACTTGAGGATCATCGAATCAACCGACGATTTGGTTTGCCTTTTTAATTATTATTTTTTAAAATGACATTTAACTTTTTTTTAAAAATAAATATAAAATAACATCATTTGATCCGGGCCTTGGAAATGGTTTTCATCAGCAATCAAAATGCCACAGCAACCTTTCACCTTCACGCCATAAAAGTAGAGAGAGAGAGAAGGAAGAAGATAATGTCACCAAAATATTAACCAAGCTATGCCGTAAGATTCTGTTTGGGCCGGAATCATTCGAGAGAAATTGCTACGATGAACATGACAAAAGTTTGCATTCCTTGCCCTATGTTTGACCATTGAATATTGATCATGTCCAGTGCTTTTATTATTACAGCAGTTTACAAACTTCGCGCTAATCACTCTCCTTGACTTCAGAAAGGAAATCTAGACATGTGACTGATCCAAAGGAATAAAGAACTCAGGCTTCCTGGAACTCTTAAAGAATTATTGGCATCTTTTACTAATCTGAACATAACTTAGTTTTCAACAAGAAAATTCTAATGGAAAGGAAGAATAATAAACATGTACACATCAATGGAAGTTTCTCACCATCCCCAAAGAGGGCAGAAATTTTTCTTCTATGGAATGAAGAAATCTAAAATGGGAAAAAGAGAATAGAAAATCTGATTTCAGCTCTCGAAACATTTTTAACCAAGTAAATATGTTCTTGTGTGTGTGAAGAATCAAGTTGTTTTAGTACACAGATTGCAGTGTGACTCTTGTATGGGAAATCACCAGTTAACAAATCTGGTATCCATGCATGCAACAATGTTTTAAGCCATGCTCTTTTTTCCTTTTAACTGAGTATCTCTGCTTTTATCTTTTCCAGTTGGCAGATTTGACGATCCTCGTGCATCACCTGTATTCTTCTTCTTTCGCCTTGGAGCACCGACACCAGCAGGGTCAACCAACGGGCCAGACCAAGTTTGTATTGGCTCCTTTGAGTATGTGAATGAGGTAGTACTAAATGGCACATCAGGAGGAACAAGCGCAGGATCAATGTGGTGAGAAGATCCTAAAGTATAACCAAGAGCTCCATCCTGATGTGGTGGGGGAAACTTTTCACTCTTGCTTTTTGCATTTGCATGGTTAATTAGGCGCCTTCTCTGTTGTAGAAAGAAACAGCATGATTAACAATTAAAAGAACTAAAAGGCAAATTAAGTCATCGGTTCACTGAAAATTCTCTCGGGTTATTGTGATGATTATGAAAACATAGATTTCTCATATACTTGGTATTAGAAACTCCTCTACTCTTTGTTATGGTGGAACGAAGGGCGGAGGGAGACAACAGGTGTTTATACCTTGTTTGGCAAGATGGATATGTACTCCAAAAATGAATGGAAGGATCCATCTCTTCTATCATCACATTTTTCAATCCTTCCAATTAGAAAGGATTGTACCCAATCCATCCAAACAGAGTGTTAAAAGCGGCACAAAAGGAGGATGCTCCCTTGCCAGGCAATCTCAAACACATTGAAAGTAGCAAAAGGAACAAAATGAAGCTCTTGAAAATTAAACATCCGGTCCGGATAAAATGAATAAAACTCACAAGTCACAAGTGGCATTGGCGAATGGGAATTTTTTTTGGTCAAATCTGCTGCTATGAAAAGGGTGGAAAAGTAACAGTCTTTCCACACATTCCCCACATGCTATTCCATTTATTTGGTCAGTTCTTCGCATAGAAACTATAATCCTATGGCATGAATGTTTAAGCATTTGTAAATGAAAGCACCAGAAACTAAACAGCAACAATAGTTCATGCGGGTAAATTATCAGACATACATCAATATTGGACTGGAGCTCTGCATTGGCATCAGGAGCTGGCATTGCCCTAGCATGACGTTCACGTGTTCGCGTTTTCTTTCCAGCATCACCTTGGGCTTTGCTGGCAGCTCTTAGTCTACACAATCAAACAAAAATGACTTTCTCTAGAGAGAGAAGAAGAGATAACAGACACTTGGTACACCATATATGAAAGAGAAAAGGACATGTTTAAAGAACATCTGTGATGTAAAACAAAACAGATGAGGGAAAAGTAGAATGGTTGCATATTGATCATATTAAAATTCCAGGCAACTTCCATGGGTGGATATAGAAGAAAGCACAAAAAGAACAGAATGACAACAATCAAAGCAGACTTTATTGAGTTTATTTGCTTTCTTTTATTCCTTTGTGCTAACTCTAGTTTATTCTGACTTGATAGTTTTGTAGATGTTTTACTCCATTCCATATACAGTGTCTCTCAAACCTGTCGAAGAAAAACTTGCCTTGAATCATAATGATGTTTTAGCTTTGTACTGTCTGCAGAAATCATTTTACCAAATACTAGGAGAAAAACACAATCATATAAGCAGATCATAGCTGGTTCAGATAAAATATTAACATTCAAAGGTTGTGTTTGTGTGTACATGCACATCTTAGCCACCCACCCATCTACTTATAAACAAGGCTGTGCATGCTGGGAAGGAGGGAGAGAGAGCGACAGGTTAATTTTTACCAAGATTTTGCACAAAAACAATAACAAAAGCATATCTAATGGGGCACCTTCGAGCTTCATCATCTCGTCGTTTAGCATCCATCTCCTTACTTGGGGGATATTTTGGGAGACTAGAAGGTTCACAAGCATAAGGTTCTGTTGTGAAGAACTGCATAATAAAAGTTACAGTAATGAATGGAATGATTAAGCATGATATACAAAAATATTTCACATAATTTGATATCATTATGAGGAATGCCTCTGTTTTTATAAGTTACACCAGTTTTTAATTCCAAAAGAAATAAAATAGAGTATTAAATTTTTGAGGGATATAACCAATGCTTTAATGTCAAACTAACCATAAAATTTCAAAGTCAATGATGCTAGCAAATGCCAAGATCAGGTTTAGATCCATTGAGGCAGAAGCCATCACTGAATCAACTTGGTTTTCCAGGGGAAAAAAAGCATGCAGTGTAATTGATTACCTAATGGTCGTAATCTGCTGATTAATTTTATTATTGTTCCTAATGATCAAAATCTGCTTATTCAATTTTTATCATCAAGTGTAAAGCAGAGAGCAAAACACTACATCTTCATAACTAGAATAAAATATTGGTTAAATTAACCAATTCCACCTTGAACTTTCAGTCAAACTGAAATGAGTCCCCAAACTTCAATTTTTTTTTTTAATTTAACTACTGTGAACTGTTTTTTGGTAAAAAAAAAAAACTCTCCATTCTGGTTTCCTTTCCTCCTTTAATTTTGAGGGCACATGACAATCTATTTCTGATTTACAAGAAATGATTGTGCTCAAGTTAAAAGAAATCCACTTAAGAATTTTATACAGTCTCTGAGCCATTAAGGTTAGCTAGTTACTGGATCACTATAAAATTCAGTAGCAGGGTTATTTAAAGTACATACAGCAAGCAAACCAACCAGACTAGTACTTGGTTCCCCCCCCCCCCCTTTTCAAATTCCAGTTTATTTGAGGTTATATAAACACAGTGGTAATCCGGGGTTTTTATCAGCAACAAGAAAATTTAAGATCATATGGGAATCCAAGATCTACTTTCATGTTTATTTTAATTTCATCCAGAATTCAGGGAGCAGAGCAAAGCAAACAACTATCATTTTTTTGGACCCCTCGAAGAAGACACTGGTTTGACAGGAGTTGACAGAAAGAAAAGGCTTACCATAACACAAGTATGGAGATGCGGCAAAAGTTGAAGACTCCAAAAGACAACAAAACTATTGAAAATGTCATAACTTACTTCACTCTTTAGGGCAGCTGTGGCTGTCTGACGTTCCACTGGATCAATTGCAAGAAGAGTTTCGATGAGGGGAAGTGATGATGGTGGAAAATCTTTAAATGTCTCTCTTATGCATCTTTTGTAAGGCTCTCGAGGCTTAAACAAAGTTGCATTTGGCAACCTCGATTTTTTCCAGTATTCATCTGATGGCGAACCACATAGCTTATATATCTTATGTAGTTGCTCTACCTAGATCATCAAAGAAACACTTGTGTTCAGAATTGAGAGCAGCACATTCATTCAAGTGTAATATTGCATTTGAATAATTTGCAATTTTGCGCACACACAAACAAAAGCACAATATACCAAGATGCACCATTCTCATGGAAAACTAGCTAAGACTCAAGCAGAAAACCGCAACCACTGCCAAGGTGTAACATATCAAAAAATTCAACTATTCATTTATCAAACTCATATTCACATTCTTTGCTAATTTTTGTCACTGATTCTGTGTTCCATAATCTACAAAATCGTATACATGTACTAATCAATAGCTCATTTATGTTAACCTTTCACTGCCAAAGCCAAAAGATCTTAAGCTTTAATGTAAGCCCTAGCATTGTATCCATGCATGTCCTACACCATTACATAGGTGCAGTTTAGCATCAAGTTTTGGGAACTAAATTGACTCAAGGAAAATCATCTTCTGTACATGTATCAAAAGGCTGGACAAATGAAATTTCAACTGCAACAAGATAATAGTTACCTCTGTACGACCAGGCATAATGGGCTTCCCAGCCAGTAACTCAGCCAATATACAGCCTGCACTCCACAGGTCAATGCTAACACCATAGTCAGTAGCCCCAAGAAGAAGCTCAGGAGGCCGATACCACAGAGTAACAACCCGGCTTGTCATTGGATGCTTGTTATTAGGATCAAAGAAAGACGCCAATCCAAAATCAGCAATCCTAAGTATTCCTTCATTGTCAATCAAAAGATTTGATCCTTTAATGTCACGATGAAGCACACCGCGTTTGTGACAATGCTCAAGTCCAGATAATAGTTGATGCATGTAACATTTAACCTGGGGTGCGAACATTGGCAAATGTTTAATAAAAAACCAACTTCAATAATAGCTCTGAGGATATCCACTCTACTATTGATTCAAGACAGAATTGGGCTAACCTGAGCCTCTGTAAATTTTACTGCAGGGCTGGCAGCAAGTCCAGCTAAATCATGCTCCATGTACTCAAATACCAGGTACAAACTACATGACATCCTGGAAGTAACTAAACCTTCCAACTTTACAACATTAGGATGATTCAATCTTCGCAAAATGATGATTTCTCTCGCCATAAACTTCACACTCTCTGGTTCCAAATTATCAAAACGAACCTTTTTAAGGGCAACAACTTTCCCTGTCAATAGATCTCTAGCTTTGTACACATTACTATATGTACCTGATCCAATCTACAATCAAGGATGGAGGCAACAATTTGAACAAGACAATTAACTTGGGTAAACATTAACAAATTGGAAAAAAAAATGACCATGTTATATAGGGCGAACCCCCTATCTCAAATGCCTCTAACCACTTTTTTTTTTGTTTGAATTTGAACTAAAACTTACCATTAGTATGATATTACTTATAATGAGATAACAGCTACATCTTCTGTGGCAGGCATTCAAGATAGGACTTCTCTACCCAACTAACCACTATTTCACTGTTAGTTTCAGAAACAACACAACCACTGAATCTTGAATTCTGAAATAATACCTCACCTTGTCAATCTTCTCAAATGTGTCTGCCCTCCTTGGAATCCATCCATTTAGTGCCTCTCCACAGACTGCCGACAGCCAGGGTGGCCACCCAGCTGCAACCTGATCACCACGCATTTGTCCGGGCAGGTTACTCGGCTTATAGTTTGGCCTTGACCTCCTCCTCTCTCCCCTAGGTTTTTTATCCCCATCAACTTTCTCCTCCTGAGTTTCCTCATTTTGAATCTCAACAACACTGCTAGTAGTATCGGTCTTTGTCACTGAAACATCTTCTACTTTCCTATTGGATTCAACTCTTGAGTTCTTAACCTCTTTAGACTCTGAAACTATGCCCGAAGATACCTCTCTCCCAAGAACACACCCCATGTCTTAAACCTACATCTCATTTCTCAACATGGTCTATCTGGGTTTCCCAAGAATCAGCAAACAACCACTGCAAATCAATAAATTAACCACTAAGCATTAAAACAATCCAAGAAAATAACAAATTTGCACTAACTCCTATCTACTACATGATCCAACAGAGTTTAAAATTCACAGGTCAAACTAGCTCAACTGGCCAACTCCCATTCCAAAATCAAGAAAATCCTCAACCCAGATTCATAATTCTCAAGATTGACAAAAACATCAGAATTAAAAGTAAAAAACAGGAGAAAAAAAAAGATCGGGAGATAGAAACTTTACAGTTCAAACGAGCTCACCCTTAGAACCCTAGAGCAGGTATATAAATAAAAACAAGTCAGAGGAAACCTAATCTTCAAAATTTAGGCCCTTTGAAGATTCATTAACTAGAAAGCCAAGTCAAAAATGATCTGAGCCCAAGTGGAGAAAAAGAAAGAAAAAGAGGGCAGTGGATTGAGAAAGACAAGATATTTAGCTTTGAAGACAAAACAGAAGTGAAAAACTGATCTGAAAGGGAAGTGGCTGGTTAAAGAAAGTGATGTCAATTGAGAAAGATACTTACTTTGATTGAATCTGAGTGAAAAGAGAGAAGGGACAGAGAGAATACAAGGAGTACAATATTGAAAAAAGTTTTGTTTTTGTTGGTGGTGGTGGAAGCGGTGGTAAGGAATGGTTTTTTGGTCTCTTTTGGGGTCTTTCTTCCTTTGTTTTCTTTTTGGTTGGGGTCTTTGTTTCAGACAAGAAAAGAAGAGAAATAAAGAGAATCAATCAAACCAAACAAAACAGTAGCTCATCACTTCCTGTTTTGTTCCAAGTCAAATCCACAACAATCTCCCTCTCCCTCATATTATATTTTTTTCCTTTTTTTTTCATTCCTTGGGGGCATGTTTTGCTTCTACATCTTTCTTTTCTTTTTTAATTTCTTAGGGAATTTATTTTTTAATTTGTTTTAGATGGGTGAATTTGTTTAGAAATTTGTTCTTTTGCAGGGGTAAATGTTATGTTACTAATAAAAAAATATTATGAATTTTGAATTTAACTCAAAAAAAAAAAACACAGAATAAGATTATATTTAGTATTATAACGCATCACCATATTAAAAGCATAATTTTAATATATTTAGTTAGGTGGACTGCAATAACATATTTAATTTCTAAATGGGTATTATATATGAGGATAATTTAATTATTTCATCTAATTTAAAATTTTATGTTGACTGTAAACTATAATTTTTTTAAAAATAACAGATAAATAAAAAGGAATTTCTCATATATTTTATTAACCATTAAAATAGCTAGAGTGTTGGCTAAGTGTTTGAAAGGATTTTTTTTTTTTCCAGGGGATATTCTCCTAAATCTGATTCTTCTTAAACTGGTGGGAAAAAAAGGGTTAATTATTTGAGTTCCCAAGACATTTTCAAAGACATTTCTAATGTCACTCTCCTTCCCAGCTCATTACTTCCCTTTGAAATCAATGCTCCATTTATGAATAAAAATTGTAAGGGTGTTTTTCTTCTGAAGAAACCAAATTTTCCTAGATGCTACAAGGATCCAAGAGAGCATCATAAACCACGCTTAGACTTGGAAAAGATTTTTTTTGGATCGACCTAGAAGGGATCCAAAACCATCATTAAAGTATAAAAAATGATTCTAGCCAACCAAGTCTTACTATGAACTCCACAGCCAACATAATATATATATATATATATTCCATCAAATGTTTAAATTATTCATTCACAGACAGGTTTAGCTCATCCATATTATACTCGATAAACAAACATCCAGTGGGACCTCAGCCTTTGTCAAATGTGTAGGCTTCCTTTACGACCCTATCAATTATGAGTCCAGCTTCGATTTTCTTCATCCCTTGTCGAGAGATTTACTTGGCTAAAATGATGCTTTTCAACCTGTTTTTTTGGCCATCTATTGCTTTTATTCCCCTCTCCCGGAATATCTGCCGGATCAGAAGTACCTTGACCAGATATGAAAATTGAACAGCAATGGCGGGGGCAATGCTTTCTTGTCACCTCTTGCCCTTAATAAGAATGGATTGCCTGTTTGCAGTATTGTCAGTCTTTTCATTTATCCTAAATCCTAATAGCAACTAGCAAGAGACGCAATCCATAGTTTTCCAAATATAATTTTGCACGAAGTGTCTGATTCTGACAACTGCTCACTATCATGTCCATGAGAATTAGAAAAATACATTGGAAACAAGTCAAAAAACAAAATGAAAAACAATTAGACAGGAAAAAAGATAATTTTACATATAGAAATAAGGAGCTGCACCCTAATTTCTCCTCCAAAATTGCGGAGCAGCACGTTTCCTCAATTTTCTGAGTTTTCTCAACCCTCACTCGTCTCTCTCCTCCAAAATTGCGGAGTCATCCTCAACTTTCTGGATTTTCTCAATCCCCACTCTTCTTCTTCTTCTTTTTCTCTTTTTTCTTGCTTGGCATTTCAGATTCCTCATCCTGTTCGGCTTCGGAATGTTTCCGCTTCTTTTTCTTCTTGCCTCCCTCCTCAACATTTTCAGCTTCGTTTTGAACACCATCATTCTCAGCTTGATGTTTCTTCTTTTTCTTCTTTTCTTTCTTAGCTTCCCCTTCGCCATCCTGTTCGGCAGTTCCATTTCTGTCACCTGGCACAGTTGTTTCTTCTTCAGCTCTCTTCTTCTTTTTCTTCTCTTTTTTCTCTTCTCCACTAGCTGGAGCCTCCTTTGCTGGTTCTACTTCGAACTTCCTAGCAGTTGAATCTGGTGTTTGGCCAAGAACAGCATCTGCAGAAGGATTATATGTCTGCACAAAGAAAAGGGCATTAAAGGAGGTTAACTACAAGAAGAAAGAAAAACTAACAATCATACTCAAAACAAGAGGTGGACCTTGGCAGGAGTTATCAATCCTCCAGCTCCCTTCTTCCTATCCTTGTCATAAGCTTCTATCTTTGGTTTGCCCTTAGCAGACCCAGCAGAGCGACCCAATTCTTTTCCTTCGAGATTCCTTAATCGTGCTTCAAGCTACAAATTACAGTGTCTAAGAAATCCCCCGGCAATAAAAGTTGACAAAAGGAACAGGTTATTGTTGTCTCTAACATGAAAACTTCCATAACATACCTTTAGCCGGTTCTCCAGTCCCATAGAGTCATCTTGGGCATCTCCAAGAGCATCATATCGGATTGCAAGTGCAGATTTTGCAGCTAGTGACCTGGAAATTTTACCCTTCAGCTTAGGGGGAGCCTGACCAACCAAGGATGCATGGTAAAGAAGCCCATATTTTGGAGTAGCATGCTTTGTTTTCAGAGCTCTGAAGAGAGCCTTTTCTGCCCCAAGAATCTGTATAGTGCTACCAGGCTGCTTTGCAAGATTCAACAAGCTACCCCCGTGGGCAATAAGCCGAGCTCCAACAAGTTCTCCAACAAGAGCAGTCAAGTTTGGTGCAATGGTATTCATCCTGCTTTTTAAATAATCATACAGTTGAGCTCTATATTCAGCTAAAGATAAAACCTGGTCACATAGTTCTTTGATATTCATCAAGTCAACATCACTAACATCACTTCCCATTGATATCATAGCTGCCTCCTTCAGTTCTGCTTCAACTTCTTCTGGCAGTATCTGTGAAATTTTAAGAAAGAGATTAATGAAACATTCAAGAGACCATCTTATCCTACAATAGGAAAATAATATAATCAAGAGTGGCCTCGTGATCCAACATGCTGTTTGACAGTAAGGAGGGATATTGAACATTCATCTTAGAGAGGATTGCTCACTAAAGGATATTTGATAACACATTCAGGGTCAAGAATTAGGTAAAGACAGAGCCAGTAGCAGTATCAACATGGATCAAGACAGGATAGCATTAGAGAATATAATGTAAGCGGGTGGCATCACTGATTTCATGATAACCCCATTAACCACACACACACACACACAGAGGGAGGGAGGGAGGAGGAAACACAGTTTATTGCAATAAACAAAAGACTGGATTCTACCTCAGAGAAATCAAGCTTTGCAGCATTATCACGGCAACCCATTAGTTTCACTGCTTTGGCATAAAGGATGTTGTCCTGTATGATCTTGGCAAGCTCAGGAAAATGCCAACCATACCATTCTCGAACCCTCATTGCATATGTGTTCAGCTCCTTATCAAGATCGTCGAGTAAACCAATGGCTTGAATGATCATTGTGTCAACCTAAAACAGAGCAGTGAGCATTATGATTACAGCACCCCAAAGAAATACAGATGCTCTACAAAGAAATGGCAAAACTCAAATTCCAGATACATATAGCTCAGCAAAAATAAAAGCGAGATAATTATAGTGCAGCACAAACTTCTGCCAATCTAATGGTCTGTCTTAGAAAGCAACCAAAGAAAAATATTCTTCAATAAATGACCAATGAAGACAAAGGCACAAATGACATTGATTGAAAAGCACAAGGATACATGCCATAAACATGTTAGCTTACATTTATACATACATATCAACAAGCAATGATGGAACATGATTATAGATACAGTGATGATTGAACCACAGAAAATAAGACACATCAATGTAAAATAAATACCTTATCAGGGCTGAACTTCAGTTTGTATCTGGATAGACTGTGAGACAAACCCAAGCTCATTGGTGCCAAATCTTGAGTAGCTAAACCAGATATGAGTTCTGTCAACTGACTCCTAACACCCCTCATCAATTCCATGACACCATTGTTGTGAACACATTCTATTTTCTGCAATGTGACAATTGCTGACTTAGACAAGGTGAGACTTAAAATTGAAGATGACTGTGAAAATAAATCTCTAGAAATATGGGCAGACCAGTTTATCCTTTATTGCATTTCCAAGCTTTGAATCAGCTACACCTAATGTTTCACCATCACAGTTAGCACGCAAGAATTTCCGCAGACCTTTGCTGGTTGAGCTTTCAATTATTTTGGTAGCAGCTTCCAAAGCCTCAGCTGTGTTCTCAAACTTTGAAAAAGCTTTCAACTTCACCACCTGGTGTTTGTACCAAGTAACAGTTAAATTCGAGCTCAATACAAGCACATTACAGAAGGAAAAATTTCCTATAGCAGGCATGGCAACCAATTTAAAAGGAGAAACCAGGTACCCTTAGAGCTTGTAGATATTATATGCTATTTAAAATAGAAAAGTACATTTGAAGATGTTGGGCGTCAATTAAAAAAAAGTAGAAGCAGGTTCTGTAATCAAACATATTTTTAATCAACCAAAGAGGTAATGTAGAATTCAGAATACTCAAATAGCAATACAAACAATAAATTAATTGAGATTGCACATTAGATGTATAGAAAATAAAATTTTCAGCAAAAATATAAAATGAATCCTGGGCTGGCTATCCTCTTTCTAAACTACATGAGATTAAGTACCTTTCTTGCCGAGTCTGGGCTTGAAAACTCCTTCCCCAAATCCTGTAGCAAGAGACATAAATGCACAATTAACTTTGGCACAAAAAAAGAAGAAGTAATATTGCACTATTTGTGCAGAAAAATAAACTAGAGAAAACCGTACACTGAACCATAATTGCTCTAGCCTTCAGTTATTTCACAGACAAGAAAAGAAAAACTTGAATTGACCTCAGTATGTATAACAGAGATACATACATTCACCACTCCAAAACGAATAACACATAAACAACCATGACGAACATAACTCTATTATCCTCACTTTTCTCAAAAACCAAACAACAAACAGAAACAGAGTTACAAAAAATGATTACCTCAACTTTAGATAGCTTTCCTTCATCCAAGACTTTAAAAAGGGCAAAGCCCCCTGGCGTCTCGAATAGCAAAAGCATCTTTCAATACCTCTGAAAACCCTGCAAAATCAAACACCATCCCATTACTTTAAGCTACTAACTTAACCATCCCACTTCATTCCAACCACCTAAAACTCCCAAAAAAGCCGCACTTTACTAATTTTCACTTATCAAAACAAACATTCAATGATTCACAAACTAAAAAAAATACAGACACAGACACAGACACAGAGAGTAACTCTTTAAGGAACAAAGAGAACCAACTTCACGAAGTTAAAAGCAAAACCCATATAAAAAAACAACCTTTTTAACACCAATCACTTCCAAAAGAAGAAACAAAAGACACCCGCTTTGGTATCAGACCTTTCTACTGCACCCAAAATAGCAGATATCATTTAGAGGGAGAAGAAAACAATGAGAAAATCAAGAGATATACACATATAGGAGTCTGTCATCATAAAAGAAAAGAAGAGAAATGGGGAAAAAGTAGAACTTTGAAGAGGAAAATTGCTTACCTCTCTTTACAACAACTGCGTTCTCCAGAGGAAAGAAGAAAGGGTGCTCTTAGGGTTTAAGGGGCTTTTATACATTGGAGTACTAGCGATTCACACAGAGGCTGGGAGTCGAGACTCGCTGTTTAGGGAGGCTGGGGAGTTTTTAGTACTCGCTGTGGCTGGTGGACATCTGTGATTAACGGGGGTATCTTAGGGATGTTAAATAACGAGTTGGGAGTTTTTGGGTAAGTTGGGGTTTTTTGGCTCACGTGTCATGTCAAGGGTTAAGGTGGTGTTTGCATTTATTTATTTTTGTTCACTAGGGTTTTTCGGTTAAACTTTGTTTGCATCCTGTATTTTCATCATTTTGTCGAAAAGACCCCTGATTTATTAATTTAATTAATTGAACATTTTTTTAATTGTATTTAATCGAGTATAATTTTTCTAAATAGAAAGGGAGACTAATCAATTAAAATGAATATATATAATAATTGGTGTTGCTATTTTATATATATATATATATAATTGGGTTCAATTTTCTAATTAAAAGGATTTATCTCATCTAGAAAAAATGTTCATGTATATTGCGTTTTATAGGATATTCATCAGAATAAAAATTATCTCGATCGAGTTTTATCGATATTTATAAGAAGAGATGATTGATTTTTCTATATATAAAACTTTACTAATATAATTTAGGAATGATAAATTAAGTTCTGAATTTCTCTCTCACAATGTTCTTTTAAATACAAATTCAACATGATAGAATGGATTTGGTGAACTCCATGATAGTTATTTGAAGTCATGTAATAATGTTGATGGGCTTTCATAAAAATGCATATAACATGCTTATATCTGACTTGTCATGCTGCAATGCTCACCACCTGTTGCATCTCTCTGGTTCCTGCTGAGTGCATGATGTTCTAACCTTTCTTTTGACATTTTCTGCGAGTTGATGAGGATAGGCGGCCTCGGGCAACCAGTTGGCTTTTTATATGCTTTTTTCTCAAGGAGCTGAGATTTTTTTAACCCAATAACAACTCATTCTCTCTGTTTTTAGACCGAGGAAAGGGGGTCTATACACATTGAATCAACGACTTCAGGAGATTAAATTGATTTGTAGGTTGTTCATTTTCCACACTCAATGGCTTCGTTCTGCTCAATCGAAAAAAGGGGTCAAACATTGACATTGCTGGCACCATCACACTTCTAGTAAAAGATCTAAGCATCTGTTTCATAAAACATCTTCATTTCTTATATAAAGGCTTCGAAAAACAATCCTGACAAAATAGCAATTTACAAACATTGCTTTCTAACACAGTCAATAAATAGATAAAATACAGGTGCTCCTATGGATCTTGGCCACCTTAGTGATGAAAACAGAAAACCGTCAAAGAGCTTCATCAGACACCATTAATATCCCTCCTGTTGTTTTTCTCCAGCTATCCCGCAGCAACGAGTGGGCCATGCAGCTAGTAAAATCTAAAAGCAAAATGATGAGCTATTTGGTATCTATAACCCGCTCATTTTTTAAGCTTACCAAGCTCTGAACTTGCTGTTTTCACGTCTTCTGGTACTGCTGTAGCTTTGCTCTCTCTATCAGGTACCACTTGACCTGAAGTTGGCATTCTCCTTGCTGGAGGAGCTGAACAGACAGGAACAACTGATCTTATTCGAACAGCTGGTGCCATGAAACGCGGGTGCACACCACCAAGGTTCATTCTTTGAGGCAAGGGCCTGGCCAGATATGAATGAGATCCTCCAGTTCGCATTCTCGGTGGAGCAGGATTTTGTGCTGCCAAATCTTGCAGTTTGGGCACTGAAGGAGGTCCCATATTGTTGTTAAGTGCAGAAGGTGCAGTGGATGAAGGTAAAGGCCTCACAGATCTGATCATTACAGGAGGTGCTGCGGATGGAGCTGGTCTACAACTCCTGAACGTGCTTGCTCTTGGAGGATACTGCAGAGTAGCCTGGGAAGAGTGAAAACTGTGCTTGTTTTGTGCTTGGAAGTCCGCAGGTCTATATCCAGAATCTGTATTGCTGCTGGAAGCCCATTCAAATTTTCTAGTTTGGTT
>Ga0307510_10004296_pt1 | contig 16758 bp, 15 predicted proteins | sample 12_EM_MG_FD_207224 | JGI IMG/M metagenome (GOLD analysis project Ga0307510, IMG submission 207224) | Populus trichocarpa ectomycorrhiza microbial communities from riparian zone in the Pacific Northwest, United States - 12_EM | ecosystem: Host-associated > Plants > Roots > Unclassified | place...
TGGGGTCAGCGCTGTCAGCATTCGCACTCCGAGTCATCTCCTTTGTACGATTGTACGTCTTAGAAACGTGTTGAACGCATCCGTGAGGACTACCGAGCGGATCTGAAAAACAGATAGATTAGCACATGCTCATACGCACGTGTAGTGAAATCAATTCTTTGTCGCCCTTTTCACTGGGGTGTGTTGGTATATACTTGCTCGTCTGACAACCGCTGAAAATACCTACCAAACAGACTCAAGTCGCAAGCATGCGTCATGATCATGGGTAACATTTGTTTCAACATTATCCTTCTGTTGGCGTGGTTGTCAAGAAGACCATACACAACGAGAATAACCACTTGAGGGCTGCGCACGGCGGAACTTGTGACTCTTATCAATTGGCCATTGCTTCTTCGCATCGCTCACATTCACTCAGCAGTTCGGGTTTTTTATTTGTTCTTGTTTTGTTTTGTTGTGCCCTGTTGTGATGAGACAACATATCACTGCCATCTGTCAGCTACTAAGGTGTGAGTGTCTTGTTCGCAGCAGTACGCAGCGTGTCCTCATATTTGCAGGCTTCGACGCAAACAACACTGGGATGACTGTACAATCTGGCATGTCGTACGGTGAAAAAGGGACACGCCCTCCATCATTTAGGTCAATTTTTACCAGCGCCCAATGTACGCTGTACAGTAGCTGATCAAGGCAATTTACTGCGCCAATTGAAGACCGATTCTATGCAAGATCTTGTGTCTTACAGTCCTGGGAAGAAAGCGGTGTGGGGTGTGGGGACGAGGTGACAGAGCACCACCGTGCTCATAATCTCTTTGCATCGGGAGAGCCCACGTTAATCACTGGCATTTAAGTCGTGAGCGATAGATAGCTCCGACAAAGTTCAACTCACTTTGGGCAAAGTTTGGATTAAGGTCTATAAGGCAGACACAGAACCGTAACTTCTGATGATGTGAAAAAGGGAATGAAGCAAAACAGTTCATAATGCTGTGCAAGAAGGCCCACATTGTTTAATACTCAAAACACTCAAACTCTACTCCAGAATTTCCCAGTGGTATCCTTACTACCTTGTACTTTGGGCCGAGAAGTCGGAAAGCTGTAAGGTTTTGAGTTTCAAGCAGGCCTGTGCAGATCCAAACTTCAGAGTTCACTACGGTGATAAACGCTGGGAATTGTTTAGTACCTCTGTGATTGTACACTCTTCATAGGTTGGCGTTGTTAGTAGTCGTGTACCTTTGCAGCGGAGATCACGCCAAGCAATCTGTGGCAACCCTTTTCCTCTTTTAGCTGAAAACACTCTTACCCCTTGTTGTATGACGAAGGATAATATTCTGGGCGTGAAACCGGGTAGGCTAACACGGGATTTCCCACCCAAAATCACGTCCGCGCCAGGCTAAGGGGACATACCGCACCAAGACTGATTCTATACCGCACAGTAGTACTGGTCGAGTAGGTGTAGGAGTACGGGGGGAACAGAAAGGGGAACAGGTCACACCCTAGGCCTCGAATGATCAAACTTCTTCGGTTTGCGGCCCCACCAATTCTCCCATATGCCAACCTTCTTCAGTGTGTCGGCCCTGCATTTGACCAAAAAGACCGCGAACTCTGCGGCCGACTCAATGGATAGCTGACCAAGGACGATCAGCTCCACGAGCGTGTCCGGGTTATATATTTGGTATGGCGGCTGAACCGGAGGTTTGAAGTGGGCATGTTTTGTGCGTAGGTGTTTTTTCAGAATATCGTGACGATCGCCTCTCCAAGGACAATCTCTGAAGGGGCAATAGAGGGAATGTGGGAGGAAAGACCGAATGTGACGATCCCGTCCTTGTTTTCGGAAGAACTCCTCGTTGCATAGAGGACACACATGTTTCTGGACGAACGCTGCATTGTCGGCTTGGGTGACTTGACTTTGGGAAGGCCATGACGTCTCAGATTGCAAGGGGTTAGACTCTCCCTGTGTTGTAGAAGTCTACGTTGATGTTAGCAAAAAGTTATGGCAATGGGCACCTCCGACGAAATTTGACGTACTGGTGAACAATCATGGAACGGTGGCCCAGGACCTGAGGGAGTATCGACCGGAGCGAATTGAACTGGATCTAGCGCTTGCATATCATGGTGTGGGGGCACATAAGGTAAGGCTCACAAGGTTTCATCCAACGTCACGTGATAAAAGTGACAAAATGCGTTACAAACACAATTTCGAATAACTTTCCAAAACAAATATTAAAAAAAAACACCTTGGCACAATGTTGGATAATTAGATTTAAGTCATTTGTGCCGAGGCCGATTTTTAATAAAAATTTCATTGGAGGAATTATTCAAAAAGTTGTGTCTCCCATGGCGGACCTGATGGCTTTGGTGGGTAGATCCGTTTGAAAATTTGAGTTCCGACGGCATGGCATGGCTTCAGCCTTCAATTTGTATCACATGACGTATGGGTGATAAAAAACGTATTGCACCACACGGAATCGAACTGATGGGCCTCCCCTGCTCACTGATGTAAGCAAAACACTATAACCACTATGCCATCAGGGTCTACCATTGCTTTCCCTTATAATGATACTTGACTAGCTGCCACAGATGATAGGTAATATTTTTGAAATACAGTGAGCAGGAAAAAGAGAACCTTATTGGAATAGTGGAACTATCTGATATTTGGTAGATCAATGATTGGAACCACAGTACCCTAGACATAAGGTTCAGGCACTTGGTGGACATTAATATTGATAATAGATTGGCCATGCATAGTTGCGCAATTTCCGTGGTGAGTCATGTGCAATGTAACACTTCCCACATTTCCAAAAAGGAAGGCGACCGGTAAATTGGTAGAGCTGTCAGAATAGCTGTCAGAATTTCAGACCCAGATAAATAAAGAGATCTTGGATTAGTTGATGTAAAACAAAACAAACATAAAACATGTGCTAAGCAGAAAAACAAATCTCAGAATAATTAATGTAAAAAAACAAACATAATGTGTTGCAAACACATGCATATTCAAGCCCATAAACAGCAGAGGAAAGGGTTTTCATCCTTTATAGCTGGTCATATATTATAAAAGGAGTAATGGAAAATAAGGTGTGTTGGTGTGGTGGTAGTTATGCTTGTATTCCCATGTGTGAGCAGTGGGTGTCTGTGGGTTTGATTCTGTGTTTGTGCAATGTATTTTTTGTGCGTGTATATATTATTATGAATAGCAGTTAGCAAAAATGTTACCTGTCATACTGTTTTGTTAGCTGCAAAAATTAATAATATATGCGGCATGAAGCAGTCCGATCATCAGGGCGGAGAGTGCAGACATGAAATATTGCACAAGTCAATTTTTTATTGAGAAGGCAGAACAGCCCAGCATTGCTGTGCATGCACCAAAAATACATTGCACAGACACAGAATTGAACCCACAGACACCTGCTGCTCACACATGGGAATACAAGCATAACTACCACCACACCAACACACCTTATTTTCCATTACTCCTTTTATAATATATGACCAGCTATAAAGGATGAAAACCCTTTCCTCTGCTGTTTATGGGCTTGAATATGCATGTGTTTGCAACACATTATGTTTGTTTTTTTACATTAATTATTCTGAGATTTGTTTTTCTGCTTAGCACATGTTTTATGTTTGTTTTGTTTTACATCAACTAATCCAAGATCTCTTTATTTATCTGGGTCTGAAATTCTGACAGCTATTCTGACAGCTCTACCAATTTACCGGTCGCCTTCCTTTTTGGAAATGTGGGAAGTGTTACATTGCACATGACTCACCACGGAAATTGCGCAACTGCCATGCATTATGTAATAGTGTCACACTCACGTGATGTTGGATGAAACCTTGTGAGCCCTACCTTGAGGATAAAAGGGGAAAGACCCCCTTCTGAGTTGTGTTGGAGGGACCTTAAGTCAGGCTGGCATTTCCCTGCACCAAAAAATTCTATGGAAGGATCAGCATGCACCATGGCGATAAATGCATCCGGTAACTACATACTTGTTGCCAGACCTGAGATGGCTGGCAAAGCATAGTAGGTTGGATGGCTTGATTTTGGAGACCAGGCATGAGCTGTGGCACAGCAGGGACAAACTTGGTGCCCACTTGCATTTCAAAGGCCTACATTGGTATTGGCACATGTTAGGGCGACAGTATACCGTTGATAAACCATTGACGTACATTTAGCCATGTGAGAAAGTCATTCATAGAAAACGTAGAATGTTGGTTTTCATTTGTTAAGGGCCAAGGACCCTAAGGTGTGATGTGCACAGGTTTGTATGACGGTGGCGGGACTTGTACTTCAAGGGATCGCAGGTAGCGAACACTGGCCCTTGGATGCACTGGTATGACGGGTCTGCACGCGTGCAAGACACTAGTGATGATAACGAAAGATGTAGAGCAGAGTCTCGACGATGTTCGAGACGACTTAGAAGGGATGCAGGCAAAAACTGAAGGCGCTGTGGAAGCTACAACACTTGGGATTAAACCAAGTCAGGCTTAAGGCCCAACTCTAGGATATAAGGTCGACTTATATACATCTGGGCAGCTGCCATGACTCGAGCCTAATACTACTAGTACCTGTACTAGTAAGGAGTCATTGTACAAGATATGGAGTCATTCCGAGTCGAACTGACTCACGCATGAGTCCTAGGATACGTGCTACTAGATTGGAGTCAGTATGAGTCACATGCATAGCCAAAGGGAATCACATGGTAAGAACGATAGGTAAGCGGTCAGGTGATAAGGTCATGTGATGGAAAGGGGTGGGAATGGGTCATGTGATGGGAAAGTATTAGTAAGCAGATGGAAAATGAAAATTGGAGGCCCAAGAACGTAACATGATGCCCTTTCTAGAAAGTTACTCCCATGTGACTTCATTCACATGGCTGGTCACAAGAGTCAGCATCCCACTCTGCACAGCGTAACTCGTAAGAGTCGTCCCTGAGGCACATAAGTCCATAGTTGGGGTGGGTTTTGGGTACCACACAACTCATTCTGGTGCAATTGAAATGAGGGATGGGACATTCGTTGTGAGCGTAGAGAGGGGAGTAGCACCACCTACAGATGACCCGTAATGGGCAGTCTTCCTTCATGTGATCTGGGTAGTCGTTGTGGCATTTGAGGCAATAGGGATAGAGGGGGTGTTTGCGTTTGTTACCAGTTTCTTTCTGGTCGTCAGATGGTCCTTGAGCTGTGAAGATACAGGGGATAAAAGAAGTGGGGGGGGAGGCTGGCCTGGTACAAAGAAGGTGTGGTTGAATGCGCGTACAAACTGCTGCATTAGCCAAGTAGCGCTCCATATCTAGGAGCTTTCTGTTTCCCTCTTGCTCTTTGTTGTCTAGCTCTAGACGTTGCCTCTTGATCCTCATGACCTTGTCATACTGGATGCAGAGTGTGTGTATGTCTGCTATGACGCCAGGGTCGCCTAAGTGGTAAAGTGCGTCGTCCACTATGATTCGACTAGCGCTACTGGGGTGGAAGATGTGAAGGTCGGTATCTTTAATACCTGGGCGATGATAATTGGGGGTGGGGAATGCACAAGTGTGAAGTGGGGTGGCATAGATTGGTTTGTTCTTGCCACTAGTGCCTTGATGGACAACGCCATCTTTGAGGGACAAGTAGCGGATATACTTGGCCGTGCATGGACGTGTGTCATCATCAACATAGACAAGGGGGTAGTGAGCCGGGTTGCCAAGATTGAATTTCATCCATTCTCCTCCTGGATGGTCGTCGTCCATAGACACTTCTGTTTGTGTCTTGATGTTAATAGTGATACACTGTAGGAGGGTGGGAGGTGGTCTGACTTCTTGGTCACTGTCTTCAAGGTAAGGTCCTATCATTTCCATAAATACTGGGATGAAGGTGAAGTGTGTGATCTGGTTGAAGACGTCATTGGTAGTGGGTAGAAGGGAGGAATCAGGATTATGCTGGGTGTAGAGGTCGATATTCCCTATAATGTTGTCTGTCCACATCCTCATAGCATCGTTTAGGATGGGATTGGCTTGTCTGTACCTCTTTATAGCTTTACAGAGTTTGATAATAGAGCATATCTCAGGCTGAGTGGGTTTGCTGCTAAGCCATAACTGGTGATGGAACTCAGAAGAACTGGGAGAGGAAGGAACAGGGCGTGGCATAGATTCAGGAGTGGAGTGGGTTCTAGCGTCAGCTTCAGCAGCTCTCTGCTCAGCTAGAATAGCCTCTTGTTCCTCAATGTATTGGCTAGGTGGCGTGCTAACAGTGTACTTGAAAGGGGTGGGTACACGTTCCCCAATGCAGTTAGCGAGGGGGTGGTCGCAAAGTTCTATGAGTATCTCTTCACCCATTGTGCTTGGGGACGACGGCGGATGCACTTGAGGTACTGCCAATATATGCTCTGATAGTGTATGCAGGGGAATAGGGATTGGGGATGGTGACATCAATGAGAGGTTGGTGAAATTTGTGATTGGAGACTGTGGATCGGAGATGGATCTCGTCCCAGCTAATAGTGCAGGTGGTGTCAATAAAGGTTGGGTGGGGTTGGTTACTTTGTTGAAGGGTGGTGTAGTAGGTGAGGACGTTTCCACTTTGGTGGACTTGGGTGACAAGGGCGTAGTCATCTTTCTGTTCAGTATAAGTGGTGACAAGTGGGGGGAAGATATCTGGGGGAATGAGAGACATGTGGTGAGGTTTTGGTCGCTGTTTTGCATGCTCTTTATACTGCTTGTTCCTCTAAATTCAGCTAAGAGTTCAGGGGTGTGCAAGTCATCTGCATTGACCCATGAGTCATGTGCAGGAGAGTATCCTTTCCATCTTACAAGATATTGTTTCTTCTTCCACTGCCCATATGTGTGCGCTTTGATTATCTGTTCTACTTCCCATTCTTCTTCACCTTCAATGATATCAGGTGGTGGTTCGATAAAATTGGGGCTGTGCTGATTGGTTTCTTTGTATGGCATAAGAAGGGAGGTGTGGAATACATTGTGTATTTTCCAGGTGGGTGGGAGGCTGAGTTTGTAAGCAATGTTTGATATTTTGGCGGCTACCATAAATGGTCCATACCGTCTTGGTGCTAGCTTTGTGGTGATGTTGCTTGGTAATCTGAGGTTTGTTCCTTCAAGCCAAACTTTGGTTCCTACTTCGAATGGCATAAACTGAGGGTATTCTTTGATCCAAGATTCTTGCACTTTACGTTGGGCTTCTTGAGTGGTGTTTCTGGCTTCTTTGATTGCTGACAAATGTTGTTCGAATGTGGGGAGGTTTGATGATCTGGTTGGCTGATGAATCTGTGGTGTATATCTGATAAGGAGATCGAAAGGTGTTTTCTTTGTGGTTGCTGAAGGCCATGAATTCTTTGTATATTGGGCAAGTGGGAGCCATGCGTGCCAGTTATTTTGTTGTGTGCCACAGAAGACTTGGAGGTATTGTTCCAGGGTCTGATTGGTTCTTTCGCTAGATCCGTCAGTCTGGGGATGGTATGGTATGCTCATGTTTTGTTTGATGTGGAGAAGCTTGCAGAGTTCCGCAGCAAATTTTGATATGAAGCAAACATCACAGTCCAATATGATTTTGCGGGGTATGCCGTAGTGTGGGGTTATGTGATTCAGGTACAGAAGTGTGACTCCTTCTGAGTCGATTGCCTTGTTGCAAGGGATAAAGATAGATGCCTTTGAGCAATCTGTGTCTGTGACTGTGAGAATGGTGTTGTATCCACCTGACTGTGGGAGTTTAGTGATGAAATCCATTGCAACTGTTTCAAAGGGGCGAGCGTTCTCCGCGGGAGTAATGGGAAATAGTGGTGGATGGGCAGGATAAGTGTTAACTTTTGTCATCTGGCAGGTAGCACATCCTTTGATGTATTCAGTGATGAATGTTTTCATGTTCGGCCACCAGTAGTACTGTGAGAGAAGCTGCAGTGTCTTGGTAATCCTGGGATGGCTGGCTGTCACATGATCATGAAAAAGGGAAATTACCCCCCTCCTAAGTGCATTGTCTGCCACGACAACCAAGGCGGTCCTGTGATGCCAGTGGGTCCCATCTAGTAGGGTGAGGTTATGTAATGGCGCCCATTGCTTGAGTTCTGATTGGTGCGGATATTGCCCTGTTTTGACTTTGCTGTCCCAATTGTCATGGATACTGTCTATGTCAAAGACGCGGATGTGCGTCTCTTCTCCACCGGGCTGCCCGTCTCTGGGGTGACTCCCAACCATGGAGGTGTGTTGTTTGCAGAAGTATTGGTCTGGCCATACTAGCACTTTGTTGTTATCTGGGTTTGGTCCTTCATAATCTGGTTGCCTAGATAAGGCGTCTGCTCTGTTTGTTGCTCCAGGTTTGTACTCCAGTAAAATGTTGTATTGTTTGCGCTCGGGTATATAACCAGCGATATGTGGGCTGATCTTCCAGGGGTCTCTATAGTAGCGTAAGTTGGCATGGTCTGTGTATACCAGGACAGGGATATGGGTTCCTTTGAGCAAGTGCATCTAGCAGCGAAGTCCTCTCATGATGGCTAGGAATTTGCAGTTGTAGATGGGATAGTTTTGCTCAGTTGTGGTGAATTTCTGGGAATGGAATCCCACTGGTCTGTGTGGTCCCGGTTTTTCTGTGCCATCTGCGTGTATAGTTGGTAGGTCTCTTTGGTATAAGATCGCTCCTGTGCCGATTTGTGAAGCGTCCACCTCTAGCTCAAATTGCCTAGAAGGGTCTGGTTTGACTAGTACTGGTGAGCTGGTTATGAGCGTGATTATTTTGTCCTGTGCTTCGCGTTGTGCTGGTCCCCATTCGAATGGGACGTCCTTGCCTGTGAGTTTAGTGATAGGTGCAGCGATGATTGAGAAGTTTTTGCAGAACATCCTGTGGTATCCAGCGACGCCTAAGAATCCTCTAGCCTGCCTAAGATTAAGTATGTCATGTGGGTAGTCGTGTAGCCCTGCGACTTTAGCCGGATCGATAGTGATGCCTTCTTTTGAGATTCTAATGCCAAGGAAGTCCATTTGTGGCTGTAAGAAGACCGATTTTGATAATTTGAGGTGGAGTCCATGTTTCACAAGTAGATCGAATAGGAAGTGGATGATTTTGATGTGTAGTGCCAGGTCTTTGAGTAATGTGCCAATGCCACAGTCGTCCATATAGCTCTTGAATATTTCCCTGATGTTGTGTATGCCTTTCCTCTTGAAATGCTTGTAGAGCTCTTTGAGGATACCATTCATAAATTGTTGGAAGCTGGCTGGGAAGTTTGACATGCCGAAGAATATGACCTTTGGTTCATAAAGGCTGCAGCGTGTTTTGAATGCCCCCTTCCACTCATCACCTTCCTTGATCCAGATGTTGTTATAGCCCCATCTGATGTCGAATTTGCTAAATACCTCCATCCCCTGCAGGTCTTGGATGCACTGTGCAAGGTTTGGGAGTGGTGTGACATCTTTGCAGGTAACAGCGTTGAGGGGCCTATAGTTGATGATGTACTGGGTTTCCTTCGAGTCCTTTTTAGGGACACTGAAGGTCGAAAAGCTGTAGGGAGAGTGGGATGGTACGATGTAGCCTTTTGCCAAGTTTTCATCTAGGAATTTGTCCTCCACTTCCTGTTCTTTGCAGGACAAGGGATAAACTTTGCAGTTAAAGCTGGCCAGTGCGGTGTCCATTAATTCGATTTTGTGGTCTCCTTCTCTGTGTGAAGGTGGAAACTTGTTGGCCTCTTCATCCGAAAATAGTAGTGTGTGATGTTTGAATTCCTCTGGGAGGGTAGCTTCCTCCTTCCCATGTTCTGTTGCGTACTTATGGGCCATTTCGATTGCATTGTGCATGCATTTGATTTCCGCCAGGCCTTCCTGTATTTCTACAGGAGTTACTCCCAACTGCGGAAGGTACTGTGTGCAGTTGATTTCTGCTGGGCCTTCCCATATTTCTACAGGAGTTACTCCCAACTGTGGAAGGCACTGTGTGCGGGCTATGGTAATGCATTCCTGGAGTTTGTCTTTGTACTCTTTGAGTTTCTTGAAGACATCAAGTTTAAGCATTTCCATTTTGATCTGTGGTCCGCGTAACTGAGCATTAGTCCAGTCAATATCTGGAGTGAAGGCACAGAACCAGGGATAGCCTAAGATGAATCTGTCTTTTCCTAGATTTGAGACATAGAAGCGTTGCCGCTCTTTCCGGTTTCCTTGTTTGACTATAAGGTTGCATGCATGAGTGATGGTGCCATGATAGTTATTAGTTCCGTCCATATTGAATACAGGTCTGGGAATGGTTAGTTTCTGAGTTCCCAGCCTAAGCCTAGCGACAGTTTTGTAGTCGATGAAGTTCTCTGTAGCACCAGTGTCAAGTAGTGCTGTTTCTTCTGCTTGTCCTCGATAGTGTGATAGAATGAAGTTTATTTGAATGTGATTGAGTCGGCTAATGTACACACTATTGAGACTGATGGCCCTAGCTACAGCGGCTAGTTTAGGGCCCTTTAAAAACCTGATGAGGTGTTTCCTAGGATGGCGTCCTCTACATCAGCAAAAGTTCCAAAAGTATATAAGGGCCTTGCAAGGACTACCTTACTTGCAAGGACCCCAAGTCTGGTGACAAGTATATAGGGTGTGGGTCAAACTATACAAGGGACCATAGGAATCCATGGAGGTTTACCAGATCATAGTGATATTATAATAACTATGCAAGAAATTTGAGTATCATTCAAGCCCTATGCCTGATCTAGTGTGATAAGACAAGGGTCATACAATATCACAAAGATCTTACAAGCCCTATGCTTGATCCAGTGTGATAAGACAAGGGTCATGCAATATCAGAAAGATCTTACAAGCCCTATGCCTGATCTAGTGTGATAAGACAAGGGTCATACAATATCACAAAGATCTTACAAGCCCTATGTCTGATCCAGTGTGATAAGACAAGGGTCATGCAATATCAGAAAGATCTTACAAGCCCTATGCCTGATCTAGTGTGATAAGACAAGGATCATACAATATCACAAAGATCTTACAAGTCCTATGCCTGATCTAGTGTGATAAGACAAGGGTCATACAATATCAGAAAGATCTTACAAGCCCTATGTCTGATCTGTGTGATTGAGGTAAGGAATATGAAGATCTTGGATGATCTGGTATGATTCAGGCAAGGATTATAAAGATCTTGCATGATCTGGTGCAATTGAGGCAAGGTTTTGTCATTGCAGTTGGGATCTGGCAATCAAGAGGCATGCTAATATGTGATCATTGCCTATCCATCAGCATTCATATATAATCCTCCCCAGATCTTTACCAGAAAGCACACTTTGTTTCAAGAATACAAGAGCTTGGAATGTTGTATTATTGGCCAACTATGCTACATGACACTGGTGGTACTACACACATATTACTAACACTCTGACTTACCTGATCCATTCACATATGGAGGGCTCAGCTCACACAATGGCATCCTTTTTCGTGTTCCATCAACACTCAAAATGGCCTCCACCTGGTTCTGCACCACTCGTCTGCGACATGTTTGCTGCGAGCTCGTGTGCAAACACAAGCACAGCGGGGTACACATCCTTGCAGTTTGGGAATGTCGCATGGTAGAGTCCTTGCAGGAGTGGAAGTCAGGCAAGCGTGTGTCCCCAGTGAGCAGCAGCGCAATCGTGTGCGAATAACCGAGGAGGCGCAGGAGGAGGTATGTTGAGATCCCTGCGTGTTGTGCAGTTAGCTATATTAGAGTGTGGTTCTATCGCCCCCACCATATATGCCACCCACCTTTGACTGTGTGTGCAAAATAGAAAGAAAGGTGGGAGCAATGCGCATACCTTCTGCCACGATCCTGCAGTGCACAAATGGCAATGCGAGCTTGGCTCCGGCCCATGTTCAGCCTCCCCCAGGGTTCCCTACCCACCTCCTCACGTTCGCAGAACATTAAACCAGGAGCTACGGCCGCCGACACTGAAGTTATCAGCCTTGATGATGACTCACACATGCTTGAGCCATTGTTGCACATGATCTGCAGGCTTGAGATCTCTGCATTCAACATGTGGGATGCCATCAAGCCTGTGCTCTATGCAGCGGAGAAGTACAACATGCCTGGGCCCACCTCAATCGTGCACATGCCCACATTCATCAACAAGCCACTGCAGTTGTATGCTGCAGCATGCCACTTTGGCTGGGCAGAGGACATGTGCACACCGTCTGGCCTGTTTTATCATCATGTCACTGACATGCCAAACAAAAAAAAAACTCAGCAAAAAGAAAAAGAAAAATAGGATATATACTGACCAAGGCTGTTCATGAGCACTTGGTGATGGCCTTGGGAAAGGTGGCAAGCAAGGTTGAACCCTGTGGGGCCGTGCCTTGGGCATCGTCGGCACCATGTGTCCTCTACATGGTTGGGCGTTGTTGTACATAGTTGGTTGGGGTTGCAGTTGTTGAAGTTGGTGATGAAACACAGGAATTATTATTATTATCAAGTCAGCAACAAAGAAAGAAAGACAGAAAGAAAAACACACTTAAAACGACCAGGATGCCGACTCCTGGTGCTGCCAACGTGGGTACAGGCAGTGTTGTGTTGTGCATGTGCCACAGATGCAGGTGTAGGCAACGTCATGTTGTGTGAGTGCTGTCGATGCAGGCAAAAGCAACAGTGCTGGCTGAATGGTGGAGTGGGGGGCTGGTCAGAAAAAAAAAAGCAAGTGTGAGGGCTTCACTCAAAATGGAAAAGGGGGACAGAACTGGGGCACCTACCCAGAGGGACCAGGAGGCAAAACAATGCTTGGCAATGGGACGGGTGCAGCGGAGGTAAACATTGCAAATGGCAAGGTTGGAGGCTGGTGCAGGAATGGCAGGTGTAGGCTCCTGGTGAGTCGATGGTGGTGATGGTGAGAACACAGCCCAAAAGAGGGGCACTCACTGGGAGGGAAGAAGACAGGTCGGGTGACATGGCAATGGGGACAGGCGCAGCTGTGACAGTGATGGTTTTCGGGCTGTGAGGGAGAGGTGGGAGGACATGACTGAACAGAACATCAGGGGGACTCATGGGGGGCGAGAGGAGATCGGGACTGTGAGGGAGGGGCTGGTGCTGGAAAAAAGGGTAACCTGGTGATGGGATGGTCAAGACAAAAAAAAAAGTGAGTGAGTACTCACTCACTCAAGCAGGACTTGGCATGCTGGTGCTGGTGGGACACAGGGAAACCGAGCTGCAGGGTAAAAGGAATCAAAAAATTGATCCTTAGGGGGGGGGGGGGGAAGTGACCTCAGGGAGTCCTCAGAGCCAGGTGGGAACGGTCAGAACTGAAAAAAAAAAAAAAGCAAGTGGTCAGGACTGAAAAAAAGCAAGCAAGGGGAGTCACTGGAGAGGGTAAGAAAGCGAGCAAGTGTGTTATTAGAACATTTAAGTTCGAATATAACACGTGACCAATTTCACAACTATTGTTCAAATGTTCAAACATTCTAAGTCAAAGTCAAGTCATTAGGGTGTCCTGTTGATCTCAACCTGTATAGGTTCCATTTGCATACATCCTGAACCATATACAGACGTCAAGGCAAGCTCATGCCGAAGTTGTGGTGGTTGCCACGTTATGTCGTCGTACTTCCCTCTTGACTTCCCGCCCCTTTCCCTTTGGCTCATGATACAAGTCATCTTCTCTGTGGCCATTCTTGTCCAGCTTTGCCTCCGGGTCATGAAACTAGTGTTACAGCATGTCCCAGACTGGTTTCCCTGAGTTCAGTCTACTCATTCACCCTCCATCCCCTCTGTGGTAAACCAACTCACATCAACTTTCAAGCCTTGACTGTTGTGCTTCCATGCTGGGTCACTCTTTCTTCCTGCGGCATCGCATCATTCTAGTCTATTGTTTGGATCCAGGGGGCCGCACCAGGAAGACAATAGCATCACACCTCATGGTAACCAGAGCAGGACAAACAAGGTCTCTCAGGTGACTGTCTTTGTGGTAGGGCCCACCTGGCATCCCTCCACCTCTCTTCTTGATCTGTCGTTCACGACCACAGATGTCGTCCTGGCTCTCATGGTGCTTGTGCTCCTTGCGTGGGAGTTCACCACGGACAACCAACAATTTGCCTTCCACGCGTGGAAATACAGGACGTACAACGCCTGTATGCACTGGCCCGGTGCATGCCTTGCGTGGACCAAGGCCGACACTGCCTGCAGTTTCTGCATGCATGGCCTGTGGTCCTGGAGTTGGCACCTGAACTTTTTTGCCAAGCAGTCGTTTTGGGTACGTTGTTGCTGTGTCCCTTTCTCTGCCTACTCACTTCATATAACCATCAAAGGGTGTGCTCAATCTCATCCCTCTTCTCTCTTTGCCCAGTTCACCGTTGCTTGTCCCCGCCCATGAAGGCACACTTTCCAACACTCTCCATGCCCTCATACCGCTCTCTCCTTTGCTTGCGCTCTGCCTGCTATTCGTCTCTTCCACACACTTCACTGAGTCCATCTCAGGGAGTAAATACCCACAAGGCTACACCGCATACCGTTCACGTGTCGCTATGTCCTCCCTGTTGTTGACTCCTGTGTGGGGCACACTGCTTTGCTTGATGGGTGGGAAGAGTGACATTGAGGAGTTGGTATGGGGCGTAGGTGCTCGCAAGGCAGAAATTAAGGACAGTGTAAAGGCAGAGTGAATAGGCATTATTTGCAGTTGGGTCTCAGCTCATTTCAGCCCCACGCTTATTAAAAAGGGACACATGCAAGGTTAATTGAGGCTGAGGACAAACTGCGCACCCTGTGGCATGAGCGCAACGATGCGCTCCAAGACCTTAACGCCTGCAAGGACCAAACTCACATGTGGGTCTCCAAGGCCAACAGGTGGAAAGCAGAGGCACGTCCATCTCCATGTCTCGCTTGGCTCATTGCACTCATACTCTCATCACCCTTCATATTTTTGTGCAACTCACAGTCGATATTTTACTACTGCTGTAGGCAGATAGAGTGTTACATGTGGTGAATCATCCCTTGTCTCATCGTTCACTTTTCCTGGAATACCACGGACTGACGTCAAACCCTTCCCCATCCTGCACTCAACGCAGAATCAGCACCAGGCTGAACTGGTTGCACAGCTCTGTCAGGAAGCCCAACAATGGAAAGACCAGTGTTTGCACCTCAACAAGACCCTACATGGGACCGCCTAGTTCACACTGTCACTGAAGAGCTTGGCACATGTGGCCTTGCAACTCTTTTCCTTTTTTCATGTCTTGCCCTTGCCATCAACTCTTCCAGAGTTCGTCGCCTCATCCAAGCTTTCCTCTGTACTTGTGTGTTGTTCCCTGCACCGGATGCTAAGCACATATGGCACAAGGAGGCCCACTTTGCTGCGCCCATAGAACTTGCCATGTGCCCGCGATGGGGTCTTGCCTGAGTCTTGCCTGTCTCTGGGGGCAATGCTGTACAAGACCTCCTCTCTTGGGATATGTATGTCAAGTGGAGTGAGGCCGAGAGCCACTTTCACCCTTTTGTGCCAACACACCGCCACAACTATTGTCATGTCCATGTAGGTCTTCCATTGTATTTTCGTTCTGGAAGTATTCATTGAGGATTCCCTCTGTAGCCAACAGCAAGCTCAACCAACCACCAATCCACCCACAACTGTCAGCAATGCACTCAATCACACAAAGCATGCATTTGCATTGCGCAAGTATGAACAAGCGGTTGAGCACTACACGACCGCTCTTGAACTCTTGTTTGTGCCTCTTCCTCTTCCTCTTCCCAATCTCCCTGCTCTCTTGCCACTCACTTGTCAGTGCCAACTGACCAATGTGCTGACGTCCTACCCATACAGATCAAAGACGCACACAGAATATGCACCAGAGATGGCAGAAATCTATTTCATGTACAGGAAGATGCTGCTCAAGAATGCCATTATGCAGAATTCTGTCCTTGGCAAGGACTGGGCAGCAGGGCTGCTGCTGAGGAAAGTCAGTGAACGTCACACCAGTTTGTACTTTGCAAGGCCTCCTTATTAGGCGCATGCAGAGCCAGTGCTGAATGGAAACAAGATCTTGTTGTTCTTGGGTGATGCAGAAGAGGAAGATGATCCCATGGTAGATCTCTTTGCTGAGGTGTCCAAGCCTGATGCGGAGGGCAGGGAAGAGGCTGGCAATGGTGATGGCGATGGGGAGGGCAAGGGTGAGGGTGAGAGAGAAGACAAGGCAGAGCCCAAAGATGATTTCAATGCTGCGTGGGAGGTGCTTGATCTCGCGCGCTCGATATACAAGAAGCATATGGAGGGAGACGACAAGGTGTGGCTCAAGGTGGCGGACACATTCATCACTCTGGGCGGCATCTTGCTCGAAACTGGTGTGCTCTCCTTCTGCTTTTTCCATGCATACATCTCATTGATAATGACTGCGCGTGCGCAGAGAAGTTCAATCAGGCCATTATGGATTACAGCTCTGGCCTTGTGCTTAAAATGGAGCTGCTCCTGCTGTCATCATGCCAGCTTGTGGAAGCACATTACAAGCTCAGCATCATGCTCGATCTCATGGCTGGCCAGCTTGCAGATGCCATTCATCACGTGCAGCATGCCCTGGAGAGCATCAAGGCACACCTTGTCAGGTTGCAGGCTGGCCTTGCAGGCATGTTACTGCTGTTACCTGAACCCTCTGATACAAAGGAAGAGGACAAAGATAAAGGAAAGGGTAAGGCCAAGGCCAAGGAGGCCATGCTTGCCCCAGAAGAAGTGCAGAACTGGAGCCAGAGCCATGAACTTGGTAAGTGACATTCTCCCTCATGTTTTATTTATACACACAATGTTAATTCCTGATCATAGTCCAAGATTATCCAACAACTCATTTTGAAGTCCTTATTGCACATTTACAACAACCACTC
>Ga0307510_10004297_pt1 | contig 16755 bp, 7 predicted proteins | sample 12_EM_MG_FD_207224 | JGI IMG/M metagenome (GOLD analysis project Ga0307510, IMG submission 207224) | Populus trichocarpa ectomycorrhiza microbial communities from riparian zone in the Pacific Northwest, United States - 12_EM | ecosystem: Host-associated > Plants > Roots > Unclassified | place...
AAAAATAGTTTGACAAAGTAATAAGAAAATAAGATTATATTATTTTTTTTAAAAAAACAGTAATGATATATTTATATACGTAAGTTGAAAGATTCTGATGATTAATTAATCAAGATATGCAAAAACACCCGAATATTTATATTAATAATAATAAAATACATCATTTGATCTTGTTTTAAAGAATATCTTTATAAAACAGAATAGCAAAAACATCCTCCATTTTGAAGGAAAAAAACATGGGAAATCAAATAAAATTACAATTTAATTATTACTGTATATCTAGATACAAAAGATTATTTATTATAATCGTAGTGTAATGATGAAATTGCCTTTTGATTATAAACGTTTAAACTCAGCAGTGAGAGCCATAACGATGGTTGTTTTCCCATTCTCGGCCCTTCCCTTCCATACACTTGTCAGCCATCCACAACGTAACGACGACCCCAGCCACTTGTTAGCTGGGAAATCGATTCGAGGGGAGAGAGAGAGGAAAACAAGAGCAACCGAGAATTTTAGTTTTTTTCCATAAAATGTTAAAATAGATGTTGACACACTATTTAAAGTGTAATTTTTAAATTTAATAAAAAAAGTGGAATCACGAACAAATCTTGAGATATTTAATATTTATTTTTCAAAAAACAAGTCACTGAAAAATATTTAAAGGAACATCCTAACCAATTTAACACACATTAATGTAAGTAGACAAAGGAAAAATCAAAATAGTACAAGAAAAAAGAAAAGGACCTGCATGTGTTGAGATGCAAATTGCATGAGAAGAAAATAGGAGCACCCTAGCACTGTTCAATTTATATATATATATATAAAATAGGATAGTTTGATAAAATTGGACTTCTCACCTCAACTTTTTATAATATCGTAGAAAAGTACTACTTTTTTAAAAAATATATCCAAATAATTTTTTTAAAAAAAATATAAAATGAATGAAATTTTAAATACATTCTTAAGCTACAATGATGAAACTTCCACTGACAAGAAAAATAAAAAAACATAACTAAAGTAGGCTTTGCCCCTATTTGAGAAAGCGGTCCAGTACTATATATATATATATATATATATATATATATATATATATATATATATATATATATATAAACTCACGAAATCAGAAATCAACTGAATTAAGTAACAGAAGTCAAGCGGGACATCCGACTTCCTTGTGCTACCAGCCTAGGTGGGAGCGGTGCCCTTTGTTGCTGGCACGGAAACCTCGTGGAAGAGGTGTGCCAATTTTTAATGAGACTCCAGGCCCCACTTCCCATTTCCCTAGAATTGTCTAAACTACTTCTCTCTGTCAAATCTCGTGCATTTTAGAATGAAGAAAGTTGTCTCAACATTTCCCAGTTTAAATACCAAGACCCATCGTCTCCGTTGGGCAGCAGATACCACTTGTTTTCTGAACAGTCAGCGAAAAATTAAGGAAAGCAAATGAAAATGTCGAGAGGAACCGTTGAACTTGATTTCTTTGGCATGAGCAAAGAGAACCGCTCCTCCTCTTCCAAATCCAAGTGTTTTAATCGCCAAAGAAGCTTTCGAGGTCTGTTTTTGATTTTTCTATTCCATCCTTCTTTTACTATTGTAATTCATTCTTCTTACAATTTTCTCGTTGGGTTTTGTAGATATTCAGAGTGCCATTTCGAAAATAAATCCTGAGCTTCTAAAATCTGTGATTGCCTCTGGTTCTGCTTCCAACAAGGCTACTCCAGCTAACGGCAATCAGTTGTCAAACAAGGCATTCTCTGTGCCATCTACTCCTAAACAAGATCTGCCTCCATTTCCTGCTTTGCCTGTCTATTTCCCTCTCCCAAGGTACTCAGTTCTCCTAATGAGCGTTTTTCTTTTGGGGTAATGTTTTAGCGTTTAATACTTAATATTACTCGTGTTCTAGGCTCAATTTGGAGAATCCTCCCGAAACCGCCCCCTTGACTATTTTCTACAACGGAACCGTTGCTGTTTTCGATGTCCCTCGAGACAAGGTATGTAAAATATTATGAATTTTGTTTGCACTAATAAATGCCTACCAGTTGTTTCTTGTTTATTTCCTTTGTTAGATTATTAATTTTTTTTCAAAAAAAAATTATACAGGCGGAGAACATTTTGAAGCTTGCTGAGAAGGGATTCTCCAAGACCGTTGTTGAATCAGTAGCCGATCCAAGAACAGATCACCAACAAAAGCTTCTTGAGAGTCTTGATGGAGGTTTGTGCTTGTTATTATTATTTTTTTGCTGCTGGCCGTACAAATTTGTGTGGGAATGTTTTTCAACCTTTTCATATGCCAATGGTTATATACTGACAACGGAAGCATTTGCTGCTGGTTTGTTGAGCAGATCTGCCAATAGCTAGAAGGAAATCACTGCAGAGGTTTTTGGAGAAAAGAAAAGAGAGGTAATATTCTCCTTTCTCCCTCTTTTTTTTTTCCCGACTTCATACTGAACAATAAGGTGGTTTTTTTTTTTTTTTGCACATAGCTTAGATTGATTTTAATTTTATTTTTAGATAGATGAATGAATGCTTCGGATGGCACATATTTCGTATCTATCAATTCATTTTGTTTTGGTAAGTAGAATCTAGCTTTAATTTGTTTAGATTTTAGGCTGATATTAATCTCTTCTTTTCTTCTGTAGAAGACTTGGTTATCTGGGATTTTTAATGTATTTAAAAAAAATTACCAATCTTATGCTTAATCAAATTGTGATTAGTTAGGTGTTATTAACAATATAAATATGTATTTTGTAGTGTATTAACCATTTTAACAGATATTGTAATTCGAAACATGTTATCATAGGTAGATCGCCCAATTACTTCGATTCATGAATCGTTATATTATTTAAACATTAAAAAATATTCCTATTAAAAATCATAATTACACGGGAAGGTGCCACCAATTGCTTGAATTTTCTTTATTAAATAATAATAATAATAATAAATAAATAAATAAAAAGATGCCGACATTGTTTTAGACATCGGTAATATCTCCGTGTTTGTGTTTTTCTCCGGAAAGCTTTTTAATAAACAGAACGCGTTTTTGATGGTTTTGCAGGTTGACTTCGGCTACCCCGTATGCTTGCACACCTAAGACGCGTTTTTGAGGCAGGAAGACCATGAAGAACCGGAAAGATGAGAAAGATGGTCTAAACAACAAGAAAAGGAAAAAAAAACAAAAAAACAAATGTCGGAATATTTTTTCCATCTTTTTTTCTAGCCGGTCGGCGTCTAAACAGCATTTCCCTCTTTTGACTGATAGCGATACGATAGAAGGACTAATCTTTAGATAAATAATAATTATATTATATATGGGCTTAGTAGGGTCCATGGTTGTGTTCCAGAGTCACGTTTTAGTAATTTTCATTTGGCTATTACCTAAAGTACTCGTCATCTCAACTTCGGCGTAGTTTCCTATGGTCTCCGTGTCTATTTGGGGCTATATTTTTATTATGTCAGAAGATTGAGATCACATGTATCCTACTAACTCTTTCTGGAATGTTTTTTTATTTTTATTTTTATATATTTATCGTTGTTGGGTTGTTTAGTTCTTTTTGTCTGCTTTTGTTCATTTATTTTATAAATATTTTTTATACTATCATATGGATCCTTGATCATCTGATGCTGACTCTAATTAAGAGTTTTATTTTCGCGAAAATGTTGAAGAAAGATGAATTTAATAACAACTATGTTTCATAATTATTATTTAAACACAAACGTTTGTTAACGATACTGAAATGCAGTTGCCTATTAGTCTACAACAACTGCAATAAATAATTTTTTTTGTCGACTGGTGCTAATGGATGATAGAAATTATATTTTAAAATATTTTTGTAATGTATTAAAATAATATATATTTTTTATTTTTAAAATCTATTTTTGATATATAATCTAAAAACAATAAAAAATTAATAATTATTAAAAATCAATCTTAAAAAAAAAGGTTTTCTATCCATAAATCCAAACACTCACTTCAAGGGCATGGATGGCACTCTTGAATGAGCCAGTTCATTGCTAGAGGAAAACTTTTGGCCTTCTTTTTTGGCTCGCCGGGCAAGATGGTCAGAATTCAGACGGTGATGCGGTGGTCATCATCAAGTCTTTTCGTGGACCGTGCAAGATAAAGGGAACTACGGAAAACCTAAACATCATGTATGTTAAATGTGCACCCCTCCCTCCATTTTTAATATTACTGCCTGGCATTCTACAGCTTATGAACAGCCAGCATTTTATGAATAAAAGAATGGAACGCAATAATTGAGAAACACACACCGTTTCCGGTGGGCTGCCTGGCAAAAGCAAGTGGTTTGAGTGTCAACATATCCAAACGTGATCAATGTTGTCTGCAACTGTTCACTGTGATAGGTAACCAATCCTGGAGAATATTCTTATCAAGTCCTTCTGGCGAAACAAACTATTTTCCAAGTAGAGTTGTTGGGTCTTGGTCGGATTCGATTCAGATTTTTCAGTTCTTCCTACCCCAGTTTTTCAATGAGCATCTCTCTATCCAAAAAAACAAATAAAATGAATTTATAAATCAAAATAAATATTTATAAAAAAATTGGATCAAATTTATTGTTGTCTGTGTTTTACAGTTTAGTCTCATTTCTTTTATCTTGCTCATAATGTTTTTTAGAGTTGTAGATAATATGCACAAAGAATGTGCCTGTGAGTAGGGCTTGTGCATGCTAGAGAGTGAAAGAATGACCATGTCGTGTTTTTGTGCCAGTGATGCTTGCATTTCTATTAACATATGTTAAACAAGTAGGTAAATCAATTATTATTTTTTTGTGTAAAATGCAAGGATAAGAAAATTGAATTAAGAACTTATTTGTAAGAAAAGGAAAACACGGACCAATTTAAAATATTCATATTTCTTAAATTATAAGGACCAAAATGCACATTAATAAAATATTCCATACTCCACAGCGTTAGTGATGCCAACCGAAGGATGACAATCATGTAACATGCCGGGATGATATGAACACAACAAACAGTTCAAGGACTTTTTAAATACATTAAAAACAAAAGAAAGTACAAGAAGAAATACAAAGTTAACCAAATTATTATTGCTTCATTTCACATAAAGATGAGATGGTGGGATGATCCATGGATTATTTTCATAATAAGTTATATATTATCATGAAATGTAAAAACAAAACTCTGCAATTTCGGGTCAGAAAATAAAGTTTCGTTTAATGTCCATGGCTCATTAAGCATGATTATAAAAGAATTGAAATTACTGAAAAGCCCAATTTCAGTGTTCATGGCATACTTATAAGATTGAACTGGTCTGGTAGGTCAACTCGGAATTCCAGGCTTTGATCATGTTTGTTTTATTAAAAATTCAGGCTTGTAATTGGTCTAGAAAAATCAGTCGACCTGTCGGGTCAACCCAAAATCCAGATGATCAGGCAAAACTGAGTAAAGACCCGTTTTTTTTCAAAAGTGTTTTTTGTGCTTTTCTTCTAATTGGAGTTTTTTTTTTATATATTTTTTGATTGATTAAAAACCTGTTTCAAAGTTTCTTATATAAATATAAGAAAAATATTTTATTTTTTTTAATATGAGATTTGAATCATTTAGTATATATACTCTATGTTCATAAAAAAATTATTTTTTTGATAAAAATAATTTTTAGTTTAAATATTTTAACTTAAAAAAATATTTTATGAGATAAAAAAACTTTTTGAAATATTTTTTAAAATTTTATCTTTTACATAATATATAATCTATATTTACATTAATTGTTTTTTAATTTTTTTTATAAAATATTGAAGTTTTAAATATTTTTTTAAAATTTTTTCAATTTAACTCAAATCACCGTAACTCAAAACCCAATCTCTTAACTGGAAAACCCAATCTCTTAACTGGATTAACTGGATCACTCAAAACTCAATCTCTTAACTGGATTAACCGGATCATATTTGATAACTATGATCCATGGACATTACAAGTTAACAACGAGCCACCGAAGTTAATATGCGAGGGCCTTCACTTTTTCGTCTAGAAAATTAATTAATTAATTAATTGTTACCCAAATATGAACAAAAACATAAAGGGTTAATTTATACATTTTATAATTTATTTTACTGATTTTATAACAACGAGAGTAGATTATCAATCGAGTTTAGTTGATTAAATTCAAATAATTTTTTTTATCAATTTATAAAAAAATAATCTTTATAATTTTAATCTAATTTGCTATGACAAATCAATATTTAAATATTAAAACAAACACAATATCAATATTTTCAAAACATATTAAAAAACTGATTGGATCCGCAGAATGGCCAATGATATATTTAATACAATAATTATTAAACCCAAGTTGAGAATTGATTTGGCGGAATTACGTCCCGAGTTACACGGATTGATAAGCTATCTTTAATAAAAATAATAAAATTTTAAAAATTATTTTAATATATTTTTTATTTTATATTAAAAAAATATAATTTTATTATTTTTAATTAAAATATTTAAACCAAAAATATTTTTATCCTACATTAAAAAAAAACATGTTTTTTTATTATAAAATTTATATACTAAAAATTTAAAATTCAATATTTGAAAAAATAAATATAATAAATTTTAAACAGGTTAAAAACTAACTAAAAAATATAAAATTGTTTTGCTGGACACCCAGGTTGACACAGGTGAAACAGTTTTTCTCAGGCCAATTGCTGATCCGGATTTTATTCTTTTGAATAAAGGATACCCAACTAAAACCCGGATCATCCAGATCCCGGGTTGATCCAAGAACGCCGTGGCAAGTAATTATGATTAATACTTCAAATCAAAGTAAAAAAGGAAAAGATCCAAGTTAAGCACAGATAACAAGGTTTTGGATCAATTTATCTATACACCTGAATAGAGAGCGAGATCTACAACGACAAATAAAGCAGATTAAGGTTTTACTTCTCAGGAGCATGGAGTCTGGAGAATCAAGTCTCCCATTGTTTACACTTAAACTAATCAAGACATACGAGTTAAAATTAAACGAATAAAAACAAACCTCAGCTTAACTAACGAAATAAATGACAGAAAAAATAATGAAAAAATGGGGTTAAATCCAAGCAAAACTAGGTTGTCGAGGCATGAAAAGCAACGGGAAAAAGCAAACTCAAACTGAAAAAGCAAAACGGGAATGGAGAGATGAGCATCAGTTTTAAAAAGCTCGAATTTTGAAGCTTCATGGATTAATCAGCAATCAAAATATTAAAATCCTCATCATCTGCTCAGAACCTCCGCATCTTCCCATATAGAGTCAAAACCACAAACAAGAGAAAGAGGCAGTTAAGTTATACAAAGAGTAGAGCGAGCGTACAAAACAGATACGAAATCAGATAAAAAATCTCGAAACTCGCTTAATTAGTCTACCGAATTGAGACCTCAGCGGCTATAAGGTGCTTTATATAGAGCAGAGAGGATCCGGAAACCCTAATCACCGAAACAAACGTAAAACCGACGCCGTTTCTTCTTACAACTTGAACGCGCGCTGTCTATAGAAGAAGCACTTGCAGCTTCTAAGGTACTCCAATTTGCCACGTTTTATCGTCTGAATACATAAACTCCAACTTTTATCAAATAAGTTTCATTAAATCATCTAATGAAAGGATAATTATAAAAATAAACTCTTTTATATTATTATTACCGGTTATAATTGAAAGAATTATATTATATATCCCTAGTTAACACAAATTTCAAATCTAATAAATTAAACATAAAACTCTCATATATATATATATATTAAAAAAAAATACAACTACAAAAGATTTAGCTTAAGACAAGGTTATAATTTTAGTTTAATAGCAAATTAATTATTATTAATTTGATGACGAAGCTTTAATATAAATATTATAAAAGCTCTTTGATTATTAATAATTTGGAAGATTTATATTCTGGAAGATAATTACAATTTTTGAACCAAACTATAAATTTTTTTTTATTAACATAAATGTTCGGAATAGTTTGTGCGCATCTTGACCAATCTCATAGGTCCTAAAGTTATCGACTATGTAAGCCTGATATAAATCACAAAATGGGAATAGGATGTCCTTCAATTGCCTCTTAAGTTATCCGTGATTGATTCATGATTTGGTGAGATGCTATCTGGGAAGGTGACTTCTTGTAACAATATATTTCTAGCGCGTGAATTGTATAGTTTTTTCAATCAAGCTCTTGAAGTTTTATTTTTCTCAATAGGATCCAATCATGCATATCCCTTACCTCCTTTACTAACTTTTCTTTAATGCAAAATGGTCCCTAATTAGAAGCAACCATTGGAAAAAAAGAAAAAAAAGAAAAAAGCTCTTGCATGATGAGTATACTACAACAACATGATTTGTAATGAGTTTTGTGTCAGTAAATTATATAGATTTGCTCATAAAAAAACTTTGTTGGGCTGTATACTGATATAAATCATGTCTCAGATTCTGAGCGTGACATGACACGCGCGTGCATATTCACATACATATTGTATGTCTGTATGTATATGATGCATTTGTTTATTTATTTTTTATTAGCTCACAGTTCATCAAACAAAGAGTTTATCATTCATGCGTCAAAAACACATATGATTTGAGAATAATTAACGAGTTTATAAATTTTATTTTTTCTTCTATTTTATTTGAGAAAATAATTTTTTTTTTTTGTTGATAAAACAGCTAAAATTTAAAAATAAAAGGGGGCAGTGTAATGGATTATCATGGCCTGTTAAACATGTTCAGAGTGTACAGGCCCGGGTGAAGGGTCTGGGCCAGAACTGCACAGATCAAATGCATGCTTTGCCCAATGGTACGCCAAAACTACGGGCTGGGTCTGCACGGGCCGGCCCTTATGCCTCAGTCTCAATCTCTATTCCGGGTTCACCCCCCTCTACTGTAGCCGTCGATAGCCTTCACTCATTATGTTCTTCCGTTTATCTCTTTCAAATTTCTGTTAACCAAAATCAAAAGCGCATGATCAGATTGCTTCGCTCTAAATTACTACAACATCCTAATCACTGTAAATCCAACACCGCATTATGCATCATCACTCAACGTACGTTCTTAGCCCAACGCACTTCTCATTCTTCACCAGAATTCAACACTTACATTTATGGTTCTTTACTCCAAAGTTGTATCCGAAACGGTGACTGCGCCACCGGAAAATATCTCCATTGTGAGATTATAAAGAAGGGTAATTGCTTAGACTTGTTTGCTAACAACATTCTTTTAAATTTTTATGTAAAATACGACTCATTACCTGATGCAGCTAAGCTGTTCGATGAAATGCCTGACAGAAATACGGTGTCTTTTGTTACTTTGATTCAAGGTTATAGTCAGTGTCTTAGATTTTCTGAAGCTATTGGGTTGTTTTCTAGGTTACAAGGAGAGGGTCATGAGCTTAACCCTTTTGTTTTTAGTACTGTTTTGAAGCTGCTTGTCAGTGCTGAGTGGGCTAAATTGGGGTTTAGTGTCCATGCTTGTGTTTACAAGCTTGGTTTTGATTCTGACGCCTTTGTGGGTACTGCTTTGATTGATTGCTACTCTGTTTGTGGGTACGCTGAGTGTGCAAGACAAGTTTTTGACGCGATTGAATACAAGGATATGGTTTCTTGGACTGGGATGGTTGCTTGTTATGTAGAGAATGAGTGTTTTGAAGAGTCTTTGAAGCTTTTTTCACGGATGAGGATAGTTGGGTTTAAGCCGAATAATTTTACCTTTGCGAGTGTGTTGAAGGCTTGTGTTGGGCTGGAGGTGTTTAATGTGGGAAAGGCTGTGCATGGATGTGCTTTCAAAACATCTTATTTGGAAGAACTTTTTGTTGGTGTTGAATTGATTGACTTGTACATCAAATCCGGGGATGTTGATGATGCTTTACAGGTGTTTGAAGAGATGCCTAAAGATGATGTGATTCCTTGGAGTTTTATGATTGCTCGGTATGCTCAGAGTGAGCAGAGTGAAGAGGCTATTGAGATGTTTTGTAGGATGAGGCGAGGTTTGGTGCTTCCTAATCAGTTTACGCTGGCTAGTTTACTGCAAGCATGTGCGAGCTTGGTGGATTTGCAATTGGGGAATCAAATCCATTGCCATGTAGTTAAGGTTGGTTTAGATATGAATGTTTTTGTATCAAATGCTCTAATGGATATGTATGCTAAATGTGGAAGGATGGAGAACTCATTGCAACTATTTTCAGAATCACCAAACTGTACTGATGTGAGTTGGAATACGGTGATTGTTGGCTATGTGCAGGCAGGCAATGGGGAGAAGGCATTGATTTTGTTTAAAGATATGCTTGAATGCCAAGTTCAGGGAACGGAAGTGACATACTCTAGCGTGCTTCGTGCATGTGCTGGTATTGCTGCCTTGGAACCAGGCAGTCAGATTCATTCCTTGTCAGTGAAAACTATTTATGACAAGAACACCGTGGTTGGCAATGCTTTGATAGATATGTATGCCAAATGTGGAAACATTAAAGATGCACGTTTAGTATTTGACATGCTAAGGGAACATGATCAAGTGTCATGGAACGCTATGATTTCAGGATATTCTGTGCATGGACTATATGGGGAAGCTCTAAAAACTTTTGAATCGATGCTGGAAACAGAGTGTAAACCAGACAAGGTGACTTTTGTTGGTATCCTGTCAGCGTGTAGCAATGCCGGACTCTTAGATAGAGGACAAGCTTATTTTAAATCTATGGTAGAAGAATATGACATTGAACCATGTGCAGAGCACTACACTTGTATGGTCTGGCTTTTAGGGAGATCGGGTCATCTTGATAAGGCAGCTAAGTTGGTTCATGAAATTCCATTTGAGCCTAGTGTTATGGTGTGGCGGGCCTTACTCAGTGCTTGTGTCATCCATAATGATGTTGAACTTGGAAGAATTTCTGCCCAGCGTGTTCTTGAGATAGAACCAGAAGACGAGGCAACACATGTATTATTGTCAAACATATACGCTAATGCAAGGAGGTGGGGAAATGTGGCCTCCATTAGGACAAGCATGAAAAGGAAAGGAATCAGGAAAGAACCAGGCCTAAGTTGGATTGAGAACCAGGGTAGGGTTCATTATTTTTCCGTGGGGGACACTTCACATCCCGACACAAAATTGATTAACGGGATGCTGGAGTGGTTGAACATGAAAGCCAGGAATGAAGGTTATGTTCCTGATTTTAGTTCTGTTTTGCTTGATGTGGAGGATGTTGACAAGGAACAGCGACTGTGGGTCCACAGTGAAAGACTAGCTTTAGCCTATGGTCTAATTAGAACACCATCCATAAGCCCTCTTCGAATTATAAAGAATCTCCGAATATGTGCAGACTGTCATGCTGCAATAAAATTAATATCAAAGATTGTGCAGCGTGATATCATTATCAGAGATATGAATCGTTTCCATCACTTTCATGAGGGAATTTGCTCTTGTGGTGATTACTGGTGATTGATGTAAAAAGGTAGATTTTGATTTTTTGGGAGCTAGACTTTCCATCTGCATGATAAAGTTCCTAATCATGGTGGTTTGTTTATTATAAGGAAGCCTCTGCTTTCTGCTTTTTAGTCATGAAATAAAATCCATCAACATTTATGTCCATGCAGTGCTAAACCCTGACCTAATATGCAGTTGCAAGTCAGCCATATATCAGCTCAGCTGCAAAAGGTACAAAAATAGTGAAACAACCCCGTCTAACTTTTTATGATACATTTTAGTTTGGGAGTTGGTCATAAGATTTAATTTGCAAACCGAAGTTTCCTGAACTCAGATGAATGCTGTGCGAATCATCTGTTGAACTCGGGTGCCTCATTCCTGTCTTTAGTAATTGCCTGTTGTTGGATGATCCTGTTTTTGCCCTTTATACTTCTCCAAAGCTTCCAGTTTATATGCTCAAAAATATTTTGTGTGCGCATTCTGGGAAGATGAGGTTGATTAGAGAATTTAAGGGGTCACTTTTCTATGCCAGTTAAATCCCTGAAATGATATATTGTGCGTCTTGTATAAATACATGGGAAGGAGTTAATCTTGCGTAGGGACTGGTTCTTGTGTAACTCAATGGATTGATTTTTTTTTCATCAATTACAATGACACTGCTAATTTTTGGCGCTGGCAATTTTTTTTGTGCTAATTTATGTCTTTGAAAGAAGCGGCAGCTCAACAAGATGCTCAAATTTATGGAAATATTTTTTTCCCTTATGCTTTCAATAGGTTCTGCTAATTATATCAAGAATCATCTACTCAATAAGGCTTAGGAGGCGATGTTTAGTTGAACAGCCTGGTCGTCATGATAGGTGGTTTTCAGGAAACATGATATTTAAAATATGAAGGCCCTTACATCTAATAAATTGAGAACTTCCTTTATTACATAGCTGGCTGACTGGATTCAAGCATTATCTTTTGCATGGAAATGTTGTCTTTAATTTTTCTATCATTTTCCGAACAAAAAAGAAAAAGAAGAGGATGTTACAGCCTGATTTTGTTATTTGGAATGTTCACAATTGACCTCAAATGTTCTTGCAGCTTTGACATTGATCACAATGGATAGATTCTTTCACCCTAGAAAATGAAGTGCAGGAGGTATGAATCTACAACCAATCTATCTATATATTGATTGATCTTCTTGAAGTGGTATTTTTTTTTTTTAATTTGGTTTGGGATAGCTAGCTTCTTTTGAACTATATCTTGAGTGATTGATGTGATGCATCCCCAATTATTCACACCCGGTGCAGAAATTTATTGCCTTCGAGAAGGACGTGTTTGTATAAAAGATGCACGTGTCTAAGAAAAGTGCTTCATGCATCCTTCTGGATTTTCTTGTTGGCTGTCCTATTATGACTGTTGTAGTTGATGAAAGTGCCTTTAAGCTCTGCCTTCGCTGAGGGACTATACACTTACTCTTAACAGTTTAAACTTACACAAGGGCAAGAGAGTGAACTGCCTTTATCCTCGCAAAATATGCTTTAACTTTAGAATTTTGGTTTTGGAAGTGTTTATTTCAGTTGCTTTTTAAAGAGTTATTGATCATCAGAACACGAGGACTCTTAATATTGAAGCTTGCTACACTGATGCCTTGTTAAATGTATATGATGCATCTTCTGGGTTTCATCAGGGTAAATTTATCCATTTTGGGGAAACAAAAAAAAAAGAGAGAATAAGTTTTTAATGAAGTTTTTGGAATCAAATTGCCTCCCATATTGGTTTAAATACAACAAATTTGGTTCAAAACACTGCCTTCAATGATTATTCCTGAGGCAGCAATGGCTAGAGTTTTTTCATGCAAGCATATGTTACAATTGCCCGTCCATGTTTTATGCTTGTTAAATCATCTACTTTCGATCATTGAAGTTGTCCTGGTGAGGCTTGGTGGAACCAAGTTATTATTTGTTTTGTGCAATAAACAAAAATGAAGAAAATGCCCTGCCCTAGCATTGTATGCATGGTGGCATTTTTATGAATTAAACAGTCATGTTCTATGTGAGTATTTAAGGGTTAGAAATGGCAATGAATGTGATGAAGATGTTTCTGCAGTTGGGGAGAGGGAGAAAGAGGAAAAATGAAGGAAAAAGAGAAGAAAGATATAAATCTGTGAAATTAAAAGCAGAACTGAAATTCATAAAATAATTACGAAGAACTAGAAAGGCATGCAACCCGATATAATTAGAAAAGAAAAGTCTAACCACTGCTTTTTGTGGTGACTGCAAAAAATTACGTGTAGATTGGAAAGAGATGAAGAAAGAGGGAAATAGTTAAGACCACAGCCAATTGCGATGCATATAACACTTGGTGGAGGGCCCGTATGTAATGTCCATGTGATTTGTCTGCTCAAAATTTCATAATCATTGTTACCAGTATACGGAGTGACTAGAATATAATGTATTCCACTGATGATAATGTGCTATTGGCTTTTTGTGTAGTCCTCATCGTATGTTTGGATTTGTAATCATAGTTCTTGACAAGCATGCCATTCCATGAATTTAGCATCATCCATCATTTTGGTACCCACATTCAAAGTTGTGGGCAATGAGATTTAAATCCTATTTGGTTCGTCTTTAGGTCAAATTGAGAATATGGTGCTCATTGACCACAACAATATTTTGTCCACAGGGACCTTGCTCATGTTTCATTCAGATCCTTCATTGTTTGTAGTCATTGATAGCGGATGATATTCGTGGTATGTCTCTCTAGCATGTATGTGCTGACAATTACTATTATATCACAATTTGCATCTGTATGGTTCATACTTCCGCTCGTACATGGCAGAAGGCATCATTTCACACTTTGGAAAAGTTCTAGATATGTTGGAATCCTCAGTGCTCTTCTTAGGACTTCTGGTTTGTTAGTCATGTTTCAAATAAAATCACTAGAATTATTGATGTTTTGACTCTTGAGATCCCTTCTCATCTTCCAAAATCATGTTATAGCCCATAGAGGATAGAGAAAATTTGCCATGCTAGCAAGTTCACTGCATCTCAAATTTTTACTGGATGAAAGGGCTATGGTAACACTGATGTTTCAACATTCCCTCATTCCCACTTACAGTATTTTAGTTGATCATGGACTTGGACTTGTCATCCGAGAAAATTATCTTTTTTTTAACTTGCCCTAGCCTCTATTGTTAAATAATTGAATCTACTATTATTACTCCTGATGTGTTTCCCTCTTTTTGATTGCTGTTCTAGTATTACTCTGCATGAAGCTTTGCTAATGTTAGTGGTATCCACTGTGCTGTGTTCGCTCGTCATGAAGACAGATGCAGAAAGCTTTTGACGCATTTGAGCTTCTAATATGTGCATCATATGGAGAATTGTAAAGGTTTCCATTGCTTGTTATATAAGCCTCAAATTAGATGTGTGGATATCGATTCCAGAAATGTCAAGGAAGCTCGATCTTTGATTTTTTAAGCTTATAATGAACTTGGCCTTTCTATTTTATTACCATCACTAATTTCCTAGCTCCTCTCATTTTGCTTGAGGAACTTTTAAGAAAGCAGCAGTTGGACTTGCAGATCAGGGGACCTCCTATGTTGGTGAATATCCTCGTCAGAATAGAATTGACGAACCAACTATAACGATTTGGTGCTCTAGTTTTACCACTCTCAACTGGTTTCTACTAATTATGTCAATCCTAACATGAATTGCCATTTGACTTGGTTTCTATTTCGTCTTACTAACCATAATTTTTTAGTTCTCATCTTTCTCCTCGTGAGTGCGAAAGTGGAGTAAAGATTAAATCAGATTTATATCCATGACTTTGCAAGTATTAGAGCGTCTTTCTCATGGACTAAACATCTTGATGCATCGGTAAATGATAAAGGTAGGAAACCATCCTTGTTGGACAGTTAATGAAAACGACCTCACCTTGCTTTCAGAATTAGCAAGGCCAAAGTGACAAGCAAGATTATCACTCGGGGAAACGATTTTTTTCTTTTCTTTTGCAAATGACCTAACATTACCTTTTAGTTTGTGATCTTGAGGGAACGTTTGGTAACGTGCATGTTGCTCCTAGTTAGTTTCCCACGGTCAAGCTGTTTCTCTCAGTTGAATAGATAACAGGTAAACATTCCGGCAAGCTTAATTAGCATAAAAATTAAAGTGTTAAAAGAGTAAAACAATAATATCAATAAAAGTTATAGATGTTTGATAAGAATTGAAAAAAATATGGATAATAGTGAATCCCACTCAAATTAAAGCAAATGTAATATTAAATATAATTGTAAAAAAATATTAAATAATATATATTTACGGTTTAAAATTTGAGATAGAACCAAAATGAAAAAGAAATGTTGAACATGAAAAAAAAAAAGAAGGGGAAAAACACGGGAAAACCCTTTTACTCTCTCCTCTCCAAGGTTAATATTTAAATCCCCTTTTGAGGGTTAAATGTTAACCTCCTTTTAATCTTTTCCTCCTCTAAAAAATGTATAAAACATGAGTTATTAAAGAGTGCGAAGAATGATAAATTTCTGTCTCCTTTACCCTCTTACCTACCAAATATATCCTAAACCTGAGCTAACTAGTAATTTTTCATCTCCTTTGCTCTCCTACCAAACAGGTCCTAGCTAGATCTAAGCTATCGGTTAACTTATTCAAGAGCCCACTTTATTTCTCTTACTGCTAGACCATGGCGTGACAAAACTTCAGAAAGCATTTACATAAATATTTCAAGTAAAACTTAATGTTTCATATCCATGGAGTCTCATGTTTGACATTTCCCAGCTTATTTTTGTGGCCATCACAAGATTAAAAGCTTCCTTCTCCAGTACTGTGAAAGGTCAAGGGAGATATACCTCAAGGTTAAGAGAGTAGCGAAGTTTTGGATGTATTCGAGGGTTTATTTTTAAACAGCTATGATGAATATTTGGGTATCGATTATCTTTGTTTTTTACAAATTTTATTTTTATATTCATCTTAATTAGGTGTTGTTATACATGCTTGTACCTATTAAAAAAAATCCTCAAGATTTAGAGTTTAGAGCAGTTCCACAGAAGTACCGCGAACTGAGTTGGTTCTTTCTCCAAATACTATCACTCTCCTAAGTTTGTTTTCCCCAGAAAAACAGCAATTTTACAAGGGAAACTTAATTTGTTTGGGAATAAATTGATCAAAGAATTTATCTAAATATGAAGACGGTAATTCTTTTTCGTTTTCTTTTTTATTTCCTTGAAAAAGAAATAAAAGATTAAACATATATACGATGCTGGGAGAAACAGGTGTCAGGTGAATCTCAGAGAAAGACACTTGAAGGCTGTACGTAAAGGAATAGCCGACCAACATGGACCGCT
>Ga0307510_10004298_pt1 | contig 16755 bp, 12 predicted proteins | sample 12_EM_MG_FD_207224 | JGI IMG/M metagenome (GOLD analysis project Ga0307510, IMG submission 207224) | Populus trichocarpa ectomycorrhiza microbial communities from riparian zone in the Pacific Northwest, United States - 12_EM | ecosystem: Host-associated > Plants > Roots > Unclassified | place...
GCAGAGCGTCGACTTCCGCCAGGACGGCTCCGGCTGGGGCGCGACGATTTCGAACCCTGTGCCGGATCGTGATCGCATCTCGCCGCCTGTGCTGGATCCCGCCAAGAATCCTGCGAATGCCGCGCCGGTCAATCCGACCAGCATCACAGTGCGCCTGAAGGCCGGCTTTGCGCTCGGCGAGGTCAAAAGCCAACATCACAACGTCAAGGTCGAGAGCCCGGACAATACGACGCGCATCGTCACACTTGCCGACGGCGCTGTGCCCGCCGACCGCGATTTCGAGCTGACCTGGAAGCCGGCCGCCGAGAAGGCGCCGTCGGTCGGCCTGTTCCGCGAGCGTGTCGGCGACACCGACTATCTGCTGGCCTTTGTCACCCCGCCTGGCGCCGAGCAGGCAACGCAGAAGCCGCTGCCGCGCGAGGTCGTGTTCGTGATCGACAATTCCGGCTCGATGGGCGGCACCTCGATCGTCCAGGCCAAGGCGAGCCTGACCTACGCCCTCTCCCGTCTCCAGCCGAACGACCGCTTCAACGTGATCCGTTTCGACGACACCATGGATGTGCTGTTTCCGACGTCCGTGCCGGCGGATGCCGCGCATGTCGGCGAGGCGACCTCGTTCGTGAGCGCGTTGCAGGCCCGCGGCGGCACCGAGATGGTGCCGGCGATGCGCGCCGCGCTGACCGACAAGCTCGGCGATACCAGCATGGTCCGCCAGGTCGTGTTCCTGACCGACGGTGCGATCGGCAACGAGCAGCAATTGTTCGAGACGATCACCGCGATGCGCGGCCGCTCGCGCGTATTCATGGTCGGCATCGGCTCCGCGCCCAACACCTATCTGATGACGCGCGCTTCCGAACTCGGCCGCGGCGCCTTCACCCATATCGGCTCGGTCGAGCAGGTGGAGGAGCGCATGCGCGGGCTGTTCGCCAAGCTGGAGAACCCGGCCGTGACCGGCCTCAGCGCAAAATTCTCCGAAGCCCAGGCCGACGTTACGCCTGCGATCATTCCCGACGTCTATCGCGACGAACCGCTGGTGCTGGCGGCTAAGCTCGACAAGCTCGCAGGTTCGCTCGAGATCAAGGGCCGCGTCGGCGACCGCCCGTGGTCGGTGACCCTGCCGCTGCAAAACGCGGCCGAAGGCAAGGGCCTGTCAAAACTCTGGGCCAGGCGCAAGATCGGCGATGCCGAGGTGGCGCGCACCCTACGCGAGATGACGCCCGAAGAGTCCGACAAGGCGATCCTGGCGCTGGCGCTCGACCACCAGATCGTCACGCGGCTGACCAGCCTCGTAGCAGTCGACAAGACGCCGAGCCGTCCCGAAGGCGCGCCGCTCAAGCTCAGCGAATTGCCGATCAACCTTCCGGCGGACTGGGATTTCGAGAAGGTCTTTGGCGAACGGCCGCATCTGACGCCTATACAGTTGCGTGAGCGTCATGCCGACGCGCGCAACCAGCCGGCAACGAGGCGGCCGACACCCGCCGCGCCCGATGCGATCCGCCTGCCCAAGACCGCAACCTCGGCCGAGCTGAAGATGATCGCAGGCCTGATCCTGATCGTGCTCGCCCTGATCCTGTTCGTGTTCAACCGGCGTCAGACCTTGCTCACTGATGCTGCTTGAGAGAGGAGTCCCCCGAACTCCTCTGTTAGCGCGCGCGGCTGCCCGTCCCAACACCAACGGCCGCGCGCGCCTTTTTCTCACGCCATTGCGAAGAACGAAGTGACGAAGCAATCCAGACTGCCGCTCCGGAGACAGTCCGGATTGCTTCGCTTCGCTCGCAATGACGGGAAACGAAACACAATGCCCCGCATCATCTCGCCCCTCGTCCTCGCGCTCGTCGGCCTCATCCTGTTCGGCGACGGCGCCTACATCCATGCAAAGGCCTGGCTCGCGCAGGTGCTGCTGGAGCGCGCGTTCGACAGAAGCATTGCGACGGGCCAGGCGGTCAAGCCGTGGTCGTGGGCCGACACCTGGCCGGTGGCGCGGATCGAGGTGAGGCGGATCGGCGCCAGCGCCATCGTGCTGGACGGCACGAGCGGTCAGGCGCTCGCCTTCGGACCCGGTCATCTCCACCAAACGGTTGATGCGGGCGAACGCGGGATTGCGGTATATGCCGCACATCGCGATACGCATTTCCGGTTCTTGCAGGAGGTTGCCATTGGTGACGTGATCGATGTCACGCGCGCAGACGGGAAACACTTTCGCTATCGTGCGGATTCCTCGGCCGTGGTCCGTTTCGATGCATCGGGGATCGATCCCGCGGCGCAGGATTTCGAGCTCGTGCTCGCGACCTGCTGGCCGTTCGACGCCGTCACCACCGGTCCCGAGCGCTATGTCCTGCATGCCACCTTGATTGGAACCGGTGAACAGCGGTTCGTAGTAAACCCATCCGGAACCGATTGAACTCTCACAAGCCGCGCTTGATGGGCATCGGGCCTGGTGGAACCGCTGAACTGGCGTCGTCGCCCGTAGACTTATAAGAATGGCCGATTGACCATGGAGGCCGCAGTTTCGGGACAGGCGGGAATGGACGACGAGTACAGGCAGCGTCTCGAGCAGCGGTTGGAACAGCTGGAAAACCGCGTCGCGCTCCTGGAAAGGAATCTCGATCTCGTTGCCGCCGGGCAGCGACGCACGTCGCTTCGAAGCCTCTGGCGTCGTCCGCCGATCTGGACCTTCGAGCAATATCCGCCGCGACTGCTCAACCTGACGGCGTTCCCGCCAGCGCCCGCGATCGTGGCGAATGCGCCGCGGATCGCGATGGTCACGCCGAGCTACAATCACGCGCAATATCTCGACGCCACGATCGAGAGTATCGTCAGCCAGAACTATCCGAACCTGTATTATCACGTGCAGGACGGCGCTTCGATCGACGGCACGATCGATCTGTTGAAGAGCCGTGGCGACAGCATCAGCTGGAAGAGCGAGCCGGACAAGGGACAATCCAACGCCATCAATCTCGGCTTCGCCGGCATCGACAGCGAGATCATGGCTTACCTGAACAGCGACGACATGTTGCTGCCGGGGACGCTGGCCTATGTCGCCAACTACTTCCTGTCCCATCCCGACGTCGACGTCGTCTATGGCCATCGCGTCTTCGTCGACCGCGAGGGGCTCGAGGTCGGGCGTGCCGTGCTGCCGCCTCATGACGGCAAGACGTTGCAATATGCCGACTATGTTCCGCAGGAGACGATGTTCTGGCGCAGGCGCGTGTGGGACACGATCGGGCCGATCGACGAGAGTTTCCACTATGCGATGGACTGGGACTTCATTCTGCGGGCGCAGGCCGCGGGATTCAAGTTCACGCGCCTGCCGCGATTCCTCGCCTGCTTCCGAATCCATGATGCCCAGAAGACCGCATCGACCTACGCGGTCGGCGTCAGGGAGATGGGCATCCTGCGGCGCCGCGTTCTCGGCTTTGATCCGACACAGCTGCAAATCCGCCGCGCCATTGCTCCCTATCTCGCCAAGCAATTCGCCTATCACTACGCCTACAAGCTGAGCCTGCTGCGGTACTGAACAGGCTCAGTGGTCTCGTGAGGCATGGACACCGTCTTCGAGCCAGATCCGCTCGAGACCGATGCCGAGCGGCCGGACGTCGGCGCTTAGCGCCAGATCCGCCGGCGAGCGCGGATCGGAGAGCGAAAGGCAGATGGTCAGCGTGCCGTCGGCGGCAATCGCGGCGGGATCGAGCGTTGGCACCACGACAGATAGCAGCGGCATGATCACCTTTGAGAATGAGCGTCACGAAGTCGTAGCACTTCATCTTGCCGTTCGCACTTTCGCCAAAAGTCTGGTGATGCTAGCCTTTGTTGCGAAACTCCACCATTCCGCCACGCGGCATGAAGCCCGTCACGATCGATCCCGCCAGAAGCCGGCGCATGACAGCGCGCTGCAACAAAAACAATAGGTGAGGAAGCGCCATGGAAGCCCAGGTATCTGCCGCGTCCGTTTCTCCGCGCCCATGGTCTCCGGCACCCGACGCCAGCGATGTCGTCAAGGGCATCCACGCCATGCTGCACCCGCACAACATCGTGCTGGTGGGCGCGACCGACAAGCCCGGTAACTATGCCGAGCGGATCTGGAACAACCTTGTCAAATACGGCTACGAGGGCGGGCTCTATCCGGTCAACGCCAAGCGCGAGACCATCTGGGGCGTACCCTGCTACAAGGATTTTGCGAGCCTCCCGGAAAAGCCCGATCACGTGCTGGTGCTGGTGCCGGCGCGGTTCGCCGTGCAGGTGATCCGCGACGCAGCCGCGGCCGGCGCGCGTTCGGCCACCATCGTCACCTCGGGCTTCAGCGAGTTGCAGGACGACGAAAGCCAGAAGCTCGCCGCCGAATTGCAGGCGGCGGTGCGCGAGACGGGGCTGGCCGTCACCGGCCCGAACTGCCTCGGAAACTTAAGCGCCGGTGAAAAGCTCTTCACCAATATCGACGACCGAATCGTCACCATGGAACAGGGCGCGGTGGCGATCGCCGGGCAATCCGGCGCCATCGTCATGGCGATCCGCCAGACGCTGGAGGATCGCGGTGTCGGTGTCGGCTACATGGTGACGACAGGCAACGAGGCCGGGCTCGAGACGCCGGACCTGATGCGCTATTTCGCCGAGGACCCGAGCATCAAGGTGATCGTGGTCTATCTCGAGGGCGTGCGCAACACCAAGGCATTCCGCGACGCCTGCAAGGCCGCGCGTGCGGAGAGCAAGCCGGTGATCGCGCTCAAGCTCGGATCGTCGGAAGGCGGCCGCGCCGCCGCGATGGCGCACACCGGCGCGCTCGCAGGCTCGATCGAGACATTCGATGCCATCGCGACGCGTGAGGGCGTGATCCGGGTCGGCGGCCTCGACGAGCTGATCGAGACCACCGAATGCTTCGTCCACGCCGCGGTCCCCAAAGGCGATCGGCTCGCGGCGGTCACGCTGTCCGGCGGCAAGCGCGGCATGCTGCTTGATGCCTTCTATGCCGAGGGCCTGAACTTTGCGCCGCTGAGCCCGCATGTCGGCTCGGAACTCGCGAAGATGCTCGGGCCGGGCTCGATCGTCGGCAATCCGCTCGACGCCGGCTTTGCCGCGGTGGTCGATCCCTCCATCTACATGAAGTCGATCAAGCTGATGATCGACGATCCCGATATCGACATCGTCATCGTCGATGCCGAACTGCCCAAGGCACCCCACGAACTGCGCGAGCGAAACTTGCGCATCGTCAACGAGATGGCGGGCCAGGCCGCAAAGCCCGTGATCTATATCAGCGCGATGTCGATCGGCTTCACCGAATTCACCAAGGGCTTGCGCCAATCGCTACCACATCTCGCGGTGATGCAGGGAATGGACCGCGCGGTCACCGCGATCAAATCGCTGCTCGCCTATGCGAAGCTGCGCAAGGAAGTGCCCGACATCGTATCGAGCTCGAAGCCGGCCGCACGCGCCGTGCTGGAGAAGGCGTTGAAATCGGCCAGCGGCGCCGCGCTCGACGAAGTCGCCTCCAAGAAGCTGCTGAAAGCCTACGGCATCCCGATCTCGAGGGAAGCGATTGCACAGACGGCGGCGGAAGCCGTGAAGATCGCAAAGCAGATCGGCTTTCCGGTCGTCGCAAAAGTCGTCAGCGCCGAGATCCTGCACAAGTCCGACATTGGCGGCGTGGTGCTGAACCTCAGCAGCGCGGCTGAAGTGAAAAAGGCATTTTCCGACATCACCGCGCGGGTGGCGAAGCTGAAGGGCAAGCCGAAGCTCGACGGCATCCTGATCGCACAACAGGTCAAGGCCGATCTCGAGCTCGTGGTCGGCGCTTCGCTCGATGCCGAGATGGGACCGGTCGTGCTGTTCGGCACCGGCGGCATCGACATCGAGCTGATGAAGGACGTCGCGCTCGCCGGTGCGCCGCTGGACGAGGACGAAGCGCGGCTCCTGATCGGTCGCACCAAGGCCGGCATCAAGATGCGTGGCTATCGCGGCAAGCCGGCCTTGCACGAGGCCTCCGCGGTGAAGGCGCTGGTCGGCCTGTCCAACCTGATCGCCGATGCCGGCGACCGGATCGCCTCGGTCGATATCAACCCGTTCCTGATCAACGCCAAGACGAGCGTGGCCGTCGATGCGCTGATCGTGCTGAACAATGCCGCGGCAAAACGCGCCGCCGGGCATTGAGGTATCGTAGGGCGGATTAGCGCAGCGTAATCCGCCAATTCGGTCCATCTCCGCACGAGGCGCTGGCGGGTTACGCTTCGCTAACCCACCCTACGTACCATTGCAGCTCCTTCCAACCTCCCCGCTTTGGCCGTAGACTCAGCCTGATGGCACGCGCGAGCAATCTTGTGATCGGAACGGCGACGCTGGCGGTGATTGCCGTGGCGTTCGGCGGCGTGCTTGGCGTGCAGAAATGGCGCACCGCCCAGAGCCGAAGCCAGTTGCGTGTCGTGTTCGAAGGCGGCTCCGCCAGCGGCTTGCGGCGCGGCGGGCCGGTCAATTTCGACGGGGTGCCCGCCGGCCAGATCCTGTCGATCAAGCTGGACAATCCGCGCAAGGTCGTGGTGCTGGTGATGCTCGACAACACCGCGCCGATCCGCAAGGACACCGCCGCAGGCATCGAGTTCCAGGGCCTCACCGGCGTCGCCGCGGTCTCGCTGATTGGCGGCGCGCCCTCTGCTCCGCCGGTGCCGCTGGATACGGACGGCGTCCCCATGCTGATCGCCGACCTCAGCGACGCCGAAACCATCGTCGACACCTTGCACAGTGTCGACCGCACCATCGTCAGCAATGCCCCCGCAATCAAGGAGGGCCTGCGCACGTTCGAGGACTATACTGCCGATCTCAGGAGCAAGGGCGGCGAGATCGATTCCGTGATGGCCAAGATCGACACCGCGTTCGCGGGCTTCGACAAGGCAGTTACCAAGATCGAAGGCGTGGTGCCCGGCTTCGTCGACGGCAAGGCCGACGAGCTGCTCGAGAAGATCAAGGGGCTGCACGAGCTGGCCGACACCATGAAGAAGAAATCGGCGAGCTTCCTCGAGGACACGCGCCGCAGCCTGCTCGACGTCAGCGAGGCCGCGAACAAGATGAGCGGAGCACCCGGACCCGCCGCCGCCCCGCGCCCACCGCGCAAGCCTCCGCAGAAGAAGCAGTAGAGCCTACCACGCGTAGCGCACGACGCCCTTGCCCGCGTAGGAGCGGGTGACGTTCGAGAACTCGCCTTCGAAGGTCGCCGACGCGGACCAGCCGTTCATCCAGTTCACCTGCACCGCCGCCGTGGTCAGCGCGGAATCGCGTGCCTGGGCGGCGCCGTTCACGACAAAGGCCGCGCCCGGCAGCGTCTGGAACACCGCACCGACAGTGCGATCCGGATTGAAGTCATGTGCCCAGGCGAGCCGGCCGCGCAGGGTCATCAGGCCACCGGCCGCGGCAAAGGACTTGTCCGCGCGCAGGCCTAGCTCGGTGCGGGTGCTGGTCACATCCTTGGCCGCGTAGTTGAGCGCAAAGGTGTTGTTGCCGACCACCGCGAACTCCGAATAGTTCGGCAGGCTGAACAATGTGGCCTGGGCCGCGGCATAGGGCGTCAAGCCAATCCACTGCGTCGCGTAGCGATATCCGCCTTCAACGCGGCCCGAGACCGCATTGGCGTTGAACTGTGCGCGCAACTGATCAGTGCCGGCAGCGGTGACAATGCGATTGGTGGTGACGTCCTGCCAGCCATAGGCCAGCGCGGCCGTGATATAGGCCGGCCCCACTGTATGACGCACGAAAGCGCCAGCCTGGAACAGGTCCGAGCGGCCCCAGCCCAGTCCATTGACATTGAAACCGGTGCCGCCGCCGGCAAGCGCAAAGCCGGCGATCGTCGACGGCGAGAAGCGATAGTCGAGGCCGACCGCGGTACCATAAACACTGCTGGTGGTGTTGTTGGCGCCAAGGGCAGTGTTGCCGTCGGTGCTCTGCGAACCACCGTAGCCGGCCGCCCACACATCCCAGCGCTGCTCGAACGCCGTGGGCGCTGCCTTGCGGTAGATCGAGGCGAAGGCGTCGCGCGAGCTCTTGTCACGCGCGCCCCTGCCGGTTGCGGCATAGGCGCCCGTGTCGTCGGCATAAGGCGTCGCACCAGGCGTGCCACTGCGCCCCGAGCCGATCACGTCGGTCAACAGGTTGATGAACAGGTTCATGGCATTGAAGGTGGTCTGCTGCGACCCTGTCGCCGACTCGCCGGAGGCCTGCGTCAGGCCCGCCGGCGAAAGATTGGCGAGCGCGACAGGCAGGCTGCCGGTGCTGTTGAAATAATTCGTCAGCGCGTTGGCGACGTTCTGTTGATTGACATTGAGGCCGCCGCCATAGCCGAGCGCCAGGTCGAGGAAGACGTTGTTGGGATCGTAGTTGAGCATCGCATGCAGGTTCGACGACAGGCCCGTGACGACAGGATTGAACGTATCGGGCAGCGTCGTCCCCGCATTGAGGATCGTGTAGTGCTTCGCAATCGAGCCGGTCGGAACGACGACGACGGTCGCGCTATTGAGCGTCGCCGTGCCGGTCACGACCACGAGGCCGTTGCTGGCGCCAGAGACCTGCACCATGTAGCTCGACGCCGACGTGAACGAGAGGTCGCCGGACACGGTGAGCGTCCCGGTCGGATTGCCCGGCGCCAGCGTGCCGCCATTGACCACCGTGTTGCCGACCGTGCCGACGCCACCGAACGTGCCGCCTGCCGCGACGGTCACGGCGCCATTGATGGTGCCGGCGAGCATCAGCGTGCCGCCCAGCACATTCCAGTCCTGATTGCCGGTGCCGGTCACCGTCCAGGTCGAGTTGTCGACCTTGTTGAAGGTCGAGAAGCCGTCGTACTGGAGGCCAGTGCCGATCAGGTCGAGATTGAATGTATCCTTGCCGGTGCCGCCGAGCTGGAAGGTGTCGGTGCCGGATGCCAGCACCTGGCCGTTGATGACGCTCCCCGGGCCGAGCGTGAGCGTGTTGTTGCCGCAGCCGCAGAAGTCGATCGCAATAGCACCGGACGCGCTGGCGTTGATGGTGCCCGAATTGAAGAGGCTGGTGCCGCCGCTCACCATAATGCCTGTGCCGTTGTCGCCGACGGTGATGGTGCCAGTGTTGACGATCTGGTTGGTGGTCGAGAACGCGCTCACATCCATGCCGACGCCGAACGCACCGACGGTGATCGTGCCACTATTGGTGACGGTGTTGGAGTCACCGACCACGAAGATGCCTTCGGTAAAATCGGCGCCCGTGATCCGCCCGCTGTTGGTGATCGAGGAGGACGAGCCGCTGTAAAGGATACCCACGCCGGTCTGGTCAACATTCACCGTGCCGCTTTGGATGATCGTGGCCCGGTCACCCTGCAGCGAAATACCGGCAGACCCGCTGCCCCCTACCGTGATCGTGCCGCCGTTGGTGATCTTGGAGTCATCTCCCTGCGCGGCAATGCCGACGCCAAAATCGCCAGCCGTGATCGTGCCGAAATTGCTGGCGGTCTGGAAGTCACCCTGCATGAAGATGCCGGCGGCGTTCTGTCCGACCGTAATGTTGCCGGTGGCGGTGTTGGTGACCGTATTGTTGTTGCTGATCGCCAAAATGCCGCCGGAGAAGCCGGTGGAATCACCGACCGTGATCGTACCGGCATTGGTCACTGTCGCGCCGCCGAACACAAAGATGCCGATCGAATCGTCGACGCCAGTGATCGTGCCCGTCGCAGCGTTGGTGATCGTGTTGTTCACTCCGGCGAAGACGCCCACACCCGATGCACCGACCGACAGCGCGCCGCTGTTGGTGACGGTATTGTTGTCGCCGACCGAGATCGCGGCGCCACTGTCACCCGTCGTGATCGTTCCGGCATTGGTGATGACGTTGTGATCGATCGCCTGGATGCCGAGGCCGTTGTCGAGCACCGTGATGGTGCTGTTGTTGATCACGGTGTTGAAATTTCCAACGGCAATGCCGGTGAGGCCCGAGCCTGCCGACACGGTCCCGTTGTTGGTGACGGTGTTGGAATCGTTGACGCCGATCGAGAGCGCGCCATTGTCATTTACGGTTGCGCCGGAGAGCACGTTGACATTGAGAGCATCGACGCCGGCTCCGGCCTGAAAGCCGTCGATGTCGGTGCCACTGCAGGTGACAGTCTGGCCGCTCGTGGCCGGATCGGGCGTGCAGGCCGCATTGGCCGGCGACGCGCAAAGGCTGAAACCCACGAAGAGCGCAGGCACGCCGGCAAGCAACGCGGTGCCGCGCGCGCGCCCTCGCCGCCTCGATAGCCCATTGCCCCTCACGTCACGCCCCCCAATAGTTCCGCGGGGGAACTTAGGCCATGAGGACGCCCCGTAGAACTACGGCGCCACCAGAATGCGTCCGTTTGGCGCACAACCGAGGTTGAATCCCGCGGTCATGTTGCACCCGGGCCACGGTTTGCAGGACAAAACTCCCATTTCGCGCATAGAGCGGGCCGCAACAGCTCAGTAATTGCTGGCCGCCGCCTCGTTCGGGATGCCGTCGATCGGGCATTCGTCGGTGCCCGGCGTCGAACGGGTCATCGCCTCGACCATGTCGCGGGTCCCTTCCGGATCGGCGATCCAGTTCTTGTAGAAATCATACGGGCAGGCCGCGACGCCGCGCGGGCTTTCGCCGGAATTGATCATGCCGGTGTAGCCGCGGTGGACCAGCTTGTAGAGATGGTTCTGCGACTGGCCGTTGCGGCGCGCATCGCGGATCAGATGTTTCGAGAGCTGGGCGTACTGGATGCCGTAGTCCTCCTCGCCGCATTCGCCGAGGGTACGGCCATCGAAGCCGATGATCGCTGAATGACCGAAATAGGAGTAGACGCCATCGAAGCCGGCGGCATTGGCGACCGCGACATAGACGTTGTTGGCCCACGCCATCGCCTTGGAAATCATGATCTGCTGTTCCTTGGCCGGATACATGTAGCCCTGGCAGCGCACGATCAGCTCCGCGCCCTTCATCGCGCAGTCGCGCCAGATCTCCGGAAAATTGCCGTCATCGCAGATGATCAGGCTGACCTTCATCCCTTTCGGGCCCTCGGAGACATAGGTGCAATTGCCGGGATACCAGCCTTCGATCGGCACCCATGGCATGATCTTGCGGTATTTCTGGACGATCTCACCCTTGTCATTCATCAGGATCAGGGTGTTGTAGGGCGCCTTGTGCGGATGCTCCTCGTGGCGCTCGCCGGTCAGCGAGAACACGCCCCACACTTTCGCCTTGCGGCAGGCCTCGGCGAAGATCGCGGTCTCCTCTCCAGGTACCGCCGAGGCGGTCTCGTACATCTCCTTGGAGTCGTACATGATGCCCTGGGTGGAGTATTCCGGGAAGATCACCAGATCCATGCCGGGCAAGCCGGCCTTCATGCCCACCAGCATGTCGGCAATCTTGCGGGCGTTGTCGAGCACCTCGGCCTTGGTGTGCAGGCGCGGCATCTTGTAGTTCACCACTGCGACGCCGACCGTGTCGTTGCTGCTGGAAATGTCACCGTGAAGCATGTTGAGCGCTCCTGCCTTTTATTTGTTTGAGGTTGCCGCCGATCGAGCGGCCGCGTTAGTGGCTGATCATCCAGGGGCGCGCGGTGGGAAAACCCTTGGCGCCGCTCCTGGTCTTGGTCACCAGCCGCGCCGGCTTTTTCTTGTCCGACGAATTCTTGTCCTTGACGGTCTTGCCCGACGAGCAGCAGCCGCAGCCGGGACCGTGCGAGGCCTTGTATTGCGCGAGCGTCTGCGGCGCGTGCGAGCTGCGCTCGTTGACAGCGTGGGCTTTTCGCTTCTCCGCCGGCATGCAGAAGAAGTTTGGCGCGGTCAGGATCACGCGTGGCGCCATGATTTCACACTGCGGGCACACTTGCGGATCGTCGCATTCCGCCATAGGACGCAGATCCTTGAACGGTCCGCAATCGTCACAGAGATATTCATAGACCGGCATCGCATCATCCCCACGCTGTTGCCTGTTTCAACACATCCGGCGGCGGACGCGGGGCGGCAGATACACGCCGTCCCGCATCCCGTCGCGCAGGGATCATTTGTCCGGCGAGATCGGCATCTGGATATCGCCGGTGATGTGCTTGATGGGACCCGCCGACGACGGCATCACGTCGAAGTCGAATATCTCCGTTGGCAGCCATAGCGTGGCGCAGGCGTTCGGCACGTCGACCACGCCGGAGATGTGGCCCTGAACCGGTGCGGTGCCAAGGATCGAATAGGCCTGGGCGCCGGAGTAGCCGAACTTCTTCAGATATTCGATCGCATTCAGGCAGGCCTGGCGATAGGCGATGGTGACGTCGAGATAGTGCTGCTTGCCTTGCTCGTCGACCGAGATACCTTCGAAGATCAGATAGTCCTCATAGTTCGGCGTGATCGGCGACGGCTTGAAGATCGGATTCTTGACACCGTACTTCGCCATGCCGTCCTTGATCACCTCGACCTTGAGATGCAGCCAGCCGGCCATTTCGATCGCGCCGCAGAAGGTGATCTCGCCATCGCCCTGACTGAAGTGCAGATCGCCCATCGACAGACCGGCGCCTGGCACATAGACCGGGAAGTAGATCTTCGAGCCGCGCGAGAGATCCTTGATGTCGCAATTGCCGCCATGCTCGCGCGGCGGCACGGTGCGCGCGCCTTCCGCGCCGATCTTGTCCTTGACGTCGCCCTTGGCACGGCCGCCGTGGGAGGTCGGTGCGAACGGCGGGTTGGCAAGGCCGGGCACGCGGGTCGGATTGGTCGCGATCAGCTCGGCCTCGCGCTTGTTCCAGGTGTCCAGCATCTTCGGATCGGGCAGACAGCCGATCAGGCCGGGGTGGATCAGGCCGGCGAAGTTGACGCCGGGGATGTGGCGCGACGAGGTGTAGAGACCCTTGATGTCCCAGATCGACTTCTGCGCCAGCGGGAAATGGTCGGTGAGGAAGCCGCCGCCGTTCTGCTTGGAGAAGAAGCCGTTGAAGCCCCACAGGCTTTCCTTGAGCGGACCGACGTCGAGCAAATCGACAACGAGGAGATCACCGGGCTCGGCGCCCTTGACGCCGATCGGGCCGGAGAGGAAGTGCACGATCGAAAGGTCGATGTCGCGCACGTCGTCGGCGGAATCGTTGTTCTTGATGAAGCCGCCGGTCCAGTCGTAGGTCTCGATGATGAAGTCGTCGCCGGGATTGACCCAGGCCACGATCGGGATATCGGGGTGCCAGCGGTTATGCACCATGTCATTTTCGTAAGCCGACTTGGTGAGATCGACCTTGATCAGTGTCTCTGGCATCGAGAAGCTCCCCTTTTACACGGTTGGTTAGACGGACAGATATTTCGAGACCTGCGCGGCATCGACGGCGTCGCGCGGATCGTCACGCACAATCTCGCCGTTCTCGATCACCAGCACGCGGTCGGCGATGTCGAGCGCGAAGCTGAGGACCTGCTCGGACACGACGATCGAGAGCCCCTTTTCGTCACGGATGCGCTTCAGGGTGCGCGCCATCTCCTTGATGATCGACGGCTGGATGCCTTCGGTCGGCTCGTCCAGCAGCAGCACTTTCGGCTTGGTCGCGAGCGCGCGTGCGATAGCGAGCTGCTGCTGCTGGCCGCCGGAGAGATTGCCGCCGCGGCGGTCCTTCATCTCCAGCAGCACCGGAAACAATTCGTAGATGTCAGCCGGCACCTCGGTCCCGCCGGAGACGACGAGGCCAGTCTCGATGTTCTCCTTCACCGTCATGGTCGAGAAGATCATGCGGCCCTGCGGCACATAGGCGAGGCCCTTGGCCACGCGATCGTAGCTCGGCAAGGCACCAAGCTCAGCGCCGTCCATGGTCACCGAGCCGCTTTTCGTCGGCAGGATGCCCATCAGCGATTTCATCAGCGTGGTCTTGCCCATGCCGTTACGACCCATGATCGCCACGATCTCGTTGGCGGCGACCTTGACGTTGAGCCCGTGCAGCACCTCGCTCTGGCCGTAGGCGACGTGGAGATCGGAAATAGCCAGCATCGTCACGTCTCCTTAGTGACCCAAATAAACTTCGATGACCTTGGGATCGTTCTTCACCTTCTCCATGGTGCCCTCGGAGAGGATCTGGCCCTGGTGAAGCACGGTGACCTTGTGCGCGATGTCCTCGACGAATTTCATGTCGTGCTCGATTACCAGCACCGAACGGTTCTTGATGATGCGGTTGAGCAGCTCGGCGGTCTTGGCGCGCTCGGACACGCTCATGCCGGCGACAGGCTCGTCGAGCATCAGCAGGTCGGGATCCTGGATCAGCAGCATGCCGATCTCGAGCCACTGCTTCTGGCCATGACTGAGCAGATCGGCATTCATGTTCAGCCGATCCTTCAGGAAGATCATTTCGGCGACTTCATGCACCCGGTCGCGCACGGCCGCATCGCGCGTGAAGGTCAGCGCACCGAACACGGAGCGGCCGCGCGGATACGAGATTTCCAGATTCTCGAACACCGTGAGGTCGTCGTAGATCGACGGATTCTGGAACTTGCGGCCGACGCCGGTCTTGACGATCTCGTTCTCCCTCATCCGGGTCAGCTCCTTGCCGCGGAACTGGATCGAGCCCGACGTTGCTTTGGTCTTGCCGCAGATCAGGTCGAGCACGGTGGTCTTGCCGGCGCCGTTGGGGCCGATGATGACGCGGATCTCGTTCTCGTCGACATAGAAGGAGAGATCGTTGACAGCCTTGAACCCGTCGAACGACACGGTGAGCGCTTCGACGGCGAGCAGGAATTCCTTGGGCTGATGACCTACAAGCATGACGATCTCCTCACTCCGCCGGGGCGCCGTCGGCGACCGAGCTGTCGGTCCATCCGTCAGGTTTCGGTTTGCGCGACGAGATCAGGCGATCGATGCGCGGCTGCACATAGTCGCCCCAGATCCCGGCAAGGCCGTTCGGGAAGGCCAGGACCACGGCGATGAACAATCCGCCGAGGCCAAACAGCCACAATTCGGGAAAGGTTTCCGACAGGCTGGTCTTGGCGAAGTTCACCAGCAACGTGCCGTAGACCGCGCCGAGGATCGACAACCGGCCGCCGACCGCGGTGTAGATCACCATTTCGATCGACGGCACGATACCGACGAAGGACGGCGACATGAAGCCGACATTGAGCGCGAACATGGCCCCGCCGATCGCGGCGAATACGGCTGCGATGCAGAAGGCGAAGATCTTGAAGTTCGCAACGCTGTAGCCGGAGAAGCGGACCCGATCCTCCTTCTCGCGCATCGCGACCAGGATGCGTCCGAGCTTGGAGTGCCGGACGAACTGCGCGATCATGATGCAGGCGAACAGGCATCCGACCTCGAAGAAGTACAGCACGACCTTGGCGTGATCGGGCCGGATGTCCCAGCCCTTCAGCGTCCGCAGATCGGTCATGCCGTTGATGCCGCCGGTGTAGCCCTGCTGTCCCACGATCAGGATGGTGAGGATGGCCGCGACCGCCTGGGTGATGATGGCGAAGTAGGTGCCGCCGACCCGGCGCTTGAACATCGCGGTGCCGATGATCCAGGCGAAGATGCCGGGCACGAGAATGATGGCGGCGATCGTGAAGGTGAGGCTGCTGAAGGGCTTCCAGAACAATGGCAGCGCGGTGATTTGATTCCAGTCCATGAAATCGGGAATGCCGGGGGTCGACTGGATCTTGGTGTTCTCCACGCTCGACGCCTCGAGCTTGAGGAACATTGCCATGCAATAGCCGCCGAGCCCGAAGAACACGCCCTGACCAAGGCTGAGAATGCCGCCATACCCCCAACAAACCACCAGCCCCAGCGCAACGAAGGCATAGGTCAGGTATTTGGCGACCAGATTGAGCCTGAAGACGTCGAGCGTGAGTGGCAGGATCACGACCAGAAAGATCGCGAGCAACAGAATTCCGATGAACTCCGATCGATTGAAGAAGCGATTGTCGGTCATTGCATCAGCCTTCCGTTTCTCACTTGCGGACCTTGAGGGCGAACAGCCCTTGCGGCCGCAGCATCAGGATTCCGACAACGGCGAGCAGCGTCAGCACCTTGGCCATCGAGCCCGACATGAAGAACTCGAGGGTGGATTGCGTCTGCGAGATCGAGAAGGCCGAGGCGATGGTGCCGAGCAGGCTGGCAGCGCCGCCGAACACGACCACGAGGAACGTATCGACGATGTAAAGCTGTCCGGAGGTCGGCCCGGTCGAGCCGATCATGGTGAAGGCGCTGCCGGCGACGCCGGCGATGCCGCAACCGAGGCCGTAGGTGTAGCGGTCGACCTTTTCGGTGTTGATGCCGACCGCGCCGGCCATGATGCGGTTCTGCACGACGGCGCGCACCTGGCGGCCCCAGCGCGACTTGTACATGACGTAGGCGACGCCGACGGTGATCAGCACGGTCAGGCACATCACGAAGACGCCGTTGATCGGCACTTCGATGCTCTCGCTGACGTGCAGCGAGCCGAGCATCCACTGCGGCAGCTCGACGCCGACCTCGCGCGCGCCGAATACGGAGCGGTACGCCTGCTGCAAGATCAGGCTGAGGCCCCAGGTCGCGAGCAGCGTGTCGAGCGGGCGCTTGTAGAGGTGCCGTATCAGCACCCATTCCACCAGCATTCCCAGCGCACCGGATGCAATAAAAGCCAGGATCATCGCGAGGAAGAAGTAGCCGCTGAACAGGCTCGGCAAATAGGTTTGGAAGAAATTCGAGGTCATCCAGGTGACGTAGGCCCCGAGGATCATGAACTCGCCATGGGCCATATTGATGACGCCCATCTGGCCGAAGATGATCGCAAGACCGAGCGCCATCAGCACATAGACAGAGAACAGGATCAGTCCT
>Ga0307510_10004299_pt1 | contig 16753 bp, 19 predicted proteins | sample 12_EM_MG_FD_207224 | JGI IMG/M metagenome (GOLD analysis project Ga0307510, IMG submission 207224) | Populus trichocarpa ectomycorrhiza microbial communities from riparian zone in the Pacific Northwest, United States - 12_EM | ecosystem: Host-associated > Plants > Roots > Unclassified | place...
GTGTGCGGTTTGGCTGGGTTCTCGGGGCCCGTTGGGTCCTATCATGTGCTTCGACACGGGCATGTGCCCATGCCGGGGGTACTGGGTTCAGGGCGCTCTCTGGCATGTGGTATGCACGGTCAGCGTCCATGCGGTGCATACTTACTCCGCCGGCATTTTGCGGGCCCAGCAGCACTGCCAGCCACATTCCCGGGTACTTGACTACATCGCGTTGCACCTTTCTTACCCACCTCAGCAGCTCCTCTCACTGACAGACACCTTTCCCTGGTCTCCGTTGCCACCGTCACCTTCGCGTGGCGGTGGGGGCCACAGAGCATACGACTGTGACTACTGCTTTGCATCTCAAGCTGCCTTTTTCCCCCAAGATCACGGCTCGTACCTCGACGCTGCTATAGAGGACGAACTCATCACTTTCTTCACCACACAATTCAACCCTGTGGACTGGATTTCCCTCCTCTCCCAGATCATTGCCATCACCGTTGAACATCGCTACCACTTCCTCCCCTCTTCTGAGCACTCTGCCATTGGCATCGCTCTCACTACCCTTTTCCCAGACAGCGCCCCAAGCCCCGTCCTTACCCATTATCAACCACGTCTCCAAACCAAACACTCCCGACGCTGCCCCGGAGTGGTACATGTCCCGAGTTGGAGACCCTTATCCCTTTTCCAATTCGTATCACATTTATATTTGCATACATGTCCTCTCTGACACCTTATGGGCCACGCAAGGTGACCGTGTTCCCCCTATCCTCTCCCACCTCTACTACTCCCTGGAGGGTTTTTCCCTCCTCCCCCACTTACTCCCCTGCCGCTGTCTGGACCCGTGTTCGGACCCTTGACCCTGGCAGACACACCCCCTACACCCTCAACCCTTCCAAACCTTGCTGACAACACACCCCCGACCTCGTTGGCACCCACCCCTTTAACTTTACCCTGCCCTGGCCCAGACCTGCCGGTTCGTTCGGGGCCGGCAACATCATCACCCCTCAACTGCCTGGACCCTTCCTCTTTCTAAACCTTCACGTATCCTCCTTCACCGCGGCATGTATGTGGAACCAAGCCCCTTGGCTGGACCCCTTGCCCACCACCACGTTTCACCCCTCTTCCCGCACCGGTCAGTCATCAGGAAAAACCTCCTGCACTAGCAAGAGATAATAAGCAATAATTTGTCACTTGCTAGCACAAATTATCAATTATTCATTATTACCATTGGTTTTTGTCATTTTCATCACTTGTGGTACCCCCCCATAATTTATGAGTAATTTATTGATAAATTATTGATAATGCTTTGATAATCTTCAACAATGGTTTGATAAATTTCCAACAAGCATCGGAAAAAAGCCAGGTGCTACAGTACACTTGCCAGAGTGCTTTCCAAGGCAGTCAAAAAAGTATATCTCCTTCAAAAGTAATCTAGTTTACAAAAGTACATGAATATTGACGAAAGTACAGCCAAAAATGACAAGCAGGAGTGACTGTCCCTCATCATCCATTGCTGTCCCTTGCTGTCCCTCACCATCCCTTGTCATCCATTGCTGTCTGTCATCAGTGGTCATCAGGTCACGGATGGTTGTTGCATGGGTGGTTGTCAGGTCCAGGTGGTTGTTGCACAGGTGGTCATCAGGTGATGGGTTGTTGTCGGGCTGTGGATCGTCGTTGTGTCATGGGTCGTCATTGTGTCATGGGTCATTGTCACATAAGTGGTCATCGGGTAGAGTCGAGACACCACTGCAGGAGGGCAAGCAAGCGGTTGATGAGCCAGAAAGAAACAACCAGATGAGGGGCACTTACACGATGAGGACTGCAGAAGGAGGGATGAGTCAGGACACAAAAAGAAAGCGACCAAGTGAGGACACTCACCCTCTGGAGACCCGAGAGGGCACATCAGGACATGGAACAAAAGATACTGAGTAGGGGGCACCCACCCTCTGGAGACTGCAGAGGTAGGGGTGAGTCAGGACACAGAAAGGAACCAAGTGAGCAACAGGCACCCACGAACTAGGGACGGCAAAGGGAGGGATGGGTAAGGACACAGAAAGGAAGTGAGCAAGTGCGGGGCACCCTCTGGAGACAGCCTAGGGAGGGACTTGCCAGGACACAGAAAAAAAGCGAAAGAGTGAGGGGCACTCACCCTCTGGAGACTGCAAAGTGAGGGACAAGTCAAGACATGGAGGGAAAGTGACAAGGGAGGGGGGCACTCATGAGCTGCAGACTGCAGACAGAGGGGTTAGTCAGAACACAGAACGAAAATGAGTGAGGGGCACTCACTCTCTGGAGACAGTGGAGAGACTGGTCAGGAGGACGTGGAAAGAAAGCAACAGAGTGTGGGGGACTCACCCTCTGGAGACAGTGGTGGGAGGGGCGAGTCAAGGAAAGTGACTGAGTGTCTGACTGAACAAGGGCAACTGGAGACTGAAGGGAGGAATGAATCACGACACAGAAAGAAAGTGATCAGGCAAGGGGCACTCACAAGTTGGGAACTACAGAGGAAAGGACAAGTTGGGACACAGAAAGAAGCAGAGAAAAGGAGAAAGGAAAGGATGGGCAGCGGGTGTGCTTGACTTGAAGAACTTGAACATTGTTGTGACATTGGTCACATGTTGTATTCAAACTTATACTTACTGGCTTTCTTTCTGTGTCCCGACCAGCCACAAACTCCCCTGAGCTGGCTCTCTTCTTATATCCTGAGTGTGTCAAGTCTGGAAGAAAGTTCAACATCCCTTGTGTCAGGTATGGGATAGTGCTAGCCTCAGAATCGGGATATTTCGACCACATGGCGACTCTTCCGTACCAATGCAATACGTCAACACATCACCACCATCGGTGGGCTCGGAAATGAGCACTAACCGACCTGGCCTGGGCACCACATCCAAGCGTGAACTGCAATTCGCATCATTTGTGATTGTTTTGTGTGTGAACTGACTCGATTCATGTGAGGTCGTTGCCACGCCACTGCCACCACCAACTCGTCAACCATTGACATTGCCTCCTTGTCCCTCCTCATTCTTCCTGTCCATTTTCCCTTTCGCCCCTCTTCTCGTTCACCATTTTCAAGTCGCCGTTTGCCTCACCTCAAACCTGGCTGCCGATGTCACAAGCATCCCCGCTCTCACTGGCTGATGCCACCAAATATGTGCCACTTCGCCATCTGTCAGCCAGTGCCATGCACATCAAGCTTGACACCTTGCTAGTCGGTCCTTGTTCGGGACCATAGATTTTGTGGATATGTAGCTGGTTTTGGACTTATTCGCTCCCCTTTCATATGTCTCCTTATCTTGTTTTCGTCTTAGACCCTTTTCCCTCTTCACTAGCCTTATCTTTGATGCCTTTGCCATCGGACATCAAGCTTGGCCACTACTTTCGACTCTGCACCCGCTGTTACGCTCCAACACACTATTCATTATGTCACCACCACAAAGTGAGGGCAACACTAATTCAGTGTTGGTTTAGATAAGCTGTCCTAACTTGGCGGTATGTCGTGTGGATAGCTTGATGCCAAGTTGTCATCGATATAGGAGAAGTGGTTCCCACACTAGAGTAACGTCCTAGTGCCCACTTGTAGTAGAATGTAAGAGAAGAGAAGGGAGTTGAATTGACAGGAGATTCAACTTGCCATCTTAGGGACGGCAGTGAGCCTCTTTTATACTACATATACAGGTACGACTAATCACTACATAGTAAGCCAGATACATGCTATGACTAAGGTACTACTATAATCAGTAAGCGACTCCAACTCAATCAGTAAGCACAATAAGGACATCAGTCATCCGATCAGTAATCACTAGGGCCGGTTCCCACGACTTACAAAGGCTGTATCGTATGAGTAATGACGATCACCTAAGGCTGGTTTCATCACCTCCTGCTCTAGCTAGCGCGACCACGCGCAGACTTCTTCCATCCCCCTTAAGTAGCGAGTTGTTCGTTCCTCTGTTGAACGAATAGCGTTGCCAAGCACTCCATGTGTGCCAGTTGCTTGGGGGCGTGAGCCAGCTCCAATCGGCCTTCACAGATGGCCTTCGCAGTCCTAATGGCCCCTGCTTCTGCCTCAAGTCGTTCAAGTTCCGCGTTGATACAGGACAGGTCGTCGTCCAGTTTGCAGTAGTGTGCGATATCCACAGCGACGCCCCAGTCATCAAGTCGGTGGGCCACTTTGGCAAAGTTAGCGTGAACCACGGGGGTGCTGACAAGCAGTTGGTGAAACCAAGCTGGGAGGGGGTCGATGGGCTTGGAGGAAAATACAGGACAGGCATAGACAGGGAGCGAGTAGGGGGTGTCCAATGGTCCTTGTTCTTGACTATAGGCTTGGACGTAGCCGTCGTGGGCAGGGGTGACCCAGTAAGCCTCCGTATATACCCCTTCGCCACAAGGGATCTTGAGGTTGGGGTACATGGTGTTACGGATGTACCCATCTGGAGCTTGTTCGTAAGTTTCGGCATATCCCTCAATGGTAGACTCAAGTCTTTTGATCCTGTCCTCAAAGCCGAGTACTGCGAAGCGATGGATGTCTTTGCGATTCTTGACGGTCTGGACCAGACCGGTAGCGATTTCTCGTAGGGTGGTTGGATCGATGTTGGCGTTGGCGGCGAATATATTTTCCACGGTACAAGGCGAGTAGCAGGACGGGGGTGACGCGGGGTGGCTTCCTGTGGGGGATTCAGCTGAGGCATTAATGGAGTAATCTGACATGGCGGGTGTGGGATTGGTGCCAATGTGGACGAGGGAGTAGTGTTTGCCGTCAACGGTGATAGATGCAAAGGGGTTCGCAGCAAAAGTATGGATGTTCGAGAGTGTGGACGTGAGTGGGATGGATACGTTGTCCAGGTCGGAACACATGAAACTTGTGAGTGGTGAACGGTAGCGGTCGGAGTAGGGTCGCTAGGAATGATTGGCAAGGAGGGATTGGGGGTGGAGTCCAGCGATTTTCTTCCCAGCCAAGAGGTTCTTGATCGCACGCCAGAGTGAAGAAAGATGGGGCTTCCTAGCAACAGATGACCGGCTTTTATACTCTCTAGTGGAGTTCCTTTGTGATAAGTTCTGATCAGATCCAGTGCGTGTATATCAGCTGCGGATTCCCATGTGTCATCGCTATTGGGGTACCCTTTCCAATGGATCAGATATTGCAGGGTCCTATTGCGCCTGAAATAACGATGATTACAGATTTGCTCCACCTTGTATTGTTCTTCGTTGTTGATTAAGTCAGGTGGTGGTCGGGAGAAGTTAGGCCCGTATGCGGTCGTTTCACGATAGGGCGATAAGAGAGAAGCATGGAACGTGTCGTGAATTTTCCATGTCAGGGGCAGGGCGAGTTGATATGCCACCGGGGAGATCTCCTTGATGATCTTGAAAGGACCATATCTCTTGGGTGCAAGTTTGGTTGTTTGATATGGGAGACAGAGATTTTTCCCTTCTAGCCAAACTTGGTCTCTGGTTTTGTGTTGTGCCGAGGGGGTTCCTGATTTCTCAGCGACTAGATTCAGGGCCGCAGTTGCTTGAGCCCTTCTTTCTTCCATCAGACAAATTCTTTCTTCTATTGTTTCATTGACTGATGGGGTGGTGATCACCGGGTTTAATTTAAGATCATACCCCAGAATTATTTGATTGGGCGATAACCCAGTAGTGGAGTTCTTGCGATTGTTGTGTACAGCAGTGGCTAAGGCTAGCCATTGGGTCCAGTCTTTTGGGGCTGCTGACGTTACGAGACAGAGATATTGTTCTACCCATTGATTCTTTCGTTCCAATAGTCCATCCATCTGGGGGTGGAATGCTGTAGACAAGTTTTGTTGGATGTCTAGCCTTTTTGTTAAGGCTTTACCAAAGTGGGATGTGAATCGAGGGTCCCAGTCGCTGATGACTTTTTGGGGGAGTCCGAACCATCGGAATACATGGTCCATATAAAGTTGAGCAATGCCTGGTCCCGTGATAGTAGTGTCACATGCTAAGAAGATTGCGGCACGTGAGCATCCTTGGTCTATGATGGTAAGGATAGCATCTTTCCCTTTTATGGGAGGTAGTCCTGTGATTAGATCCATTGCTATGCATTGGAATGGTTGGGCATTGGGTTCAGTAGGGATACAGTAAGATGGCATTTTAGTACGATGAGTGATGATCTTGTTTTGTTGGCAAATGGCGCATCCTTTCACGTAGTTTGCAATCCATTCTTTCATTCCTGACCATTGGTATCGTTCTTGGGTTTTGCGGAGTGTCTCATCTCAGCCTGGGTGTCTGGCAGATGGATGATCATGCATAAGATTCATGATTCCCCGTTTGACTATATCAATAGGGGGTACTTTGATTTTTGCTTCGGTTGTAGTAGTAGCTATTTTGAACTTTTGCTCTGGTAGGACTGTGATTTGCTGGTTATCCTCTTTTCCTTGGTCTACCCCTGGTAGTCATGAAAGGGTGTCAGGTGGAATATTAGTTTTCCCTGGAATGTAAAGGATGTCAAAGTCGTATTCCTGTAAGTCTGCATGCCAGCGTGCAGTTCGTCGGTTAAGATTTTTGGGAGATTTCCAGTATTGAAGGTTTGCATGGTCTGTCATGATAGTGAATGGCTCTTTGGTCCATCCTAGATATGGTCGCCAATGTGAGAGTGCTTTCATCACGGCTAGTAGCTCCCTCTTGTAGATGTCATAGTTTCGTTCAGCTGGGATGAAGGTAGCTGAATAGTAGGCGATTGGATGGAGTACTGGTTTTTGTCGTTTTGAAAGTGTAGAAGTTGTCAGGATCTCTCCCTCTTGTGAGAGTACGGCTCCCATGCTGTATGCTGAGGCGTCGGTTTGGAGGTAGAATTTCTTTTCGAAGTTAGGTTGCCTTAGGACAGGCGCTGCACACATTCAGGTTTTGAGAGTTTCAAAGGCTTTGAACTGGGGTTCGTCCCAGTGCCATTTCTTGGATTTTTTTGTTAGATCAAGTAGTGGTCGAGCGATTTCAGAGAATCAAGGGATGAAGTACTGGTAGTATCTGCATAATCCCAGGAATGCTCAGACATCAGTGGGGTTTAGTGGAATTGGGTAGTCCGCAACTCCTTTAAGCTTCTTTGGGTCCATGCGAAGTTGCCCTTTTCCTATGATCACTCCCAGGTATTCGATTTCATCTTGTTTGAAGGCACATTTTTCGGGTTTTAGGTAAAGGTCATTGGCTTCCAGCTTGTCCAATATTTCATGGACGCATTTCCGATGTCGTGCTAAATGTTGTTTGTGTGTTTCATTTAGATATCTCTTTGTGTGAATCACGATATCGTCCATGAAAACTGATGTGTCTCCTTTTGCAACGTCTGGTCGGAATATTGTATTCATCATCATTTGGAATGTGGCTGGGGAATTGGTGAGGCTGAAGAACATGACTGTCGGTTTGAATAATCCTTCTGGGGTGAGGAATGCAGCTTTCCACTCATCTTCTGGTTTGATCTGAATGTTATTGTATCCCCATTGAACGTCGAATTTGGTGAACAGAGTGCACCCCACTAGTCGATCAATGACTGATGGAATTAGGGGGGATACATTACAGTTTCATTTGGTCCACTTGTTGAGGGGTCAATAGTCTTGAACAGGTCATAGTTTTCCATCCTTCTTTTTGACAAAAAAGAAGTTAGCGGCATATGGACTCCATGATGGCCTGATAGTATTCCTCTTTAAGTGTTCTTGAACAAAATTACTTGCCTCTTCGATTTCAGCCTGTGTTAGGGGTAGTAACCATCCTGGGAGGGTTGTAGAAGCTCCTGGTAGAAGCTCAATAGCGTGATCCCAAATTGTATGTTGGGGAAGATGGTGCGATTCATGTTTGCTGAATACTTTTTGGTGTCGCATATATTCAGCTGGGATTTTTGGATCTTCTTCCTTGATTGTTGTTTTTATCGTCACCCTCCCAATAAAATACTGGTCATGATGCACAGGACGGGGTGCATTTATTGTTCAGGGTAGGAATCAAGCCTTTTTTGCATTTGGGGCTCTGAGAATAATTGGGAGTTGGGAGGAATCAATCCATCCTCGTTTCCAATCGATTTTTGGTTGAACGGCAGCAAACTATGAGTATCTGAGGATGGCTTTGTGTTCCCCTAGGTCCAATAGGAAGAAGCATAGCTGATTTTGTGACATTCCTGTTTGTACTTCTAAATCAGTGTAATGTTTTAGCATTCTGGCTTTGTTCTTGGTGCCATCGACATTGAATAGTTGGTGTGGTTTGTCCAGGTTTTTAGTTGGTAATTTTAGCCATTTAGCATAGCTTAAGTTCATAAAATTTTCTGTTGCTCCGGAGTCTACCAGGGCTATTGCTTCGGCTCTTTTTGCAATTGAATGTGTGTAAATGCAAACAGTCATAGATTTTCAAGCCAATATATACACATTGTCATTGCTACTTTGCTTGATTAATGCCAACCTAATCAAGCTGTGGCAAAATCCTTGCTGACTCCCATTTCTTCTGCCAGTTTTGCTTTCTCATCAAGAGACATAGCATTGAGTTGTTATTTGAGGTCATCGATGCGGTTTGGAGTTTCGAGTCCTTTGTAGTTATCATATTCTTCATTGAAGTCAATGAGATTTGCTCCAGTTCTTCCCTGACAATGGCAAGGGCAGTTTCTAGCAAAGTGACCAGTTTGACCACATTCAAAGCACACGTTGTTGGTGTTTCCCCTAGGTGGTCCAGTGGTGTTATTTCGGGGTGCAGGACCAAAGTTAGTGGCATTTCCTTGCATGCGTCCTCTATTGCCCTGGCGCCAGTTGGGAGCCCTAGTGCATCCTAAGTCCATAGGTACTGTGACATTATTCATCCAATGGGGTGCATTGGTAGAGTTATATTGGTTTTGGGGTGGCCCTTGGTGGAATCCCGGTCCAGGTTGTTGGAGAAATCCCCCTTGATTTCCTTGATTTCCTTGTCCTCCTTGATTGAAGAATGTTCGTGGCCTTTGGAAGTTGTTTGGTTGTGGGAACATGTTGAAGACTCCTCGGTTAAACCCTCCCGTTCCTCTGTTTGGGTTGCGTGCTCGAAGTATGTTATTGATAAGAACTTTTGATCAAGTAGAGTTGACAGCCTTCTCTTTGAGTTCAGTATAGGTTTGCGGAGTTGGTGAAGTAAGGACTTCTTTGAGGATGTCGTCTGGTAATCCTTTTGTGAATAGCTGAAATACCATGCCGCTATTGGCATTATATCTGGCGATCCTTGCTAAGTCTTTGAACTGGGCAATGTAGTCATCAATTTCCAGGAATTTCATGGTATAGCGTTCTATTTTGCCTCTGGCCCTGTTTTCTCTCTGACTGTCTTGATATTGTTGCGAGAATTCGTAGAGGAATTGATCCCATACATCGGGGATATTGTCAGCGATTGGGTCAAGGGTGTCCAACCAATTTCCTATGTTGCGTGTCCATCCTGCAACCTGTGGTCCTTTCATGAGGGTAAGGGTAAGAGCAACTTTTTTTATCAGAGAATTGTAACCAGCTACATCTTGGTTGAGTCGGAGGTATCCTTTTACTTCTTCGATGAAGTCATCTGCAAAGAGGCAGTCACTGGTGAATACTTGTGGTAATCCTCCCATGGATTTGACATCTGCGGCTCTAGCGACGGGTTGTTGACCAGCTTGGGCAGGTGGTATGGGTGCGGGAGGCCCTGGTGCTCCAGGTGGATTTCCTCCTGGACCTCCAGATCCTCCTGATGGTAGTCCTCCGCTGGGTGGGCCAGAATGTCCTCCACCCGGCGTAGAGTATCAGCTGAGACTGGCCTTGAGTTTGGAATTAACGCTTGCTGCAGTGCCAGTAGCAGCTGTAGTTGTCGTATTTCCTGCTCCAGTAGTCCCACTTGTAGAACCTTTTCCTTTAGAGCTTGAGCCATCTCCTCCTCCTTGAGTGATCGGTTGAGTATCTGCGGGCTGTTGGATCATGATAGAGGAAGTAGCCATGGTTGATAGTTTTGGTGAAATGGGCAAAAGCTTCATATGCCTTGGAAGGGAGACAGTATCTCTCCTTGGGGTAAGTTCTCTAGGGATTTCAGTTTCCCTGATGCGTTCGTCGATATAGAGTTGTCCAGTTTTCTCTATTAGATCATTGTCAGAGTCACTTTCCTTGTCTGCAGATTTGTCTGAATCGTTTCCTTGTTCTTCGGGTAGTTCTTCTTCAACATCGAAGGTATGGATGCTAGTCAGGGAATGTAGTAGTCTGGGTAATCCTGTGTTTGAATCGTGGGCGATCTGGTGCCAAACTCCGTTGTAAAGGCACACTGGTATGGCGTGTTTGTTTACGACCTTGTCGTCGTTATTGCAGAACAACTGAATTGGATAGGTTCTTGTTCCCATAGTGTTTGGTGGTTTGTATGCGATTCGGGTATTGAGTCTGGTTTCAAGTGCTTGCTCTTTAGTCAAGAGCCGATCCTGTTCACTACTAGCCATCTTGAATGTAGAAAGTTGAATCTAATGTCACCACCACAAAGTGAGGGCAACACTAATTCAGTGTTGGTTTAGATAAGCTGTCCTAACTTGGCGGTATGTCGCATGGATAGCTTGATGCCAAGTTGTCGTCGATATAGGAGAAGTGGTTCCCACACTAGAGTAACATCCTAGTGCCCACTTGTAGTAGAATGTAAGAGAAGAGAAGGGAGTTGAATTGACAGGAGATTCAACTTGCCATCTTAGGGACGGCAGTGAGCCTCTTTTATACTACATATACAGGTACGACTAATTACTACGTAGTAAGCCAGATACATGCTATGACTAAGGTACTACTATGATCAGTAAGCGACTCCAACTCAATCAGTAAGCACAATAAGGACATCAGTCATCCGATCAGTAATCACTAGGGCCAGTTCCCACGACTTACAAAGGCTGTATTGTATGAGTAATGACGATCACCTAAGGCCAGTTTCACATTAACCACTTTCTCTTTGAACACCGGACACCTTTTCGCATACGACGCTGTGCGGTTTGTTGCCGGCAGGACTTGGACTTTCTACTTTTTCTTTCCCTTTTCCCCCACTCGTTCCCTTCTCTGCGTAGCATACACTGTCACCTCTTGTTTCATCCTGCTTGTATAAATACCCTGCTGCCCAGCTTCGCAAAAGCCAGGCAACTGTGGCCCGCTTTCCCTCTTACTCTGTGTCTGCATCTGCGTCCCAACTTCCACTCTCATCTCTTATCGATTGTCAATCGTCAAACTACCGTGCCAAAGCATTACTTGTGTGTCCTCTTAGTGCCTGCTCTCTCTCTCTCCTGTCTCTGTCACTTTCTGTTCTCTTTCATCGCCTCAAGGGCACTCGTTTAGAGCTTGTAACTTCGATTAAGGCTCCTTTGTCTTTCGTCGTTGTGATCTTTGCCTTATTCCCTTGCACGCTTCTCGGATCTTGGAATGCGACTTGGGTTTTATTTCTATAACCTTCCTTTCTTTCAATCTCATGCATGGGCCTTTCGCCTACGTTACAAACCACTCCATGCCACCAGGCCACCCCTGGATTCAGGGACAAACACCAACGGAGCGTGCCACACTGGCAGAAGTTCAAAAGCAGAGGGCCGAGCTGGCTATGGCCCATGCTGACGTTGCTGCCATGGTTGCATGTGCATCTGAGCACAAACCAGACTTGGGACCCAAGCTGAGAAGTTCTTACACCTTACTCTCAGCAAGTTTGACAGTGAAAATGTGGCATGTTTTGCGTTTGAGTACTTTGTGAGGGTGCATCTTGCTCCCTTCTATTTATTCACCTCTTTCATTTTGCCATCTGTGCCTAGATGGCAGAGGATGCCCAGGCCGGCCATCACATCCTCCATGATGATGGGGGGAGTCTGGATGGTGATGCTGTATGTGAACCCATTCAGTGACGTCAGTTATTTTCGTAGATTATCATTGTACATTGTGTCTGTGCTTGCCACTTTGGATTATCAGTAAATTAGTCGGGTATTATCTCAGTATTATCTCTCAGTAGTAATTAGTCAGCAATTAGTTGGCTATTATCTCTTGCTAGCACGGGAGGTTTTTCCTGATGCAGGCATTCCTTCGGCTATGTCCACCACGGCCGCAGGAACCCCCGTGAGTACCTGATGCCGAGCAGATGGCCTGGCCCCGTCAATTACTAAATCACATCCCTTTCCACACTCTGCAGATGCACCCACTATGATTCAGCCCCCTACTGAACCTTACACTTTTTACCTGTTACCTATGATGAGTACCACTCCATGCATGTACATAGTCTTGTAGTGTGTCTGATGAAGGACAATAAACTTGAATTTAAAAATAAAATAAAAAAATACCCATCGCATTGATGACCAACCAGATTCTATGCTAAGGGCACAGTTGAGCATGCCCAGTGATCCACCTGTTCCACACTGCTCAGCCGACCTCAGCGCTAGGCGGCGAGGACAAAAGCTGATGTACAGCGCACAGCACATCTGATCGAGCGCAGGTCGAAGTTTGAATGATTTGCTTCTTATGTAAGACGAAGGTTCAGGTACAGTAGATGTGCTTAAATACTGTGGCCGTGGCAGCTGGCCACGCTCGCCGCGCAAGTTGAATCCCATGGGTTCCTCCCACTCTTATGTTACCGACCCCAACGCCTTTGCAACAGAAGTCAAGGAAAGTGATGACAGAAGTCAATGGAAAACATACGATTATGTGATTGTGGGGGGAGGTCTGTTATGTCACGAATCAAATCACGATTGGCATGGCTCTGATCCGCTGACATAAAACCTCGACAAGGCACTTCTGGATCGGTGCTTGCATCCCGTCTCTCAGAAGATCCGAACGTGACCGTCCTGTTAGTAGAAGCTGGTAACAGGTGCGCAACCCTCACGGTGATTTGTCGCGAAATCACTAAACTCAAATCACGGATTATTGTGTTCAGCCACGAAAAGGAATTCCTGACCCGCATACCTCTTGCATGGCCTCAAATCTTCAAGTCTCCCATAGACTGGGATTATCAAACGGCGTGCGTATGCCTTCCTTGTGGGTCGAGTATGTGATTGATTGCTGAGATGGGTTGATGTAAAGTAATCAATCACGCACTGGAAATCGCCAACATGATGTTCCACGTGGGAAGGTATTGGGCGGTTGTTGGTGAGTAATCACCTAGGTTGCATGTATGCAAAAGAAAAATGACATTTGTTCAGCTCAATCAATGCCCTTATCTATCAACACTGCTCTCCGGAAGGTAAGCAGGACGTGTCACTTCAAACCGTTTTTTTAACCTTCCCCATCAGATTTTGACGAGTGGGAACGCTTAGGAGCTACCGGATGGAGTTATAAAGACCTTCAGCCGTGAGATTTTCCTCAACCATCACGTGACCGTAACTAAATATCTGTTCCTTTTTTTTCTAGCTACTTCATTAAATCCGAGCAATATACGCCACACCCCAACCATCCCAGTGTCATATCGTCGGATCATGGCTCTGATGGCCCTTGGAAGACAACATACGCCAGTACTCCCGTACGCTTCAACATGCCTCGAATTCTACGGTCCTTTGAACGATCAACTTTTTTTTAGCCAATTCATGACCTCTTGATTGATGCATGTGAGGAGATTGGCGTCAAGCGCATCCCGTAAGAGTTCCGCCTCCCGACCCTTGTCATGATCTCAACATCATGTCAGCGACTTCAATACAGCGAGCGGCCAATTGGGCGTGTCCACTTTCCTTTCCTACGCCAATAAAGGAGAACGTGGGTACACTGACACGATTCGGCTATCCTGGACGTTGCTAACGGGTTCTCAGGCAACTCGGTTGCTATTGCGTATTTGCCGCCTAGCGTGCTCAAGCGTTCCAATCTCACTGTTGCCGTCGCGACAACAGTCGAGAAAGTCCTGTTCGATGAATCTGGTTCGGAACCCCGTGCGATTGGCGTTGAGATTTCCAAGTCTCCAGTATCTCCCAAGTATCGTGTCAAGGCCGGTCGCGAGGTGATCCTTTGTGGTGGTGCTGTTGCGACCCCTCACATCCTCCTAGTCTCAGGCATTGGCCCTCAAGAAGAGCTGTCGAAGGTTGGAATTAAGGTAGTAAAGAACCTATCGCAAGTCGGGAAGAATTACTATGACGTGAGTTGGCTTCCCATTACCGGTGTTCCTCTCTGTATTCACCCTGGTGTCTAGCATATTTCATCCGGCCCAATCTGCTTTCGCAGCAAGCCCGGCTACACGCTTGACTTCTTGAACTCGCCGAGTCAAGCATTTCTTGCCATGCTCCAGTGGTTCCTCTTCCGCAAGGGTCCCATGACTGGCCTTGTTGCTCCTGGCGCCGCCTTTATCCGTGTCGACAACGATAAGTAAGCGCTTCTCGGTTCTAGGGTGGACTCGGAAATAGTGTTGAGCTTTCCTCCGTAGACTCCCATATAGTTCAAAGTCTTCGAGTAACGTCCCGGTTCAAGTTAACAACGCCGGAAACAATACTCCCGATCTAGAGATTTTATGGTTCCCGTTGGTCTTTGGAGGTTTCGGTGTCAAGACACCTCCAGGAGTCTATGGCGCGTCGTTGGTGAGAGCGATAGTTGCAGTTTGCGTTATCTAAATCTAAAACGCTTGCGGTGCAGGGTCCTGTGGTATTGAAACCTGAGAGCTCTGGGACTGTAACTGTAAAGTCGTCGAGCGTGTATGATAAGCCCGTCATCGATCCCAAGTAGGCTGTATCTCATTCTCGTACCACCCGTGTTGACGTTTGTGCCCGAAGTTTCTTCGCTTCAGAAAACGATATGAACATACTTATACGCGGTGTGCGATTCTCCATGCGTATCGGCCGCACCAACTGTGTCAAGAACGTCCTCGAACCCAAGGCCGACTCGACCGATACCAAAGACTTTTTCTACTTGGGCGACGCGGATCCCGATCGTGTAAGTATAAAGTCCCACACCCACATAGCCCGAATTTTGTCTCATCAATACCCCCAAACCGACTTTCCATTGTGTGGTGGCACAGATCACGGACGAGGAGATTAAGGAATTCATCTTGGAGCATTGTAGCGCAGCATTCCACCCTGTGAGTGGCACTTCTTTGCCATGAGAGCAGGAAGCAAGCTCACGCGCTTTTCGCAGACGTCGACTGCGCGCATCGGCGCTTCGCTCGATACCGGCGTTGTTGACCCGCGCCTGCGTGTCTTCGGCGTCAAGGGCCTCCGCGTAGTTGATGCGTCCGTCTTTCCGAACCAGATCAGTGGGCACCCTGTCGCTGCGGTCGTTGCCGTCGCCGAAAAGGCAGCTGATATTATCAAAGAGGACGCTGCGGCTTAAATAGGTTCGACTATGCGGTACACATTACCTACGTTCTAGAAGCTTCGACTTTCAACCCGCTGTCTACTTTTTATTTAAGGTTTTTAGGACGATCCCAGCCCCGTTTTCTTGCATACCTGTTGGTTTTGGGACGCGCATGCACTGTCACGATAGCCTGTCGGTTTGATGGAACGATTATTTCCTTGCTTTGACAAGGGTGGAGCTATGACCTGTACGGGGTAGAGAGGTGAGAGAGAGCCTCTGTCTTTGGCATCCATGTCGTCAGTGCTATGCCGCTCCCCAATGCTCTTCTCAATACAGGCTACCTTTTCCTGTGCGATCGAACTCATCGGCTCCTGGACACTCGGCCTCCGAAGGAATTGGCTGGAAGCTCGTGCTCTCGCAGCCGTGAGCCCCCGCTCGGTACCCCGACAGCTTTGGATTCTTGATCCATCCTTTCGGGGGTCCTACCGTCCCAGTGGCGATGGTTGTAGACCCTGCCACCTTTAAGACCCCAATCGTAGGGGCCAGGTTGGCCGTTCGTTTCTTGCGCAGGCGTAGTCGATGGCCACTATTATCCTCCAGATTCCCCATCATCGGGTGTGTCGTTGGCACATGACGTCATCTTCCGAGTACTACCATGATCTGCGGCAACGCGAGTATGTTGGAGAGATACTGTATGCCCCACGGGGCTAGGAGCGTAAATCCTGTCAGGTCCCTATTCCGGTTGGAAGCTTGCGGATTGCCTAGAGGACTCACACTCATGTCGTATGGCGCAGCCCGTGGTTGAGTCGGTCATGGAACAAATCTAGTTCCTGAATCACCGCTCGACCGTGAGGGTGTTGGAAACTCGGCGCTAGCCAAAGATCAAGGAAATCCTGAAATGCATCAAGGTCAGCCCGTGCCCTCTGTCGACATCTAAGCACAATGTCCCCCACTAGATCCCTGTAGCTCACCCTGGAGTCGCCTGGCAGATATAGGAGAAGACCGGACCCGAGCCGGGTGACAACGGAATCCGTGGGCAAGTTGCATCGTGGACCCGGGTTAAGCGGGGCACTGCGGACAGTAAGTACAGTAACCTTCCCCTCCAGGTCCTGTGGCGAGGCACCCAACCAGAGAGTTGTAGCAAGTGGCGCGCGGAGCGGATCGACCAGATTACCCGGTCCATTCCACATGGACACACAGCATTCATTTTGACAGACAGTAGCACATTCGTTTAGTCCAGAACCTTAATCCACTCATTATATACCGTAGACAGTCCATTTCTGTAGCCCCCAGTTCCCGTGTCTGATGCACGCGTTCTGAGGCCATCGTGTGCCCAGAACTCACTCTTTATTTACGACAAGAGTGACGTCGTTGGTCCGGGCAGCTGCGGTGTGGAAACTTGGCAAGGATTCATGGTACGTTGATCGTTTGCAGCGTTCTTTGGGTGAACAAGAGTTTTTAGCGAAGGCTGGGCGCTCACACTGCGGTTTACCTGCGAGTTGGGCTTCAACAGTTAAGAGCGGAAACAATCTTGCAGAAAAGGACTCCTCCCCGGACGTTGTCAATGATGCTGTTCAGTTCCTGGCCGGGCTGGCTGTGGTTGATTCCCT
>Ga0307510_10004300_pt1 | contig 16752 bp, 11 predicted proteins | sample 12_EM_MG_FD_207224 | JGI IMG/M metagenome (GOLD analysis project Ga0307510, IMG submission 207224) | Populus trichocarpa ectomycorrhiza microbial communities from riparian zone in the Pacific Northwest, United States - 12_EM | ecosystem: Host-associated > Plants > Roots > Unclassified | place...
GCTTCTGATTTCGATTCCATTTTTTCCTTTTCTTCTTCCCCAACTTCTATGTTAACAGATAGTGCAGCCATTTTCAGAGATTTCCAAAGACAGGACAGAGGTTTTGCAGACTTTTAGGTTGTAAGCCGGCGGGCTGGGCCACTGTTACTTGACTCGGGATGGAAGCCCATGACGTTATCCAAGGTTACCAGGTGGCCCAAATTGTTAAAAAACCCAAACAGAAAAGGCAAAAGCCTATACTGTTGTTGCCGGGTGGCCCAAGTTGTTGTTACCAGGTGGCCCAAACTGTTAAAAAAATCCACTCAGAAAAAATTCAAACGGACGTAGGAAGGACCCACCCCCGCAAAATCCGACGTTCTCGTGGATTTCCAAATATTTTAGTACCTCTCTCTATCGTTCAGCAACAAAACAACAAAAAAAAATCTACCTGCCCAACCCGATTCTCACTCTCACTAAATAAATATATCTCAATCAAATAAGCCATGCTACTAAATGAATACAGTTCCATTGCTCAGGCCCCAATCCACCACCAGGAGACAGTTGCCGGTCACCACCAAACAACTCCTCCGCACCAGATTCACCCCTAGCTTCCCTGCCTCCACCTCCATGTTTCCTGAATCCAACGTCCCCCGCGCCGTACTCGTCTTCGTTGCCATTTCCGTCTCCGTTTTGCTCCTATACGGAGCCGCAGATTCTCTCCGCTTCCAATCCTCCTCCTCTGGTTACTCCTTTAACATCTTCCCTTCTCTCCGCAACAGCAACAACAGCGATTCTAAATTATCAGTGAGTTTCTTTCCCTTGGCGCATTTTAGCACAGATCATATGATTGGTGGCGCACTTTAGCAAATTTATTTCTTTTAGTTTGCGCATTAATGGATGGATTATTAATGTCATCATGTAGATTAATGATGATGGTGATGATGATTATAAGCTGGAGAAAGTATTGAAAGAAGCTGCGATGGAAGATAAGACAGTAATAATTGCTACATTAAATGAAGCATGGGCAGCTCCAAATACAATTATCGATCTGTTCCTTGAAAGCTTTAGAATTGGGCAGGGTACGCGTAGGCTTTTGAATCATTTGGTGATTGTTGCGCTGGATCGAAAGGCATATAAGCGATGTATGGAATTTCATGCTCATTGCTTTGCTCTTGTTACTCAAGGACTTGATTTTCATGATGAGGCTTATTTTATGACCCCTGCGTATTTGGAGATGATGTGGAGACGCATTGATTTCTTGCGCTCTGTTCTTCAGATGGGCTATAACTTTGTTTTCACGGTAATACTTATTTAATCCCTGTTTTGTTCTCATGTTCTGGGCTGTGATTTTTGTTTACTTGTTCTCTTTGAGAATTGAGATGGATGATTGTTGAATTTTGTTTTATCGTTGCTGAAGTAAATTAATTCCGTCCCGAAATAGGTACATTCAATGCATAGTTAATTGGCGTTTGAATGGAAAATGTTTATGCAATGCTTGCGTAGAGAGTTCACTGAAAGTAATTTTAAGGTTTTTTGAGGAGGTAAATTAAAGGAAAGAATAAGATGGATTGGATGGTAGACTTGGTATCAAGTGATTTAATTTTAAATTTGTGTTGGAATTGGTGCCTTGTTTTTACTTTACTTTTTGAAATGCAACATTTTTTTTTATCCTTCAACTAGAAAAGGTTGATTTTTTTTTAATTGTTTTGCCAAAACTCTTTAGCTAAGCTGATAAGATTGCAAGAGATCGGTGCTGTTAAGGATGCTGAATTGACACTAGTATGCAATTGTCTTGACCTTGTTTTCGGCACACGTCTTTTTGTACCCACAAAAGTCTGTTATTGTGTCTGCATCGGAATTTTTATTTGTCAGAATAGAATAGCATTCCCCATAAAAAAATGCCGCTATTGTTTTCTTTAGTTTAGGAATGCAGATACTCATTTCTGTATGCATGTTTATGTCTCATCCTAATTCGGTCATCCTATTTTAAATCTTCCACTGCACATTCAATTCATTTGGTTGGTTTTCTCCAGGATGCTGATATTATGTGGTTCAGGGACCCCTTTCCACGGTTTTATTTGGATGCTGATTTCCAGATTGCATGTGATCATTTCTTGGGCAACTCAAGTGATATACAAAACAGACCCAATGGAGGTTTTAACTATGTAAAGTCCAACAACCGCACGATAGAATTTTACAAGTTCTGGTATTCTTCACGGGAGACCTATCCTGGATACCATGATCAGGATGTCCTTAATTTTATCAAATTTGATCCTTTCATTGAGGACCTTGGATTGAAGATGAGATTCTTGGACACTGCTTTCTTTGGGGGCCTTTGCGAACCTAGCAAGGATTTGAATTTAGTTTGTACAATGCATGCAAATTGCTGTTATGGTTTGGATAGCAAGCTTCATGATCTTAGAATTATGCTTCAGGATTGGAAAACTTTTTTATCTTTGCCACCAGCCTTGAAAAGATCATCGTCTATGCTGTGGACGGTCCCCCAAAACTGCAGGTTAGGAAAACATATGCGCATTGTGTGTCTGAATTTGACCATTTAAAACCGTTTCCTTGATGGATTTTATTTTTTTGTTAATTAATCTCATACAGTCTTAATTCTCTCCGTCGATATGATTCTCCGGAAAAGAGTGTTCAACAAAGTTTGCAACAATGAGCTGTGAATGATATGCTTTGAGGAACTCTTCCCCTTCGCACGCAGCATGAGAAGGTAAGGTTTCTGGTTTACATTCATCAAGTGGTATCTTACATATTATGTTCCTCCGTTTGTATGTTATATTGTTAGCAATAAAGCATTGAAATAGCTGAAGGGAGGTGTAGAAGAGATGCATCAAAGAGAGAGAAAGCAAACAGACCTTACCTAAATTTTGATAAATGACAAAACGCTGCAGAATGTTTGAGGTTGATGGCATAATGCTCTGGAATTCCTGTCAAATTGGCATTCCGAAGCACAGATAGTGGAACTGTCATAGTGTCTTGCCTGATATTGTTTGTACTCCTTTTCCAACTTGTCATCTAATAAACCAGTTTCAGAGGCGCCAGCTTACAGATATCCGTTTAATCCGCATAAGGTTGATATATACTTCAAATACTATCTAACAGATATTCAGAGGGTGCTTGGCAGTGTGGTAACGGTTGCTTTTCAAATAACCTTTTGTGCTGAAATGCATGCCAATTATGTTTTTTTATTTTTTAAAAATCATTTTTGACATCAGCACATCAAAACGTACAAACCATATTAAATTTTAGCAAAAAAAAAAATTGAATTTTTTGAGAACGCGGTTTGCACCGCGTTCCCAAACATGTTCTCAGTAAAGAAAAGTACATCACTGAACTTTTCTAAAAGGAATATTGGTTCTCTCCCTAGTGAAGAATAGTCGGTTTTCATGTTAATGGTGTGCCTTTTGCTGCCACGTGTCAGTCAGAATTTCTCTCTAGTACTGACTGTACAGGGAGTTGGTACAATAATAATAATAAGTAAAGATCGGTACATGGTCACTATGTTTGTTTAAGCTCTCAACATTTTCTTTAAAGAATAGTCACTTGTTAGGAAACTTGACAGCATTTGGTTTTGCAACCTTATGCTAACTATTTTCTTTATTGCATTGACAGACTTTTTGCTGGAGCTAAAATAAAATTCATGAAGTCAGAAAAACTTCTGATGTACTTGAACTGATCAATCCATAAGTTGGTTGAGTAGTTATAAAAATCTTCTGCTGAGATCTCATCTTTATTTGAACATTTGGTCTAAGGCAACCGATCTTGTTGTTTGTTATTTGTTATTTCTCCAGTAGATAGACCTAGGCATGTATAGAACATAGCTTTAATAATGTTTGGCTAGTCGTGATAATTAATTAGATGTATTTCCATGCAACTGCTACTATCAAGCTGTGTTTAATTTTGTTCTTAAGAGTTTTGGAAAACTTGATAGCTGACATTTTTGCTTAAAGCTGTGGTCAACTGGATTTTTATGCTGCTTAAATGGTTTGTAGGAATATGCTAGATGGGCTGCCTCCTGAAGATCTGTGTTTAGGCCAAGTTCTTGCTTTTCTGTGTTGTATCTCTGCCCTACAATATGCACCGAGGGAAAAATGGTACGGGGTATGACAAGTTGGGCGGAATAGTTATTAGCTGTAATTTTGCAGGAATGGTTATTGAAATTTGAAACAAAAAATGTTTGAAGGGTGAATGAATGCTCAGCTGGATGACGGGAGAAGATAAGTCTACACCGTCGCATTGGTTCTACATGGATTGCGTCGTGAAACTTGGAAACGTAAGCATTTGGCTGTGACTAGTAAGCTGGCCGCCAGGTGCTGCAGGCAGTCGTCCAAAGAAGGTTGATTTGTTTATTTGTTCATGCAAAGGTTTTCAGAAGCTTATATCAAGCAAACGAAATTCTATGGAAAGAGAAGGAATTTAGTAAGTAGATTTTAATTTTATTCGGCCAACAAGGTTTCTTGAAATTTTGCTAAAACTAGCGAAAATCTTTTTTTTTTCCCATTTCAAACGACATGCAATATTTTCCGTGCTTACAAAATCTTTATGTTTATTTAAGCTTATAGTATCTTAAAAAATTAGTTAATTCATGTGTTTGATTATGTGTAACAAACCCGATACTTACTTGTTAAGTTTGGTAATAATAGCAGTTTTATTAAATTAAAAGAAATTGACTACAGAGATCTAAAAAAGATTAAAGATGGTTTTGAATATATTTGAGGTTGCTAAGGTTTCTTCCTATAGAAAGTCTATCATGATTTAAAAGATTCTAATTTGATAATTTTAAATTTATACAGGAGTAAATTAAGGTTATGATTGTTCTAGTGTTAAACCATCGGGTGTATTTCGTAAAGAAACAAAAAAAAGATGTATTACAATTTATTTTTTTGTTTATTTTATAATAGAATGTATTGCAATTGGATTGTGACTTGTGTTTTTAAACCCTAAGAGATAGTCCAAGGAGGTTTGGTCCAAGAGAATTTATCCCCCTGGATAAATAAACAAGAAACCACCACCTAGATGAATCCCTCCACCGCAGCCATCCTCACCCCCCATCACCAACATTCATGCAAGGGACATACCCTGACCCTACTTGCTCGGAATATAATCCAATATTTAGCCAACGTTTTCGTTCAATCCTCGAATAAAATCCCCAATTCTCTCTCCATCCAAATTGAACCCCAACAAGCCAGCACCATAACAAGAAGAATAATTTCTGCTTGCTTTATAAGAAGTCAACTGTCTTCTTAAGATGAATATATAACTAACCATTTTCCTACAAGATGTTCATTGTTTTCGAATTTATCAATATGGCTACTGGAAAAACAAAATCAATGCACAACTGCTTTACAAACTACACCTTCTAGTGAACATGCTGCTGGGGAGGGATGTTGAAGAACACCACTGGATAGCAGAGTTGCTGTATCAAGGTTCTGGAAATAACTTTCAAACATATGGAATACCTTCTAAACCTAGAGAAACAGGTAATGGCTTTACATGCAAGTGTAAGAAAATAAATCAACGAGAAGTATAACAAAAATTATAGGAGTACATAATCTTTATCCACCACCATTATCCGAGTCCAATTGCTCACGGCTTACAAGAACACCCTCATCCCACGTCTCAACATACCTGTGCACATAGAGAATTTGTATTAATTGATTTATATACCAAGATTTGGGGTCATGCAAGTCAAAAATATTAGTGTTTACACCTAAAGAAGTGCTCCACTTGAGCTCGTGCAAGAAGAAGAAAGATGTATCAGCATGAATGTTCCAGACTTCATAAATTGCATTTATACATGTGAATCTCGTGTAAATATGTAGATGTGATGTTTATTAATACAATACCAACGTTCATTGCATAACAAAAGGATTATGCCAGGAAATGAGAACAAATTATTGAATAATTATTTTGCGTAACATGCCAAATCAATGTTATTGAAGACTGGCTGAAATTAAATAGTGTTCCATAGTGAATTGAGTACAGACCTTGCTCCATCAACATCAATACAAAGGAAGTGGCCATGTCGCCATCCATCTTGGAAATGGCCAAAAAATACATCACCAAACTTTGAATAGAAGCGGCTTTCACCATTGGCCTTTCCCTTCCAAAAGTTTGCAAACCATCGATCCCCAGAATGAAAATAAAACCAGCCCTACACAACCAAGAAATGCAGAGCAACACTCAAAAACAAAGTTTGAATTGCAATTATTTCCATACCAACAAGAAAGGATGCAGTGGCACTTCAGAAAGAAGGGGCCTGGACATAGAGCAGAAAAATGCAGTACATTTAGGTTGGTCTTGATTGAAATTATTAAAGCATAATTTTTTTTTTGTGGGGACACGAACGAGGAGAGGATATAGTGCATAGGCCCTTGCCATCCTCAATAATGGAAGGTGCAGCAGCAGTTCAGAAAGTAGGGCCCTGGATGTAGAGCAAAGAAAATGCAATGCATATATGTTGGTCTTGGTTGAATTTATGGAAGCATTTTTTCTTTTGTGGGGACAAAAATGAAAAGAGGATATAGTGCATGGAACCTTGCCACCCCCATATCACCACCCCCACTCGCACAAACCCACCACGCACAGGCACATGTTGTGGATGTGTTTTGGATATTGCCTCTTACTAAAGTAACTAACAAAAAGATTCCCAACGTCGTCGGAACATGTGTACCAAAAATCAGCACCTCTTAGGACAATGTTGCACCTATATATGTATATTTTAATCTTCAAAATGCTTCCAAATGGTGGTTAATGTTATAGAGCCATCCAAGATTAGAGATTTTAGTGTTAGAAATAACCAAGATGTTGCCTTAATGCAGTCACTAAGAATCAATTCTATCTAAATTTGGCACAAACACAGAGCCTCATAATGCTAGAGAATGATGAAGTTGGTCACAAAGATTCTCTTATTTTGAAGGTCATCAGTCAAGTTAGAAAGAGGAAGAGGTGAGACACGTGAGACCAACCTTGCCATGCATTACATCATCCCTCCATGATCCCTGGAATACATCCCCATTGCTAAAGTAGAATGTACCTGGGCCTGATCTCTTACCATAGCGCCACATGCCATCATACATGCTTCCATCCTGAAGGATCAGACGGCCCTGCATAATAACTTATTCAAGTGGGTTCTGGTTTCTTCTACTACAGATGAAACAAATATCACCAGAAATTGAACTTTCTGAACATTCTAGGGCTATAGCAAAGTACCTTCCCTTCTGGCAGACCTCCTTGGCACCGCCCCCTGTAGACGCCTCCCCTGTACTGCATTTCCATAATAGGACTCCACTTTTTTGGTGAATCTCGCTCAGCTTCCTGTGTGAAAATCAGAATCAGAACAGAAATAGATCGATTGATCTCAATGATATAGAGGAAAGTTTCTCGATTACCAGAAAGAAAGAAGAAAAGGTAAAGTATTTCAGGTTCATGGTTGCCTGTAAATATCTGAGTGAAATTATGGTTTCTTTGTCAAAAATTACAGAATTCAAATAAAGGAGTTCCAGCTTAGGAAAAAAATAAAAACAAAAGACAATGCATGGCCATTGAACTGTTTTTATTTCTTCAGAAAATCGGTTTTTAAGGAACTAGTGTTTCACTATCTTTCACTCCATGGTGATGTTACCAAACGTGGTTTGAATGTCAGATAACCATTGCGAAGAAAACCCACCACTAACCAACTCCATCTAAACAGATTAAATGCAACAACAATAAATTTGTAGAATTAGTAGAAAATATTGGAGAATTAGAGTTTCATGGTTCTCTCTTTTATGCACAGATAATAACCACACATTCCAATTTATAACTAGCAAATTTAGATGACAAGTCTGACATGAAAATGGACAGAATTTCCGTTTAAAATTAAAAGCAGCTCAGATTATTATACTGAAGTACTAGCAAGTACAACTTTCTTCCAGAAACAGGATTATTCCAACAATTAGCCAACAGAAACAGAATGTCTAGCTTCAAAAAAATAGCTTTTCAGATTAGAACCCAGAACTGGACTTGCATTTTTGGGTCTGTTTTCATGAGATGGAAATTACCAGCATAGATGCAGCACGAGCAGAAAGAATTCCTTGCTTTTTAAGCACATCAGGATTTTTACCCTTTAACAGTGTGGATGCATTATTATAAAAATCCCTCACTGCTATAAAACCTGCATCACCCCAAGAAGGGATAGTTGAATTAACAAGTGTCTGGCCTTTGAAATCATCCTCAGTTTTTGGTTCTGAGAGTTCTGTGGCATATGAGATGTTCAGACTGCCTTTTGACTCTTCTGAAGGTCTTACACCAACTGGAAGTTGGAAGACGCTCATATCATCAAGCACTGGAGTGGCTCCGGCCCTTTCTTTGGCCCACTCCTGTGCAATCTGATATCCTGGCCCCATATTCCTACTAATGAGCGGTTCCCTTTGGAAAGCAGGAGTTTCTACACGTATGTAAACATGGTGTCAAACAAAGAAATTTAAGACCTCAAAATAGATTAATCCAAGGTGCTTTAACCAATTGAAATTTGTGTAGTCAGCAGGGACTGAAATACAACAAGGAACTTTTTGGTGCAACCTTCCATGTTTTGATTGTAAAAATTAGAAGACTCTATCGTATCTTCTTCTAATAGGCCAACCCCATCTTCTTCAACTCCATTGTTGTAATTCCTAAAATACCAAAAAGCAAAAATATTAGAAAAAAACGATGGACTGTGTGTGTGAGAGATCTCAATATAAACCAATGCTCAACAGCACCTTGAACTATAAATGTCAACATAATCACCGCCTGATACCCTCTCAGAGTCCTTGGAGTGCTTGTCAACACCATTGACTAAACCTTCTACAGAACTTGTATTTTCCACCAAACCAGAGTCTGGTGAATCTATCCCCTTCGATAGCTGTGCATCTTCCATATCTTTTCCTTTGTTGCCACAAGGTTTTTGGTGGGATATCCTCAGAAGTTTAAAAACAAAAGGGAAATGCTGGGCCAGTTTGGAGAATATGCTACTTTTCTGAGGAGCCTGTTGCTCAATACAGCTGGTGATCACATAAAATTTAAATTAAAAATTGAGAAGAAAATGCATGACCCTAAATATAAACAAAACCATCACAATTAGCAATGGTACACTGAACATTTACATAGGAATAAGGGGGTGGGGGAAGACTGAAGATAAAACCAAACAAAGAAACCACAGAATTTAAATGAAATACCACACAGCTCTAGGCAATAAAAGAGGAAACTAGAACTACAACAATGAACTACAACAATCATAACTAATGTGATGCAAAGTAGCTTTCTTACATTTTCATTATTTCCAGAAGAACGGTTATCACTGGAAAAGGCTTTTTCAGATTTTCTCAACATTGAGAGACTGTTATATATTCCATAATCAAATGTCAATGCAAAAGGGGAGCGAACACTAGTTTGTGGCCTAAACTAACTCAACTCAAGAATGACAGAACAGCATATTAAGGGATACCAACTCCAACCATTGCACAAGGAATTGAGAATCAAGATTTAATCAATTCAAGTTTTTATATGCAGAGCAAGGATTATTACCCTACAATAACAACTGTTGTTACCAGCATGTTGGGCTCCAGATTAGGCTCATGAGATGTACAAATAATGATTTCACCCGTGTAATTTGCTGTTCGTCGGAAAGTAAGCAGAGAGGCATGTACATCTTTGTCGTCCATAAGAACGGAACTTGCAATAATGCATATAACAATTCCATTTAATTCCTGTGCACAACAAACAACCAAAGAATGGACAAACATGAGAGAGCATGCATATGCATCGAGAAAAATGGCTATTCAGTCTTCATATGTAAAGCAAAATAGTTATTTAAAAATATCTATCATTGCATAAGGCAGAAAAGAAGAAGCCATGCCTAGGATACAAGTGCAATCAACACTTGTTGAAACAGTTAAGGCAAAACTTTTGCAAGTTCTCCACTCAAATTTGTTTTATTATACCTTAACACCGGCACCAATGAAAGGGCAATCATATAGAGCCTGTATAATTGAACTTCTAATGCTGTTACCGGTGCCAAATCCAATTTTTGCTTCTTTGTAGCTCTCCAGTATCTGTAAATGGTTGGATTAGCTTCAGAAGATAAAGCAGAAAAATAACACAGAAAAGAAAACAGACAAATAACAATCTATGAATGAGAAAATTTGTTTAAATCTTGAGTAAAAACCTAAATAAAAAACAAAACAAGAAAGACAAGAACAATGAAAAAGCATGAATAACTTGCACAAATGAGGATAGTCACAGAGACTTACTTTTATAACTTCTGAAACTTTAAGTTCTTTCACATTATCATGCACTGCATCAATTATTTTCTGGTGCGTCTCCTGAAAACGTACCGGTAATAACCAAATTAGAGGAACCATGGCATGAATATTGATTGTCAAAGAGAAAGGACAGAACGCATGCTAACCGAGATAAGAATAGAGATGGCATTTATGGCCAATAAAACAGCACTGTTTGCAGACTTCAAGGCCTCATCTAGAGTGACCAAGTCCTTTTTTAGGAGTGCATCAGTGTCAATATCTGTAATTACAAAAAACAACATATAAAGCTTATCAGGCTTACCAGTCTCCTAGCAGCCCCAGTTGTATCGATGATGGTCTGCTTTTTATATTGAGCAAAAAACATGAGTTAAATATGACTTAGTCCCTATAGTTTAATCCAACTAATTAACTAGTCCTTATGGTTTCAGAAACTATATATTCAATCCCTTTACTTTTAAATTCGTTTATAACTTAAAGCTTTCATTTATAGACATACAAAGATAATCCAGGCCTAAAGGGGAAAAAAGAGTGAATTCCCAGAAATTGCTTTGGCTACCAGCAAACAACCTGCTATTTTACTAATGAAACGGTGGCAAATGTGCCAGAGAAAACTAAAAATAGAGGTCATAATAAACAAAGACTTCTAGCTGGTTTTGTGTAAAAAGATGAGTTATTATCGAAGGATATACCGCATTGCTTACCAATACAGAAATTTGTATACTCTTGAAGCTTTCCTACCAAATCTTTCACCTGTGAAATGATAGACAATCACAACGCTGAGGCAAATACTTGATTAGAAAGCCAAATCACAAAATTGTTGCTTCAGACACACTACACGTGAAAAGGGTATAATCTCAATAATTATGGAAAATTCTTATTTATGATATGCATTAGACAGTAGAGAATGGAACAAATAATTAAAATATCCAACTCCAACAAATTTTCAGGGCTTAGTTGGGTAGAATCTATAGCCAAGAAGTTGCAGCTTTCTACCTCCTAAATCCCATGAACTGAGTCAGAAACTGAATAATAAAATTCCTAAAATTAAATACTCAAATAATAATCCTTCATGTGTTTCTTGGTTCTTTATCAACAAGAGAAAGAGTCTACTAATTGATATAATTAAACTCCCATGTCTAAAGTGCAATGGAAAGGAAATCTTCCTCTCCCAAAGGACAGTGAAAGAAAACAAAAGGAGGTTTCAGATGTCTGAGTCAACAAACATCCAACAAATTTCTGGCCTCCCCAGCATAAGGCAGTTCTTTGAAATCACCTACGCAAATTAATACTATTTCAGAAAAATGACATATTTTCAGCCTGTTATCTCCTGAAGTTATTCAGTCAGTTAACATGAAAAAATGAGCAATGACTGTTATCACCACAATCAGAAAAAATAAACCACATTATAAAGTATTGCATGCAACTTAAAATAATGAACAAGGGATTTTCACTGTCAGATGGAGAGGTTGTTGGGTAGCTTCAAGTTTCCCGACCATATTTTAATGCACATATGAATAGATACAACTGCAAAGAACATCTTCCAGTGGATTATCATTGATGAATATATATATATATATATTTTTTTTTTTTGCAGTAAAAAAACATCTGACATCAACAGTTGCCAAATACTATACCTCATCTTGGCGCCTTTGTCCTTCAAAACTGAAAGGCTTTAGAAAAATAGCGACAGTAAATGCATTCCTGAACCTCCTTGTTTTAAGAATATCAATTGCTGTAATATGATCCAAGCCATATCCTGCACTAGCCACCTAGAGGGGAAAAAACCACAGCATTGTAAGATTTCTAGTTGAGAATGAGGAAGCAATTAGCATGATATAATTTTTTCTGGTTTCCGTTTATTCATTAAAATCGGATCCTACAGTTGAGTTTTCTTCACAGACCCAGTTATTTCCAAAAAAGTGTTGGAATTATAATGGCATACGTTGAAGAGATACGCAAAAGTATTAAGAATTGAAAAGGGCAAGGTGGGACTTGAAAGATTATATTTCAGAGGATACACTTTCTTAACAAAATCCATTTGGGCAAGCTAGAAATTTTTCAGTTCACATGCTTATATTTTCTGACTACATCTCGTATTTGATGCACTAAAATTGTTTCCCCTTCTCATCAGTGTTGCACAAATACTCCAATTGAACAGACAAGATTTCTAAAGTTGAGGTCTTTGAATCTTTTCTTATTTCAGCAGGCAGCTATGAAGCATTTACGAGATTGATGCCAGATAGTCAATATGACAAGTATTCTGATAACACCAATCATGCTTGTTGTGGTTGATAGATGTGTAAGTCGATAGAGTATTAGATACTCCCTGTGCATTGGTAGTTATCATGGTAGTTGCCCTCCATTGTAGCTATCAAGGCAGTTCCTCTTTTTGTTGTGAGTGGAGGAACAATACACAGAGCTGAGGGTACTAAATAATTTCACATGCCAGTCTACCTTCATAAGTATACTCATTTAGTTTTAGCAGATAACAAATTAATTAGACTAACAGCAGCCCAAAATATAAGAGAGTGATAGTTAAGGAATGTACAAACAAGGACAATGGCCTTTGAAGGGAACTTTAGAAACTGCGAAACTTCCATAACCCTTGGATTAACATCTGCAAACATTAATAAAAGAAGAACAAAAAATTGAATTATTGCTAAAAAACAAAAAGATTGGTACCTAACCTAAGAAAATTAGAAACGCAAACCTTTTTCAAGAACCCTTTCTTGCAACTGAACAGTCACGGAATCTTTGGTCTGAATATTCCTGCCAGAAAAAGAAAAGCAAAAACAAATTAAGGAATTGCAAGAGGATCTATGATAAAATAAAGTAAAAAAGAAATAAAGAAAGAATTGCGGTGATACCAAAATCGGAGGAGCGAAGACGATAACTGTAAAGGCGAGTCGAAACAGAAATCAACAACGGCGTCCTTCCTGCTGCCAATGCTTATTACATCTACTAAATCGCCGGATTGTCCTCCCCCGCAAAAATTAACAGCGTCGCTTTTAAAACTCAATGAACCATCATCATCATCCTTCTCTGAGCTCACTTTAATTCGAAGACGACAACGCTTTTTGCAATTCAATCTCTTACGAAAGAAGCTGCAGCGATCCATGTAAAAGGCGGTTTTGGAGGAGAGAGAAACGGAGTGAAAGCTCGTCAATACAGGAACCTCCATTTTTTTATTTTTTGGAGAATTTGTTACATTTACTTATTTAAATAAGCGAGGGAGGGTTTAGAAAATGAGGAGGGAATAGAGTCAGAGATATCTGTATGTTATCCACCCCCAACTTAATAAATCAACTCAGCTGAACTGGGTGAAACAAACAGGGGAGTGGAGGGGAGTGGAGGGGAGGGGAGGGCTAGGAGAAGCGTTAAAACGATCCAAGGGTGGATGCCTCCAAGAACCCTATTTTAAACTTGTATCTGAATTTCCGTTCTTGGCTGCTAACTCTCTCTTCTTCTGCTACAAATATACTGGCAGGAATCAAATTAACCCGGTTAAAAATTCATCTCGGAAATGCATATATTTGTAAAAAATTCAGATGTGATTATTTTTTTTCAAAAACAAATGGTGTTTGTTAAAATAAAATTGGGTGTAAATTGATCGCAATTTTCTATTTAGTCCTGTGGTTAAAGTGATGGTATGAAATCTGAAGAGTTTTACTTTTCGGTCTGTTGGTGTGATTCCAGCTTTTACTTTTCGGCCAAATTTATCTCTTAGTGTGTTTTTTTTAACATTACATACAACTAAAATATAATTTTAAATAATAATTTATTATTATTATTATCTTATTTATCATATTAATTACTGACTAAATTACATGGAATTGAATTTCAAATTCATTAAATAATACAATGACGCACTTTCTATTTTTTTTATTTGAATTTTTAAAAGTATTTGGGAATATTACGTTACCATATAATTTTGAACTTTTAAAAAATAAAAATAAAAAGCATTGGCATGCCAGGCAACACGGGTAAATCCATACACTTGACCTCTTTTTTATTTAATTTTTATCATTTGAGGTTTTTTATGATTTTTTATTAAAAAAAATTATAATATAGTTAAATAAAAAATAGTTTCAAAAAAACCAAACCTTTTTTTATTTTATTTTTCAAAGTTGGGTTTTTGTTAAAAAAAATCAATATTATTTTTTGACATCTAATTTGTTTTGAATCGGTGTTCATGATATATTTTGATTTGATTTCTATAAAATTATTGCGATCTTAATTAATATCTTGTTATTTAGTTGGTGTTTAGTTTTATAAATGTCTAATTTTTGTGCTCAATTGTATTTTTTATATATTTTTTTCATGGAGTTATAAATATTTCATGACTCGAATTGCAGGTTTGACAAGTTAAACTGAATTGATCCGATATGTTGATATTTTAGTTTTTTTTTTTAAATATTATATTAAAATTCTTTTTTAAAAATCAAACCATTTTATTACTGGTCATTTAGGCTGGTTTTGGACCCATATATATTTTTTTTCATTTAGTTTTTTTTATATATTTTCTACCTTTAAAAAAAATTGGTTCACTTGGAACATGATGCGACAAATAACCTAGTGACTAGTAATAAAATTAGATTTTTAAATTAAAAAAAATAAACAAAAAAAATAAAAATTAAAGTATTATTTTAAAAGGGGATAAACATTTATCCTTCGTGGAATTAATTTAGAAAATGTTTGAAACTGTGGTTACAGTTGTTTTTTAAAATAATTTTTTATTTAAAAATATATTTTTTAAAAAATTTTAAAATTTATTTTTGATATTAGCAAATTAAAAAAAATTAAAAATAAAAAAAAAATTTCACCATCAAAACAAAAATTATATTGTTTTATTGCATAGAACATACACATTAAATGGAAAATATTAAATTGTTTTTTTTTTTTTTTACAAAAGGACCCTAACAAAGATGTGAAAAATATTTAAGACTTGACTGATAAAATTTATTAATTTGACTTATTGAGAATGAGTGTACAGGTTAAGAATTACCTTGAAATAAATAATTTTTTTTATGTATGATGTGTGGTTTTCATTTGATGTTTTTGTTTTCAAATTTTAAAAATATAAAACTTGTTTATTTTGGTTTGAATTTAAAGTATGAAGCTCGAGCTCGATTGATTGATTTCTTGATTGTGACCTCAATTAATTTCACTGACTCGTCCTTGAAGCTCGACCAATCTCATCACTAGACATCTCAATGTTCTGGCTTCAATAAGATAAATATTTCAAGCTAAAATTCCTCTGAACCAATTACCAATCAACAAAACTTACGAGGGGTTTAGATTAAGGTAATAATTATTTTTTAAAATATTTTTTATTTAAAAATATATTAAAATAATATATTTTTATTTTTAAAATTTTATTTTTAATATTAATATATCAAAATAATTTTAACTAATTTTTATTTAGAGACTATTTGAAGTTGTGATTATTTTTTAAAATATTTTTTATTCAGAAATGCATTAAAATAATTTTTTTTTATTTTTAAAAAAATTATTTTTGATATTATTATATCAAAATGATTTAAAAATATTTAAAAAATAATTTATAAATTAAAAAAATTAAATTAAAAATTAAAAAAATACAATTTACACCACGAAATACATCCTTGGACCCAAATAATATGCGAGATTAATTTTGACGCATGCCACGAACATGAGCTTGTAATGTCGGTTCTTTTTAATTCCTTGAAAAGTCACGTCGACTAATCCAACTTCATCATTTTTTAAGTCAATTTTAAGTGTCCCTATTCTTCAAGTTTTAAAAGACAATTGCACGTGTCCAATTTTCTTTTTCTCATGTTCGTATTGAAAATTGTTTTGGATCAAGGTTATACAATTTATTTATTTTTATTAACTTGAGTATTCTGACTAATTTACGTGTATCTCGACTAATCTTACGGGTTTTAAAGTTAATGATTATATAAATCTCCAATGACCCTGAGGTTTGTGAGACTCGAACTAGTAACTTTTAGAAAATAAATCTAGAATCTGACCAGTTAAGTTATATTTATCGGGGTTAATTTTTTCTTTTCTCGAACATGAAGGAAAAGTATAATGGTTAAAGAAATTTGCTTCATTCCATGACTTTTTTTAATTCAAATTTAAAAACCAGTGCGTTGAATAATTTATTTTTCTAAAAGCTATCAAGCCCCATGAACTATTGGTCAAAATGGAACCAGCTCCTGGTTAAATTATCCGGCACTCGAAGTTCCTAAACAAAACCAAGTCGCTAACTAGTTAAATCCAGGTCTTCGTATATTCAGTGTTAACTAAAGCGTGTGAAATGCACGCGGTTATCATACCTCAACCTTTAAATTAGTTCAAATTAAAAAAAAAAAAACAGAGAGAGAGAGAAGAAATATTGAAAAAAGAAAATAATTCCACTTTTTTTCATTAATTTTCCTTCTGTTTTTTATATTTGATCCGTTTTAAAAGGTTGAAATACAGAAATCAC
>Ga0307510_10004301_pt1 | contig 16752 bp, 19 predicted proteins | sample 12_EM_MG_FD_207224 | JGI IMG/M metagenome (GOLD analysis project Ga0307510, IMG submission 207224) | Populus trichocarpa ectomycorrhiza microbial communities from riparian zone in the Pacific Northwest, United States - 12_EM | ecosystem: Host-associated > Plants > Roots > Unclassified | place...
TAATACCACACCCCGGAATCCTTCGTGTTTCCTCTTTTTTCTGATTCCCCAATGTGAGCCCCCCCCACAAGCACTGCTTCTATTGGTTTGGGAATTGCGCCTCGTATCTGGGAGAAATCTCCTTATGTTTAGTGTTTCAGGTTCCCTACTACCGTGAAAAACTGGAATAATTGAGAATGCCGCTATGATGTCTAGAATCCCCTCTCCCCGGATTGAGGCTCAAAGCCGCAGAGAAAAGATTTACTTGAGGCCCCTAGTCGAGACAAAGAAAATAAAAAAATACAAAGTCCTGCTGGGACGGGCAACTCCGATCCCCTGGCAATATTTTCAATTGTTCAAGTTTTTATTTCATAGTGTGGGTTTGTTTTGCGGGGGGAACCCGCTTGCCTTTATCCCGAAGGCTCGATAGAGATATGAGCCATGTTTCCATTAGGAGTTTGGAAATGGGGTCCGGATGTCTGGGTTTTGTTGAGCCCTTCTACCCTCTAGTTTTTTATAAAAGTTTAATGCGCTTATCATTAGGCTACCTCGCGAGTAAGCTTGATGGGATTTAGGCTCCTAGCATTCCTTCCACACCCACTAATCTATATGTTACTAGAAACGAACGACAGGGCAAGGAAGGGGGTCAGATTGAAGATGATCCTGGAAATTGGAACGAGCTTTTCGAGCCGGGGGGGGGGGGGGGTGTTTAAGATAAATCCCCCTCTATACAAAAAGGAAAGAAAGCAATGGTTTGTGGGAGCACCGGCAGTGATAAGAAGTGAGGAGGCAAGATGATGGAGAGAAAAGGGCAGTAGAAGAATCCACAAAAGCTAGTGAACACAGTAAGTAGACTCAATTATTCCGCCGACAGCAGGGGTGAGAGAAGGAAGTGTTAGCACTTTTTTCTCTATAGAATAGAGTACCTCCAGTGTTCTCCAGGAGTGGGGAGCAGGTCATATTCAAATCCATTGATGGAGCAGATGAGATTATTTTTTGCCCTGGAATCTTTTGTAGTTTACTCCTCGTTCCTCCTTCTGGGGAATATGTATTTCCTACTATTTTTGCCTACCAAAGCATTAAAGAGCCCCTCCCTAGGATCCCCATTCTAACCCCTAGGTTCGATCGCCGAAGGCCTTCTTTGCGACATTGGCTGGGAGCCCATAAGGGATGAAAAGCCGGAGTGTGAGTTTGACAAGGGAACAACTCGGTACTTTAGCGACATTGAATGCTATTATTATTCAGGGGGTGCGCCTTTGAGCCTCCAACCCCCTCCTTTGCGCTATCCGCCTGTTTTCCAAATCCTAGAAAGAGACTAGTTCAAACTAATACTCGTACAAATTATTGATTTTCACTCGGGGGACCCTAGGCGGCTTTGCCAAGCTCTGGTTTTTCCCCGCATTGCATTGAGTAATTTTCCACTTCCGGTATTCTTTTTTCGATCCTTGCTTCCAGAATGGTCTCGAATCCGATGTTTTAGACCTTGACGTTACACATGGGGTCAAGAAGTCAGCTTCGGAAAATGGGATACAAGCTCCTCCATGTACTGTAGATAAATTACCTGACCGCTATGGAGGCTGAATCTGAACCTTGGTATATAGGGATACCCCCTCGTTCCCACCTTTCAAGGTTTCTTTGGGGTTTCCCCTATTTATTTCTCCCTCCCCGCAGCTTCACGAATCGTTTGGTATTTGTTTATTACATTATTTGGGATATTGGGCCGCCGATTTGAACTATCTACTTTTTTCCTCCTCCGCACTCGCTTTTCTTGTTTTTTTTGAAATCCCTTCGCGAAGGCAATTGGTCTAGGTGACAGGAGCAAAGCGCTATGGAACCATTTGGGCCACCAGGAGGACCACCATTTGGGCCACCAGGGGGAGCACCGTTTGGGCCGCCACGCGAGAATCATGGCGGTGTTATACTAGCTGTTGTTTACACGACAACAACCGTGATGTTTTCAACGTTATGTTTAAGATTGTACGTCCGGTGGCGATATAGTGGGATTAGGTTAGATGATTGGTCACATGTTGTCGCTTCTGTATGGCTGTATTGATTGATTTTCTTTTTCTGGTTTTATTACTGGTTGGAGCTAATGACTCGGGGATAGTGCTTTGCGATTGCAACGGCAGCGGTGATTGGATTGGGGGTTAGATATGGTGCCGGTAGACACAAGTTGGATATTGGCCCAATTGAGACGATATACGGGCTCAAGGTTGGCGGAATCACTGTTAGACATCATGCGTTGCTATTAGCTAATGCTATTGCAAGTGGAACTGGGTTTTAAACCTCATGTTCATCATCACTACATTTATCGTCAAGTTGGCGATTTGCTCGTCACTTTTGTACCTCGTCCAGAGGAGTCGAGTATTCCGGCTTACGATATATGCATTAGCGGTTTTCATGACGACTTACAGCCTAATATTCTGGCTGCCTAGTATTCTCGAGTGCCGACCTCAGAAGTTCATATATGACAAGAAGGATGTGGAGGGCGGAGAGTGCTTGCCAGTGAGCTTGATGAGAGGACTGGAAATAACCCACACCTTAACGAATAGCGGGGCCAATATTGTTTTGGTTGCGTTACTGGTGGCGATGAATTGGGGAACGATAAAGGAGAAGAAATCCAAGTACGGCCTGGGGGCTGTTATTATGTTGGGATTATTGTGCGTAGCAATCCTAGATGTGGGAAAAATAACCGGGCTAACTGTGTTGGACTTATAGCGCTACTGGGGCAAGTATTGCTCGGTCATTCTTCGTATTTCGAGACTCGCGGACTATCGATGCACTTTGTAAAGCCCCCATTTTTCCACATACGGCGCGATACATCAACTAACATCGGAAAAAAAACTTGCAGACGATTCAAAAAGCTTATCGATATGCTCAATGTTGGCTCTCCTCCCTTTATAAAATCTTTGGGCTTTCCGCTAATCAATCCTAGTTTGGAGATTAACATCGGGATCATCGCATCATGCATAGGCTGTCTACGCCCTTTGCTGTGGGGCCACCACGTCTCCCTCACTGACATTGTCGTGGTAGACCCTCAGACTAGACAATCTGGCATGAGGGGGAGTGGGTTCGATGGGGGGGGTAGGGAAACTCCTTCACGGCCGCTCCTGCCGATGAATCCGGTGAGGTGGATACAGCGGGGGGGGATTAGTCATCAGAAAGGACCCATATCTGTCAACACTGGGGGGGGGATCCCCCCTGCGTTTCAGACAATTATACCTCCAGTGAAGGACATAGCCTCAATTAGGGGCGGAGATAGGGGGTCTGGGATTGCTTTCTAGGTTGATATCGGCTACGAGGCACTTTCTTTTGTCGAAAACGGGTTCCACGAAATCATTAGCTAGGGGTGGCATTGTTTCTTCTGATCTTTTGATAGTATTCTTACGTTCCCTTCGCCTTCGGAGGGTGTCAATGAATGAATAAGCAGTTTACTTCTGGAGGTGGAAGTGTTTGAATCCAACTTGCAAACAAACTCATTATTTGATATTAAGGAGGTGATACTAGAATTCTATACATGAGCGCGGTTATTATCACTGGTCTCAATGCAACTAGGTATTCCGAGGGGCCTATGGGTAGAGGAAAGGGGAGAAAAAGGTAAAAAATTATGTCAGCAAATATGATACTAGGTTCCCTAAGCCAATTTCACCTTCCAGGTCTCGAGGAGCCTATTAGTGAAGATTTAGCGTTCGAGCCTATTATTAGCTGAGTGAGAAGTAATGATGGGCGGTCGATATTAGAGCCTCCAGCGGGGTGGGAAGGTATCTAGTGGATTGTTTAGCGGGTTATCTCACTTACTGTTATGAGGCGCCGCTCTGATAACGAATTGGCGGTGGAACAAAGGTGGTGGGACAAGGAGACCACTAAAATTGGCTATTTCTACTGGTGATGTGATCCAGCACTTACCTGTGCCCCTATGGAACAAAATATTGTGAGGATGATACCATATTTTCCATTTCGCTTCATCAATCTTATTCCCTTGCTCCAAGATCCGAGAGGGGGAAGCCAAGCAATCCTTGAAACTTGACCTTTTCTCCAATGCTAACTTCCTATGAAGGTGGCCTAATACCGTAAGACTCGAGTAAACGATCCTTGTGTTATGTAGTCTGAAATTTCCTCCTCTGGAAAAGGGGCGAAAAGCACACCAAAAATCTGCCCCTGAGACAAAAACAAAAGAAAAAAACACCAGACCTTACCAAGAGCGGCAACTCCAACGACCTAGCAGAAGGATCGTTTATTCGAGTTCTTACGGTAGTCGAACAGTCATATACCTCATGAACACTAACAGCTATTTAGAACCTGAGTTTAGGATTATAGGTCAAAATTTATAAAATACCTTCCCAATAAACCCGTTGATACAATTATTTCACTCGCCACACCTCAGTCGGATACTAACGCACATGCAGCAAACTAACACATCAACACCAGCATCCCCAATATCTCCAAACAAATCCTCACTCACAAAAGTACAAAAACGCCGGTAATGCCCAGGGTCGTCATCAATCAAGTCCCTACTCAGAGGTCCCCTTCAATGTCCATCCTCTCACACGCCACCGAGTGCCCCTAGATTCTACTACCACAACATTCGTCAAACATTCGACCTCAGCAACGGTCAATGGTACAGATTCCCCACAGAAGTGGGGCGTGTAAGAGTCGACATTCACGCTCTCATCCGAGCCGCCACCAAAATTCTCATTTCTACCACTCACTACGGATGGGTGAATGTCGAAGGTGTTCGTGGAGGTGCTAGCGGCGGCAGTGTGCTCCTTGTCCATCACATGATGATGGAAAAAATATGGGGTGACCCGTGGTATAAAGTTTGAATGCACCTTAATAGGGCAGGTAAAGAAAGGTAGGTCTTTCGGTTCCTGAATTACCTCGATGATCTGAGCGGAATTGCTGCTCCTGTTCTTCGCTCCTACGAGGGCCCATTACGTGAAGAGCACGGGGCTCTCTTCAAGAGGGATACTGCTTAAATCATATTCTCTGATTGATAACAAATCCCTCTGGCTAGCTCTCACTTCCCATCACCACCAACACAACCCTTCTCGCACAACTCAGCAAGCGCTAATCACCCGAACGCTATAATTCCCCACGGATCCCATACCGTACTGACAGCGCAGGTATACCCCATGGTAAGATTCACGGTCGAAACGGTAATATTGTGGCATCATTTACTGGAAGGGAGCTGAGTTCTTCACAGAGCTGGATGGAGTACTGTACGTCCGGTACCACACCAGCAGTAACGCTCCCGAATTCGGGTTCGAGAATTTGGCAGTGAAGAGTATAGAGGCTTATCCGGTTGCCAGACGGTTGGTGACTATTTTAGATGCCCTGCGGAGCTCAAATCAGGGGACTATGGGGCGGGCACCGGGCAGCTAAGGCGGTAATCTCGGTGGTGTTATCAGGGGAGATTTCGGGATTATTTGTTGGCGCTGAAAATAACGGAAGTGGAGGCAGTGATCGTCGAAGAGGACTTTATGCAAGGGAGTGGGGAGGCACAAGTGAACGGCTTAATTTATATAAAGCTGTGGGGGGGGGCGGTATGGCTCCTGTTGAGTACAGTATGTAGAAACGCAAAGGGAAGTAAGGAGAACAAGGAAAGAACGGGAGGGAGCTTTAAGGGATAAGGTGAGAAGGGGGCGGGAAGGGATGGAATCAAATCGGAGAAGGATTTTCAATGCTTGAGTGTCCCTCGGCTTGTGCATAGGCATACCGCGGCCAAATGGTGCTGGTATTTTGCACACCAGGTACCCCTGTTTCCAACGGTTTGGTAATGGCAGTATATATGGTTCTTGAAGTGACCGGATTTTTTTGTTTTGTTCTCGCTTCTTTCACTAGGTCCTCAGATATTGTTTGTTGTCGAGTGACAAGTGATGATGAACCGGACAGGCTTGCAATTTAGCCCAAGTTTGATAGTATCGATGAAGCGCGGTAGGTATATTTAAGCGTCAGAAGACGGAGGATGGCTATGGATTAGATTGTAGGTTAAGCTTAACTTTTAATAATAATGAGCAGAATGAAGTATCTATAAAAAATTTAAACCACAATATCTGTCCTCCAACAAACAGCTATCAAAACTCTGTTTTTATTTGTTTAAATGGATCGAATTCTGTAAATACCCCGCTGGCTCGGCCTCATAGTAGGTAAATTTTTGAAGGTGGATCCCCGCTGTTAGGCGGGATGATGGCTAATGGTAGGGTGCGTTAACAGTGGGGTTGCAGATTCGCTTGAGCTGCAGTCCAGGAAGGCAGTCATTCACTCCCGAAAATCTCCTCATCAACAAACTCGCTACCACTTCCCTTCAGCACTGCACATCCTCGATCAAACACCTACCAGCCGCCAAAAATCTCCTAAAACTGCTTCCTCGCACCCGCTCCGTAAGCACGTTGCCAAATCACAGGCACGATGAGCTCTCTTTCACTCGTTCGATACTCGCCCCCTAGTCGATTTCAATTCCCGAAAATCACGGATGAGGAATTCCCCCAATACCTCCACCTTTTACAGGCCACGAAAAACAACTACAAAGATAAAATCACTACCGTCACCAATAACTTATGGGACTCCACAACATGGCCCAGGGCGAGGCGGGCAGAGAAGAGGACTACTATGAGTGCGAGGCGTGGGTTCAGTCAGAGCTCAAGAATCTCCACGAAGCTTGGGAGGATACGGCTCTTATGTTGTTGAGGGAAAAATCTTCAAGGCCTAGATTGTCCGAAGTGGTGGGGTGATTTGCATTATTTTGTTGTTTTTGTTTTTCTAGGACCTTTCATTTCATTGAGGTATCTAGTATGGATGGGTGACTTGGTACACTCTGTCTTGCAAGGGTCGTGTTATACCTCAATGATCCAATATTCCCTTTTACTGCGTTAGCCGCTGGGTCCTGTAGGGGTTAAATTATCGTCACAGTTGTAGTGTGAAGAAAAATCGCAGCGAAGATGTCAACTCCGACCTTCCAAACTCCTCTGCCTAACAGCTGAAACGAAAGGGAAAATGCAAATATTAAATCAAACATAAGGACAGGGTAAAATGGAACTGAAACCAGATTTTAAGTTGTGTTCCTTGCTTCGCCTCGGATCCGCTCTCACCCAGTCTTCCTCAACCTCACACACAAGGAGGTTTTCAGTGCCTAGATGCCAGCCAATCTCCAAACCAGCCTAGGCCGAGGCCCATGATTTAGAAGCCTCGGGTGCCCACCTGTAGGTGCAAGTAAATTCGGTAGTAAGAAAGAGATCCCCTTTCCTTCCTAATAGAGAAGCAATTGGCCGCATCTCGAAGGGGATGGCAGGGGTGCGTGAGGGAGGAAACCATCAAATTATACAAAATAATTCGAGTAATAGCGCCGATTTCCTCCTCCAGAAAAGTCTCCCTCTCTCGAGTGAATCCAATCCCAAACCCGAGCCTTAAACAGATCATGCAGTTCCATTGGATTAAAGATAGGGGAGCCGGATCTCTTTGGATTCGGCGAGCTCCCTCCTCTGCCGGTGCGATATTCACCTCTTTGTTTAACGGTTTTTTTGTCTCGATTCCCAGACTATCCATCTTCCAAATTATCCGAGCCCCTTTGGCGATAATGCAAACCAGCTTTCACATTTTTGTTCTGATAGGTGTATTCAGTCTTGCGATTCCAGGAGCACTTTAGCTATTTTCCGAATGATAACGGGTGATTACCATGAAGATAGCTACTTCCCTCGGCCAAGCACACTTCACATCTAGCCCACCACGCTTCCCTATCATGACTAATGCACTAGGGAGCACACCTTTAATCCGATCAAGACTGTCCGAAAACTCTGAGCACGAGCTATCCTAGACAGTTCTTGGTAAACTTAGCTTGGCCAGAATGGTAATCCGAAATTCAAACCGCAACCTCTGGGAGGGTAGACATGGGGCCTCACGGATGCCAACCAACTCCCGAAATTCTTTGTGAGTCGCGGGGTGTATCACCCATACAGAGTCATTTTTTCGACCCCCGACACCTGCGCAACAACTCGCCTAGCGTCACTGTCACAGGGGCTGACACGTTGAGAACAACTGAATGCGAACTACTCACCTCTGGTAACTATGAGTCTTGTGGTTGCTTATAGAACCCCCAAGCACAGATCGGTTGGATGGACCTAATGGTCCTAGACGTAACTTGGTGGGGTAGCGGGCGGATGTGATGCTGCAGATATATAGGACTGAAGGAAGACGGAAGCTGGGTATATTGGAAAATGCGTTCTTCAAAGCAAAACAATGGTGAGGCGGTTGACCTTCTGACGAAGCCTTGTAGAGGGCTTATTCCTCTATTCTATAACACTTTTTTGCGCCTCGGGTTGATGGCCAAGGTGATGGCCGTAAAAGATATGAACTACTGGGACCTTATCAGCTGTACAGTGCGGGGATCGGTTTCTGACTTACAGCAGCGCCCAAGTTCCGGTTGCTATTATATAATATTACTGCTTGTATCTAATACTGGCTCAAAGAAAAATCAAGTTCATGGAAATGGCATACGCAGGAGTGATTTTGGGGTGTTCTGTCCCATCGGGAGCCTCTTTCGATCACCTCTTATTTTGAAGGTGTGTTCACTTTTAAGTTTATTCGGTGATTGTGGTCGCTGAAAGGGCTGATTTTAGACCCCAGACGCCGTCCAACCTTGCAAGCAATGCCCAGCTTTGGTGAAAAAACCGGTTAGCAGATGATGATACTTAGCTTTCAGAGCCAACTCTCTCGGGGGGGAAAGGAGTTAAGAGGCGAGGGGGGGAAGGCCATGATCCATGCACAAATGTTAGATATTCGTGGCTCCCAAGTTGAAGTCCCGCCCAAAACTAGCCGCGATTGTCCGTCCAATAGAGATTAGGGATTAGTACTGTGCTATAATACGGGCGGAGTGTCGAATTCAGTATGCCCATACCGGTATAATATATCAATATATCGTGTGGACGCGACATTCCTACCACTTTTCTTCTCGCAAGTCCGTAGCCCCTATTCGAGAACGAATTAACAGCATACTAACCCCATATTGCAGGGGGGCGGCATCCACTGTGGTTCTACTGGAATTCATTGAATAGAGACTCGTGAACATTGCGTGTTGTTGATGATGCATAATTTAGTAGCTCATAAATAGTGATGGCACAAGTATAAGAATCCCAGCATGATAGTACGTGATGCAGACCTGATGACAGATGCTCTGGGAAATGATATTATGAAAACAATAATGGAAAAGGCTTCGGGGATGTAAGTGGAAGCAACTCTATTCAAAATTTGGATTCCTGATTGATACCCCCTGAAAGTTTCTGCTCGTTGCATTAAATATCGACGTGATCTTGGGCGAGAGCTCGTTGGCAGGGGGGGAAGAAAATGTTTCAGCGGGTGGGGACCACTGGCGTAGACTTGGATAGTGTGCACGATCAAACACTGCAGCGAATAAGGGAACAGAAGGGTGACCAATCAAGACTTGGGATGGAGGTAGGAATGTGGGTATCTCACTCGGAGAGGTCGTTGCGGATAGACGAACTCTGCCATGCCCTGGGGGTGGAAATGTAGTCGACGGATCTAGACCCTGAAAGCACCCGTCCACAAGATACAGTCTTGGGGTCATGCTTAGGGTTTGCTGTGGTTGATGGCGAGACATCAACAGTCAGGCTAGTCCATTTCACGCTCCAAGAATATCTTTCCCGGTCCGGTATCTTCCCTGGCGCACACAAAGCACTTAAACAAGCATGCTTGACTTATCTAAATTATGGCCAAGTCAAGGGACTTCCGGCAAATAACGTTTCAAACCTTGGAGACATGCCCCTTCTCGAATATTCTTCTTTGTATTGGGGGGGCCATGCAAAGATCGAACTCTCAGATCAGGGGAACTCTCTTGCGTTTGAGCTGTTAAACCGGTACGATAACCATATATCCGCCACCTCACTCCTCAATCAAATCCACCGCTGCAACTTTTCTCAACTTACCCACCACCTGTTTACCGGTTTGCATTGTGCATCCTACTTCGGAATTGACGAAGTCGTAGCTTCCTTGATAGAGACCAAAGGCTGTGATATCAATCGAAGAGATTGTCTGGGGTTTACAACCCTCATGTGGGCTGCTAGCAGGGGAATCAAGGAGTGCTGAGTCTGCCGCTCGCACACGACAGTGTCGATCGCAACAAGCCAGACACCGACGGCCAAACGCCGCTCTGGTGCGCTTCGTGGAATGGGTATGAGGGGGCAATGGAACTACTGCTCGCGCATGGCGAGGTCGATCCTGACAAGCCCAACAACGATAGTCAAACGCCGCTCTGGTTCGCTTCTTTGAATGGGAACGAGGCGTGGCGAGACTACTACTCGCGCACAATGATGTCGATCCCGACAAGCCAGACGGCAATGATCAAACACCGCCCGGGTGCGCTTCTTTGAAGGGGCACGATCAGGTGGTGAGGCTATTACTCACACGGGACGATGTCGACCCTAACAAGCTAGCCAACTATGGCAAAACACCCCTCTGGGACCATTCTTTGAATGGTCGTAAGGGGGTGGCGATACCACTGCTCTCACGCGATGTCCATCCCGAAAAGCTAGGCGAGGACGGTGGAACACCACTCTAGGGGCTTCTTGCTATAGGCGTGAGGGGGCGGTGAAGCTGCTACTCGCACGGGGCGATGTCAATCCCGATCCGCCGGATAATGGTTGTCGAACACTACTCGGTATCGCTTCCCTCGATGGGAATGTGGACCATGCAGGACTCTTCCATTCTCGGACAGCCACAATCTTTAGCACGGATTATGCTCAATGAGAAATTTGCCTAAATTTCCTTTCTGCTAGCACGTGTGCGCGTCCTTTCGCAACTGTTTCCTCCTACATACCCGCTACCACGGTGGCTCCCACCTTCTCTTCAAGGCCCTTCTGACCGCCTGCTGTCCCACCGCTGTCTCGCTGCTGTCCTCTCAAACACCGGCCTTCCCCCCCCACCAAACACCCCCACTGAAAGTAGCCACACCCCTGCCCGACGCCTCTATGTTCTCCATCGCAGCTCCAAAAATACTGCTCACCACCCCTAAGGACCATCCTCCCAACACACCCACACGCTGGGGTAATCTCGGGCCCATAATCGTCCCGATACCACCGAAAGGTAATAGCTACCCCTGCGTCTCCAGAGACTTCATGCTGGTCAACCCTCCGCACCAACGGAATGGAGTGCTTCCAATTCTCCTGCATCCCCGCCGTTATTACCAGCAAACTATTATGCGGGAGGTGGATCGCATAGGTGCCGGAGGAATGGGAGCTGGGTGGCTGCTTCTGGATACGGAATTCCCGGGTGACGCCCAGTGAGAGCGTGCAGATTATCGCCCGGGGGCCAATGTAGGTTAGTGCATCGGTGTGGAAGCCCACGCCTTGCGGGCCCGAATAACAGTTCACCAAAGCGGCAGTAATCCGCCCGCGGGGCTCCAGCGTGCGGAAGTACCTCTCGACCAGCCCGCCGCAGCCGACATTGAGGGGGTAAATGCACCTGGGGGGCAGGGTTATGCCTTGGTAGTAGTACTGTGTTGTCGCTGGGGGTGTGGTGTACATCGCGCTGCAATGCGGGGATTGCACGGTGCGGGAGAGGAGGTTGAATTTGCCGGAGGGTGGTTGATTCTTGTAGGAGTTCTTGTCGCAGGGCTGTTGCGAGGTGGGGTGGGAGGAAGGTTGGGTGAAGGATACATGGGGTGCACAGGGCTATTGATGCTGGGGTGTAGAGATGCATGGTTTGGCCTTTTGGTGGGGGTTTTGGTGCGGCGGTGGCCGCTGAGGTGCTCTGAATCGAGACGAAGGATTCGAGGGAGGACTGGTTGGTTGTTGAAGGGGTTTTCGTACTTGGTGGTTTGACCGGCGGCTAGGAGTTGGCTTGTAGTATTTATGGAACCACCGATAGAGAGCAGGATGTCCATTAGTGCTGTTGTCGATACCGAAGGATGGAGAGACGCGAGAAGTGCTATCTTTGTGTTTGTGTCCAGTTGTTCATCTCCTCCCTTAGAGACATACTCTGAAGTCGTACACCCTTCGACATTAACCTTAGCGGTCCCGGGATTTCCCTTCTAGCTCTCTACGTCTTGGGTTCGAAGAAAGACGAATCTAGCGACTTTCTCAACTTCTTTTTCACCGGCGGCATTTCGCTTCTGTAATCTAGAGGCGGATTTCTTGTAAATCCCTTTGCCCTTATTCAGGGCCTCACGCCCGAGCTGAACAGGGCGCTAATATCACCGCTTGGGGAAAACACCGATCAACTGCTCGGGTCATAAATTTTGTTGGCCGGTTGTCGGGGGCCGGGGGCGAAACGTGCTCTGGGAAGTCGTGAAATTCGGGAATGGGCGAGGGGGTGAACGAAGAATTTGGCGTCAAGATAAAGTTCTCGGACTAAATCCGCTGTTCGTGACAACAAAGAAAAGTGGGAAGACGCGTTGAGTGGTTTTATCTCACGTGACCGTGGTGCTAAGCAAGACGCGTCTCCCAGAAGCTGGTGTGAGAGTTTCGTTCACCAGAGAGCCCATCACCGCAGCTCTCTCAATTGACGAGCGGATACTCTAGCGCAGGGTCTATCTCACCAAATACGCTATGATGCCCTACGAAACTCCTGGGTCCGAAGAGTCCTATCCCTCTTTCCTTCTCTGCGTGTTCACTCTTCTTCCACAACCACACAAAGTTCCATCCATCGCATCCCCGGTGCCCCCTCCCCGCTGGACACTTCGCCCACAATGTTCCACTGCCGAACCGAGGGCTTCAACGGCTACACCGGAAAATACTCCCCCTTCTACGGCTACCATCTTGCAACCGCTGCGAGCGCCAACTTGGCAACGGCCGATTATACATACTCTCCCCGACCCCATCTGGAATCCTCTGCGAGTGGTACTACGACACGCAGGACTCACTCTTCGACGTTGCATTTAGCGAGCCGCATGAGAGTCAGGTTGCTGTTGCCAGTGGAGATGGGAGTATTAAATTATTCGATACAACACTGAAGGGGGGGTTCCGACTGCGAATTGGGGGAAGCACAAGAAGGAAGTTTTCTGTCTTAGTTGGAATCTCGCGGATAAGAGCGGGTTTGTGAGTTCTAGTGGAATGTTAAACTTGTTTGTTTCCTTCTACCTTCTACATAGGAGGAACTAGCTAATGTTTTGAAAGTGGACCCCAACTAGCCCCCACTCCCCCTTACGATCTCAATCCACAGCTGCACTTACAGTGCACTGTTCTCTCCACACTCCCCAACTCTGATCTTTGCCGCATCTTCAGGCTCCATCGTCCGCCTCTTTGACATCCGCACTCCACCCTCCTCTGCACGCTCTCGATCCCCGTATCTCCCCACGCCCCCTCCGAACTCCTCACTCAGGACTGGAATAAATACCGCCCAGACATCCTTGCCGTTGTCGGAGTCGACAAGGTAATCCGAACCTTCAACCTACGCTTCCCCAGCAAGGCCCTCTCGGTGAACTACTCGGCCACGAATACGCAGTAAGAAAGATCGCCTGGAGCCCGCATTTGGGGGACGTACTCATCAGTGCGAGCTACGACATGACGGTCCGGGTATGGAGCGACGGGAGTAGCAACACTGCAGTTCCGGGGGTAGGCGGGATCGGAGGATTACCCGGGGGGCGAGGCAGGATGATGGGTGTCATGGATAGGTATTCTACCTTTCTACTCTATTCTTATTTTTTGTCTTCTTGCATGTTGATTTTGAGCAAGCTATTTCCTCCCCTCCGAGTGCTAGTACTGTAGTTTATCTCGCTTAAGAGTCTCCACTCGAATCGCCAACCCGTCGTAGCATACCGGAATATAGTAAACGACGCTCTTTTGGTAGTAAACCTGGTCGTCTAATGTTATGGCACGCACGGCCAGTGTGATAACTTATCAAACACATTATTATAAACCCCCGTCCCGGCTCTATTCTCCCGGGCGAATTCTACCGACTCCCCATAATACTTCCCACATCCCATACCTAAACCGCCCCACCCCAGCTAACACTAGCAGCCCACCCCTCCCCACCAGACAAGCACGAATCCACTCCTGCGCAATACTCCGTATGCCCCAAGGACAGGCCCAGGGGAGAGCAAAACATGTGGATTTCTTTTTGGAGTGGCGAAGTGGTGCCTTCACATTTAATTACTGATGAGCCTAAAAAACATGATATACGTGTATCTGGACTGGTCGGATTTAGTAATGATCTCGTAAACAGCTAGTCATGAATAAGCCTTACCACAACTTTTTCCTCTGATATTGAGGTCACAGTATCATCGTCGAAGCAATTCCAACCTCCCTTGCCTAAGTTTTGAACCATGGCAGTGTAATGCCCCGCATCGAGATCACCGGCGTGATTGCATGTAGCGTATAACTGGTAGTGGCCAAGGGGAGGTGTGCGACCTATTTCGTTACGAGTCGGTGGGATGGACACATATCTAGTTAAGTCCAAACGGTGAGGAGAATTCACTAAAGTGTGAATTTTGGCTCCTCCTTCTTCTCCATATGTGAACCGTTTGAGATGGACGACCAGAATATGTGGGAGTTTGGTGATTGCGAGACTTTTAGTTGCCTCTTTTCCGACAAGGCAACGCGAACAGCTCCATCCACCGACTTCCCCCTCCTCTTCCTCCTCCTCCTCCAGCACTTCAGTTTTAAAGAACTCTTCTAAGCAGCGATCAAGCCCCAATTCATCTGCCGTCCCAATAGGTATTGGGAGAGACAGACACATGAAGTGATCATTTGTGATTCTTGCTTGACCGCAACTAGAACACATCACACTACTACCCAAACTTCCCTGAAACCAATCTGTAATAACAGAGCAGCTGGGTGTAGACCTCCCTAGTTGGGAGCTAGATGCCGCTGCCGGTGACCCGCCCACCTGGCTAGGTCTCTTATCGCCTTCCGTATACTTGAATGTAGAATTAATAGCGTTAAGGTTCAGATCATCGTCTAGCTCATCGAGGAGGAATTCGAGAAATTCTTGGGCGTCGTGTTGGCTATCATCGTTAAATCTCCCCGCCAATCGACCTACCACAAACTGTGAAAATGTTAGCCTTAATGCATTCTCAATAGGGTAACAACAGCAATATACCACTAGAGTACCCGGCCAAATCTTACTATCCTTACCACCCCATAGACCTGCGACTGTCTCCGCGAATACTTTGGCAGGCCCTCCAACTGGCTTTGTTGTGCTAGATTCCGTGAGAGCAGTCTTATAGCTTTCATCTAGGAAGTATCTTGCCAGGGGAATGGTCCCACTCAAGCATTGCAAAATAGCATTCATGTAACACAGGTTTTTAGGGGTTTCAAGCCCCACAGTATGAGTGGCCACTATATCCATATACTGGAAGGGTGGGTGTGACAGCCCATCCATCTCTGCCGGGATTTGGGAGGGCCACCAAGGGTCCGGAAGTAATGACGAAGGTTGAGCCATTGCCGAAGGTTCACTCCTAATCATATTCTTCTTCAGTACCGGGGTTCCCCCTGCAGGAGCCCCACCCCAAGGCCCCACTACGTCCAACCGAGCCACCCTGGGGCAAACTCTGGAGATTCTGTTGTTTTCTATGATTTCCTTCAACACCGCCTCAAAATAGCCCATTTGTTTCTCCAGGTCCTGTGTAATAGCATGTAATTTAGCTCGGTCTGAATGGATAATGTCGGCCTAGAATGAAATTACCTTGTCTAGTCTTTGGAAGTCTTGGTAGAGAGTGCCGGCAATGCTCTCGAAATCGGGATAATCCTGGCATCTTGGAATGATGCTGACCACAATTTTACGAGCAAGACGGTAGTGGGCGTATGCTTCATCCCGACGGTTAAAAGTCACTGAAGCCCTAGCTGAGTCCCAAGATCTGATTGCAATCTTAAGCCATGCTCCAATCTACAGTCTTGTCAGTCACGTTTAAGCAAAAGGAATTTTCACACCCTTAGAACAATATTACCAAATGGTTGCCAGGGGAGAGGTCAGATATGCCAGCATCGAGATCATCAACATGGGCATATACACGGATTGCCTGGGTACCAGGCCCTATGCCTAAAGAGGAGAAATTTTTTGAGTTCATGGTTGATGAAGTGTGGTGGTGCGCAAGGATAACTGCTACCGTACAACCACTACTAGGGAGCTGCCGGAGGGGAGCGTCGTGAGACGAGACCCGGAACGAAAGTAGTAGGAAAACTGAAGTATGTTTGCTATTCGTTATGTGTGGTGGTGGTAGTTACCATACAGAGAGAAGAGAACGCAGCTGAGACTAAATACAGTTTGCGATAGCTACTCGAACAGTGGGATCTCAATCACACAAACACGAGAAACACCAGTCATCCTCGACACAGTGACAGTCACGGCCCAACCCTCCCACTAACTAATATGCCCTAAGATGGCATCCCACAATGGAGTTATCATACTCCATCAGTGGTCTGCTTCTTGCGTATGATCCTTATTACCCTAGCGGGAATAGCTTACCTAATATTTAAGAGTGAGGTATGGTTCCGGAAGACAAGCCTTGACACCAATTTTCAAACAAACAGTGTGACAATATTATTGCGACGCCAAGTGTAACATACTGAAATCTCATTACCCTTACACCTAAAATACCAAACCCTAACTTGTTAATACAAAAATTATAAAAAAACATTCATTAAGTCTCATACAACTATCATATTATAAATATTCATTCATCAATTTATTATTTATTTAACCTATTACCCTAGCGGGAATAGCTTACCTAATATTTAAGAGCGAGGTATATGGCTTCATAGGATGACCACATATCCGAACCCAAGCTCCCGGAGTTATGAGCTTCACAGAGGCATCTGGAAGACGACT
>Ga0307510_10004302_pt1 | contig 16752 bp, 11 predicted proteins | sample 12_EM_MG_FD_207224 | JGI IMG/M metagenome (GOLD analysis project Ga0307510, IMG submission 207224) | Populus trichocarpa ectomycorrhiza microbial communities from riparian zone in the Pacific Northwest, United States - 12_EM | ecosystem: Host-associated > Plants > Roots > Unclassified | place...
AGCTATAAAAGCTAAAGTTGTCTCGGTAAGTTCTACAATTTGCACATTAGTAAAACTAAATGAAGAACTAAAATAGCTTGCTCCACTTGGATGCAGCATTTCTGCCCCTCCGTTAAAAGCAATTCTATCGTTTGTTGAACCAGTTGTAAGGTTAAAATTAAAAGTTCCTGTTTTAGTTGTTTGTACAGTACTTCCTGCTGTTGGATCAGTTTGTTTTACTGAAACATTGTAACCGCCGTTAAGGTCAAAAGTAACTTCTCCCCAATCTTTATTTTCTAAACCTGCCCATGAAATATCAGAAAGATTTGGCCACCAGCCATGACCACTTACAGCAATATTTTGATAAGATGCCGGTTTCCCGATAAATTCAAGAGGTGCAGTCATGTATAAAACCCATGTTTTACCATTAACTCCGTTGGTTAACAAGTTCCATCTTTCATCACTAAAATAAGTATCATCATTTTGAGCGATATTAACAGTTACAGGAGCAGCATCTATAGCACCTCCTCTTGTATAAGCAGTGTAATAAACCGTGTATTTCCCTGCGAAAGGAAAAGTAATTTTATCCTCGTTTTTATTAGAATGCCCTAATTCATTTCCATTTCCGTCAACATATTTCCAATATGGAATTACGGCAGGGTCTTCGTTCTTTAAAATTACTTCATTAGTATTTGCAGTATTCTGTGTTACAGAAAACTTAATTGTTTCTGGCGTAAGGCCTATTGCAGGCAAGCTCTCGCGATCTTCAACAGGTTCACATGAAAACATTAATGAACCGATGGTTACGGCAGCTATTAAAATATATAGTATACGTTTCATAATCATTTTGTTTTTAGTTAGTTCCAACCTGGATTTTGTGAGATAGTACCATTCGAAAGAACAATTTGAGATTGTGGTAATGGGAACCAGCCTAAAGTTTCTGTTCTAAAATTCACATTAAACTCAGCCCCCCTATCGGTAATATCAATTGCAGCTTTAGCTACATCAGTCCCTTTTCTGATTAAATCAAAATAACGCAATCCTTCAAGAGCTAATTCTAATCTGCGTTCTTTCATAATGTTATCCATAGTAGCAGGAATTCTGTTAGTCGTGTTTTTGAAAGCACGATCACGAACTCTGTCTAAATCAGCTTGTGCTAATGTTTGATTTGTTCCTAAATTTAATTCGGCAGCCATCAGCAATACATCTGCAAAACGAATAATAGCGTAATCCTGATAGTTATCAATTTGGAAATTTCCTCCATTTGCTTCTACAATACTTACACCTGCATCATTGGTGATCGGGCAATATTTTTTCCATGAATATCCGGTATATTGACGTTGTTCTCTCGCTACAGGATCAAAATTTAATGGATTACCTTTATATGTTTCATTAGCATAATCAATAAATGATGCGTTTTTACGGGTATCCCCTGTAATATACTTATCAACTAATTCCGGATTAACAGTTGCTCCTCCCCATCCTGAAGCATAAGGACCAACAGCTCCTCCACGAGGTGCAATATCTACCTGAAAACGGTTACCTTCATTTAAATTCCAATCTCCTTTTCCCGAACCGTTAAAACGAACAGCCCAAACCATTTCTGTATTATCTTCACCTGCAAAATTTGCAAAAGAAGCAGCCAGCCAAAGATTAGCAAAATCTGAAACCAAACCATGTCCGCTGTTGCTTACTACATCATTTATATAAGTAATTGCCTGTGCTTTGGTTACTACACCTGCCAAATCAGCTTTTTTATAATAATCGGTATAGAATAAAAATGTTCTTGCCAAATAAGCTTCGGCAGCCCATTTTGTAATACGTCCATAATTAGCATTTCCGGATTGAGAATAATTATCATTATTCAAATTATCTGCAGCAAATTTTAAATCATTAGCGATTAAAGCGTAAGTTACCTCAGCACCTTGTCTTGGTAATAGAAATTCGCTGGCTGAAGTGGTATGGTCTAAAGGAATGATATCCCCAAACATTTTAGCAGCCTGAAAATGAAAGTGTGCTCTTAAAAAACGTGCCTCAGCTTCGTATCTGGTTTTAAGGGCTGTATCAGTTCCCCAATCTACTTTATTTAGGTTTTCTAATAAAATGTTAGCTCTGTAAATTCCTAAATAAGAGTTTTTCCAGGCATCCATGTTCATCTCTTTGTTACTAACAAATAAAAAACGGTCCCATTCGATATCTGACTGTGCATCTGCAATACCATATCCTCCAAAACAATCATCGGAAGCCTGTTCGCTAATCAATAAAGGCCCCCCGTAAGCTTCGCGTTGCAATACATCATAAACAGCAACTAATCCTTCGAAAGCATCAGCCGGTGTTTTATAAAAATTCTCTTCCACCTTAGTTGTAGAAGGTTCTGTATCCAGAAAATTATCTGAACAAGCTCCTAAAACAAATAAACTTGAGACTGCAAGTAATTTTATATATTTTTTCATCGTTTTCATAATTTAAAAGTTAACATTAAGACCCATCATGTATGTTCTAGGCTGTGGATAATATCCTACGTCGATTCCTCTAGCCCAAGTCTGATTGCTGTTTCCAAATCCAATTTCCGGATCCATACCTTTGTATTTTGTAAAAGTAAATAAGTTATTGGCAGCCACATACAATCTGAATTTGCTAAAGAAAGTCAGTTTTGATGTCAGTTTTGTTAAATCACAACCTAAAGTAGCACTTTTGATTCTGAAGAAATCTGCATTTTGAACATATAAATCTGAAAATTTAGTATAATTTCCATTACTATCTGTTCCGTAAGTAACTCTTGGAACTCTATTAGAGCTGCCTTCTGTTGTCCATCTGTTTAAAACATCTGTAGTATAGTTAGTGTATCCACGTGTAGGATCATGAATTCCCAAAACATTCTGACTTCCCGCTACTCCATAAGTATTAATAGTAAAGTCAAACGCTTTGTACGAAAGATCAAAATTTAAGCCATAGGTAAAATCAGGATTTGGATCTCCGATTTTGGTTTTATCGTTTGCATCAATTTTTCCATTACCATCTAAATCTACAAAACGTACATCTCCTGGCTGTGCAGCTGGTTGTGCCCCTGCAGCAACCTCAGCAGCATTTTGAAAAATTCCGTTTGTTTTTAATCCGTAGAAATAACCAATTGGCTGCCCTACCTCAACACGGTTTAACTCGTCTGTTCCCTGGAATAATAAATTAGAATCTCCATGAATAATTCCTTCACTGTTTGCTACTCTTATTACTTCATTTTCATTATGAGAAATATTTCCGTTTACAGAGAAATTCCAGTCTTTTCCAAATTTGGTATGGTATGCCAAAGCAAATTCGACTCCTCTGTTTCTAATATCTCCTCCATTAATATAAGGAGCTGTAGCTCCTGCATAAACTGGTATAGAGGCCAAAACCAACCAGTCTTTTGTCTTTTTATCGTAGTAATCAAACGTTATTGTAAAATTATTAAATATAGTAGCATCAAAACCAAAATCTGTTTGTTCTGATGTTTCCCATTTTAAATCAGGGTTTGAAAGTTGGTTAGGGCTTGAACCAGTTTGTAAAATTTCTGTTCCTGTTCCGAAATGGTAACTTTTATTGTATGAACTAATAGTTGACATATAAGAAAAAGCAGGAATCTGATCATTACCATTTTGTCCCCAGCTTGCTCTTAGTTTTAAATTATTTACCACTTTGCTCTCCGGAAAAAAGTCACGATCAACATTCCAACCTGCAGAAACAGCCGGGAAATAACCATATCTGTTTGAAGAAGCAAAGTTTGATGAACCGTCTCTTCTTAAAGTTGCCGTAAATAAATACTTGTTGTTAAAGTCATACAACAGACGTCCAAAATAAGATTGGATACCATAATCTCCACGATTTCCTTTTACTGTATTTGATGTTTGATCTGTAGCATTGCTTAAATATGCATGTGAAAAATCACTAAAAGTTAGATTTTTCCCAGTAGCTTCCATATAATCTGAAGTATTCTTTTTAGCAGAAGTACCTACTAATACATCAAAATTATGCACATCATTTAACGTAGCTTTATATTGTACTGTATTTTCAAATATCCACCCTAACGATTTTGTTGCATTTTGTGTAACACTTGAAACTGTATTATTATCGTTTGAAGAAAGAGAATAAACCGGTCTGAAAGAACGATAGTTACTATCTGACATATCAACACCAAAACTGGTTCTGTAAGTAAAGTTTCTTAAGAATTTTAATTCCGCAAAAATGTTTCCAACGTAACGATTTACTTTAGTTTCATTAAAATTATTATAATATAATGATCCTAAAGGGTTACTGATATCTGCTGAGATAGACGAATGTGCAAAATTACCATTGGCATCATAAGCAGGATCAACCGGTGCAGCATTTAAGAAGCTTCTGATAGCATTACTATAAATTCCCTGATCCGCTACTCCTGAACTTTTAATATTTGCAAACGAAAAATTTTCTCCAATTTTCAAATGTCCTTCAATAACTTCTGAAGTTGAATTTACATTAAATGTAATACGGTCATATTGTGATTGGCTTGTTGCGCCGCCAATCATTCCTTCTTGTCCATAATATGACAATCCGGTAGCAATTGTTGATTTTTTATCACCACCTGTAATTGTAAGGGAATGATTTTGTTTAATAGCCCCTTCTTTAAACAAATCATCCTGCCAGTCATGATTTGGTAATGCGGCAATTTGTGCTTGTGTATATAATGGAGTATATCCGGAATTTATACGAGCCTCATTCATAATGGTAGTATACTCCTGTGTATTTAATAGATCTAATTTTTTAGCAACTCTTTGAAAACCTGCATAACTATTAAATGACACATTCATTTTTCCATCTTTTCCTTTTTTTGTAGTTACTAAAATAACTCCATTTGCAGCTCTTGCACCATATATAGATCCTGCAGAAGCATCTTTTAGTACGTCCATTCTTTCTATAGAAGATGGATCAAGATATCCAATTCCGTTATCAACAACTACTCCATCTACTACATAAAGAGGAGTGCTGTTTCCGGCTGTTCCAACTCCACGAATGTTTACTGCCATTCCAGCTCCCGGTTGTCCTGAAGTTGATGTAACATTAACCCCGGACGCCTGGCCCTGCAAAGCATTTACAACATCAAGACTCGAAACTTGCTGAATATCTTTACCTGACACTAAAGATGTAGCTGCTGTATTTACCTTTTTCTTTTGAGTTCCGTATCCAATTACGACAATCTCTTTAAGTTCGTTTGATTCTGTTTGTAATACAACATTAATCGTTTTTTGAGCTCCTACAGTTACTCGCTGAGTTTTAAACCCCATAAAACTGATTACAATTACGTCACCTGCTTTTGCTTCTACTTTATATAATCCGTCAAAATCAGTCGAAGTACCTGATTTTGTTCCCTGGACAATAACGCTGGCACCAGGAACTCCCATCCCATCCTCTGACGATGTCACTTTTCCACTAACAGTTTTGGATTGATCTTGTGCAAATCCAGACTGCATTATAAAAACACTGAACAGCAGCGCCATAAAAAATGGAAGCTTTGTTGTTTTAATACAATATTTGCTTTTCATAATAATTAATAATTTGGTTAATTTGTTGTTAGTACTTTTTAATCTAATTTAATACGCATTCGAGATAATTTGTTCAAATAATTCTTGTCTACCGCTGATAGGTTTAGGCTCTCCGTTTGCACGTGCAATACTGCTTAAGTCCTCTAAAGAAAGTTCTCCTTTTTCAAACCTGGCACCATTTCCAGCGTCAAACGATCCGTAACGTTCTGAACGTAGTTTTTTGTAATCTGTATTTTGTAAAATATGATCTGCACAAATTAATCCTCTTGCAAAAACATCCATTCCTGAAACGTGTGCAATAAATTTATCTTCCAGATCAATTGAGTTTCTTCTTACTTTAGCATCAAAATTGATTCCGCCTCCCTGAATTCCGCCACCTTCTAAAATTACCAGCATTGCTTGTGTTACTTCCTGAAGATTTATTGGAAATTGGTCCGTATCCCACCCGTTTTGATAATCACCACGATTTGCGTCTATACTCCCTAACATTCCGGCATCAACTGCAACTTGTAATTCGTGTTCGAAAGAGTGTCCGGCAAGTGTCGCATGGTTAACTTCAAGATTCAATTTGAAATCATCCTGAAGTCCATATTTATTAATGAAACCTAACGAAGTTGCAGCATCAAAATCATATTGATGTTTTGTAGGTTCCATTGGTTTTGGCTCAATTAAAAAGTTTCCTTTAAAACCTTCTTTACGGGCATAATCTTTACAAGTGTTCAGGAATCTTCCTAAATGGTCCAATTCTCTTTTCATGTCAGTATTCAAAAGACTCATATATCCTTCGCGGCCTCCCCAAAAAACATAATTTTCACCACCAAGTGCAATAGTAGCATCAATAGCAATTTTTGCCTGAGCACCTGCATAAGCTACAACATCAAAATTTGGATTAGTTGAAGCACCGTTCATGTAACGAGGATTACTAAACAAATTTGAAGTTCCCCACAATAGTTTAATACCTGATTCCTGTTGTTTTTGTTTAGCGTATTCAACCATAGTTTGCACACGGATTTCAAACTCTGCCAAAGTTGGTGCATCATCTACCATATCGACATCATGAAAACAATAATATGGCAAACCTAACTTTGTCATAAATTCAAAAGCCGCATCCATTTTATCTTTAGCTCTTAAAATAGCATTCTCATTTTTATTCCATGCAAATGTTTCAGTTGAAGCTCCAAACGGATCTCCTCCCGTATTACATAACGTATGCCAGTAAGCCATCGAAAAACGCAAATGCTCTTTCAATGTTTTTCCTGCAACTACCCGATTCTCATCATACCATTTAAAAGCAAGAGGATTATCACTTTCTCTGCCCTCAAACTTGATAGTATCAATGTTTTTAAAATAAGATTGTTTTGTTGTACTCATTATTATTGTAATTATAGTTCTATTTTAATATGACTTTTCCATTGTTGATATATGTCCTGATATTTAGAAGTCAATGCTGTATCGGGTTCAATTCGTTCGATACATTTTAATCCATCAAAAGCTTCTTCAAGCGAATTATAAAATCCATATCCGTAAGCAGCACCTCTTGCAGCACCTTCTGAACCGGAAGTATTATAAAGTTCTAAAGTTGTCTGAGTAGTATTTGTGAAAATTTCCCTAAAAACCGGGCTTAAAAACAAATTTGAATTCCCGGCTCTCACTATATTTCCGGATACGCCAACAGATTTCATAACATCAAAACCATAATTCATGGCAAACACAATACCTTCGCAGGCAGCACGAACCAAATGCGAAGATTGATGGATATTAAAGTTTAGATTCTGAATTCCGGAATTAACATTTTTATTATTGAAGATACGTTCAACACCGTTCCCGAAAGGATAAAAGCGAAGTCCGTTACTTCCCGGTTCAGCTTTTGCAGCTTCGGCATTTAAAGCCTCATAAGATATCAGGTCATTTCTGTCTGTTGACATGATTTTACGCAGCCATTGATATAAAATTCCGGAACCGTTAATACAAAGCAAAACACCATTATTTTTTTGCAATTCAGTATTGTTTACATGCAAAAAAGTATTGATTCTGTTTTGTTTATCGTAAGCATCCTGATTACTAACTGCATAAATCACAGCTGAAGTTCCTGCTGTAGTAGCGATTTCGCCAGGTTTCAAAACATTAAGGGATAATGCATTATTTGGCTGATCACCAGCTCTGTAAGTGATTTTTGTATTTAATTCCAAGCCTAGTTCCTGAGCAATTTCAGGATGAATTGTCGCCTGAATTCCAAAATTCGAAACAATTTCCGGAACAATATCTTCTGACAATCCCATTTGAGAAAGGATTTCAGTTGCTAATTTTCCTTCTGAGAAGTTCCATAAAGCCGCTTCTGATAATCCTGAGGTACTGATTTGAGCTATTTTTGAAAGTTTTGCTGCAATAAAATCGCCCGGAAGCATCATATATTTTGCTTTTTCAAAAATTTCAGGTTCGTTTTCTTTAACCCATTTTAATTTTGAAGCTGTAAAATTTCCAGGACTTCCTAAAATTTGTTTCTGACAATTTTCAGAACCCATTTTATTATAAATTTCGTCTCCAATAACAGCTGCACGGCTGTCACACCAAATAATTGAAGAACGAACCGGATTTAAATTTTCATCGGTTAAAACCAAACCATGCATTTGATAAGCAATTCCAATTCCTGCAATTTTTTTTAAGTCAATGTTTTGATTAGCTCCCAATTTTTTTATTCCGTCTTTCACATATTGCCACCAGGATTCAGGATCTTGTTCAGCCCATCCAAATTGAGCTGCCAAAATTGGCATTTCAAAATCAGGAACAGTTACGCTACTAACACTTTTTCCTTTTTCAGGATTAAATACCGATAATTTAATTGAAGAGCTTCCTAAATCTATTCCTAAAAAAAGCATTTTTTGAATTTTTTAATTACACTTAATTGTTCATCAATTAACTTATAGTCAAAATGCATTTATCTTATGGTTAATTTGACTACAAGTGTAGCACAATTTTTCTATATTAACAAAAATTTAGGTTTATTTTTTTGCAATTACCATAATTCCAGATGCCTTTTTATAAATATAACAAAATAGGCCTTAAGTTTTAAATAAATATTATTAATAAAATATCATTTTATTCATTTGACTAACAAAGATTTAAAGGCATTTTTTAAATTAATCACTTTTTAACAATGCTTTTTTTCTTAATATTTAACTTTTTTTTACATTATCAAAAAATATGTCGGTTTATAAGAGTATACTATTACTTTTATTTATTTAATTTGTCAAAATTTTAATAAACATGGTTAATAATTCAGATAATGATACTATTGTGAAAAGCGATCATTCAGCAATGAACGCTATTACAATTGACTGTGTTATTTTTGGTTTTGATAAAGGAAGTCTGGAAGTACTTTTGGTGCAACACGGAGAAGGAATAAGCAAAGGAAAATGGGGACTTCCCGGAGGATGGATTAATAAAAAAGAAAGTACTGATGATGCTGCTCATCGATTATTAAATGAATTAACAGCATTAGACCATATCTATCTTGAACAATTGAAAGCCTTTGGAAATCCGGACAGATTCCCGCTTAGACGTGTTATCACTATTGGCTATTATGCTTTAATTAAAAGGGAAGACTATAATATTAAAGCAGGTTTTACAGCATCAGATGCCAAATGGTATAAGATCAATGAAATTCCTGATTTAATATATGATCATAATGAAATCCTGGAGTATAGCCTGAAACATTTACGCAACAGAGTAAAACAGACACCAATTGGGTTCAATCTTTTGCCTGAAAAATTTACTTTATTACAATTAATGCATTTATATGAAGAAATATTAGGAATTGAAATGGATAAATCTAATTTCAGGCGAAAAATTCTTCATATGAAATTACTGGTTGCACTTGATGAAAAACAACAGGATGTTTCGCACAGGGCAGCAAAATTGTACAAATTTGATTCAGAGATTTATAAAAAACTTACCGAAAAAGGATTTAATTTTGAATTTTAACTCGCTTATAAAAGCAAAAAATGACATTTTCACATTCTAAAAATATTCCAGAAATTAATAGCGAGACAGCTTCAGAAGTTATGAAACCTGTTATAGACGGAATCACGATCGACTGCGTTATATTTGGATTTAACAAAGGAAATCTCGAAGTCCTTTTAGCACATCATGCCGAAGGAGAGAGTATAGGAAAATGGGGGCTTCTTGGAGGCTGGTTAAAAAAAGAAGAAAGTTCCGATGATGCAGCACAGCGAATATTGTATGAACTTACAAGTCTTAACAATATCTATCTGGAACAATTAAAAGCTTTTACAGATCCAAATCGTGTAAGCGGAAGAAGAGTAGTTACTATTGGATATTATACGTTAGTAAACCGGGAAGACTATAATGTAAAAGCCGGATTAACCTTAATGGAAGCAACCTGGCACAAAATCAACGAAATACCTGATTTAATTTTTGACCATAACGAAATTTTAGACTTTAGTCTGATGCAATTGCAAAATAGGGTTCGTCAGGCCCCTATTGGTTTTAATCTTCTGCCCGAAAAATTCACATTATTGCAATTAATGCATCTTTATGAAGAAATATTAGGAATTGAATTGGATAAATCAAACTTCCGAAGAAAAATTTTACACATGAAATTGTTAGTTGCTTTAGATGAAAAGCAACAGGATGTTTCGCACAGAGCAGCTAAATTATACAAATTTGACTCTGATATTTACAAAAAATTAACAGAAAAAGGATTCAATTTTGAGTTTTAAAGCTAGTTTTAAATCTCAGAATTTAACTATCGGACAACTACATTCCAGAATCCAAAACTTTGCCCTATCTTTGCGCCTTAATAACATGCTCTACAGCAATTGCTATAGCGTAAATTTATACCCGAAAAAATACTTAAAACTCGTATAGAGAATTGAAATAGACAAATGAAGAAGATACGTAACTTTTGCATTATTGCACACATTGACCACGGTAAAAGTACACTGGCAGACCGTTTACTTGGCGCTACACAAACCGTTACAGCTCGTGAGGAAAAAGCACAATTGCTTGACAACATGGACCTGGAGCGTGAACGTGGAATTACCATTAAAAGTCACGCCATTCAGATGGAGTACACTTATAAAGGAGAAGAATACATTTTAAATTTAATTGACACTCCCGGTCACGTTGACTTTTCATACGAAGTTTCCCGATCAATTGCTGCCTGCGAAGGGGCACTTTTAATCGTTGATGCTGCACAAAGTATTCAGGCACAAACAATTTCGAATTTATATTTAGCTTTAGAAAATGACCTGGAAATTATTCCGGTTTTGAATAAAGTTGATTTACCAAGTGCTAACCCGGAAGAAGTTAGTGATGATATTATTGATTTATTAGGATGCAAATTAGAAGATATTATTCATGCTTCTGGAAAAACAGGTTTTGGTGTTGAAAATATCTTAGCTGCTATTATCGAAAAAATTCCTCCTCCGTCAGGAAATGTTGATGAACCGTTACAAGCTTTGATTTTCGATTCACATTACAATCCTTTTCGTGGAATTGAAGTTATTTTCCGTGTAAAAAACGGACAAATTAAAAAAGGGCAAAAGATTAAGTTCATGGCGACAGGAAATGAATATTTTGCTGATGAAATTGGTACATTAAAATTAAACCAAGTTCCTAAAAATGTTATTTCGGCAGGTGATGTTGGATATTTAATTTCAGGAATTAAAGAAGCAAAAGAAGTAAAAGTTGGTGATACTTTGACTGATGCCAAAACGCCGACAACCAATATGATTACAGGTTTCGAAGATGTAAAACCAATGGTTTTCGCCGGAATTTATCCTGTTGATACGGAAGATTACGAAGATTTACGTTCTTCTATGGAAAAACTGCAACTGAATGATGCTTCGTTGGTATTTACTCCTGAAAGTTCTGCGGCGTTAGGATTTGGTTTCCGTTGCGGTTTCTTAGGAATGCTTCACATGGAAATTATTCAGGAACGTTTAGAACGTGAGTTCGATATGACTGTAATTACTACAGTTCCTAACGTTTCCTATTTGGCTTACACCAAAAAAGATCCTGAAACTCCATTTGTAGTAAACAATCCTTCTGACTTACCTGAACCATCTCGTTTAGACAGAGTTGAAGAACCATATATTAAAGCAACCATCATTACAAAAGCTGATTTCGTTGGAAACGTAATGAGTTTGTGTATCGAAAAACGTGGTCAAATTACCAATCAAACGTATTTGACTACAGAACGTGTTGAATTGAATTTTGATATGCCTTTGGCAGAAATTGTATTCGACTTTTACGATCGTTTAAAAACGGTTTCTAAAGGTTATGCTTCTTTTGATTACTCTCCTATCGGAATGAGAACTTCAAAATTGGTAAAACTGGATGTTCTTTTGAATGCCCAAACGGTTGATGCACTTTCAGCCTTGATTCACGAAGACAATGCTTATAATATCGGTAAAAAAATGACCGAGAAATTACGCGAACTGATTCCAAGACAGCAATTTGACATTCCTATTCAGGCGGCAATTGGAGCTAAAATTATTGCTCGTGAAACGATTAAAGCACTTCGTAAAGACGTTACCGCAAAATGTTATGGTGGAGATATTTCGCGTAAGCGTAAATTGCTGGAAAAACAGAAAAAAGGTAAAAAACGTATGAGACAAGTAGGAAACGTTGAGATTCCGCAAGAAGCTTTTATGGCTGTTTTGAAATTGAATGATTAAGTTTTTATTTTAGAATAAAGAACATAGAGAATAGAATATAGATGAACCCAATGACGAAAGTTGTTGGGTTTTTTGTTTTATTTATTTTGACCAATTCAATATGGATATGGATTGTGTAGACGCACTGCTGTGCGCCTCTACGGGTACAGATTGTGAAGATACAGATTGTGGGAAATGATTTTTTTCCGCAATAATTCTCGACACAGATTGTAGAGGCGCACAGCAGTGCGTCTCCACGCAAAGAATTCCAAAAAGAGAAATTTTGTTTTTAGTAATCAAAAGCAAAACCCTAAACCTTTGTATCTTTGAACCTTTGTATTTATAAAAAAACTCAGTAACTCAGAACCTTCAAAAAATGGACGAGACCCCAAAACGATTTGACCGAATTGTCGCAATCCTAATTCAGTTACAATCTAAAAAAATTGTAAAAGCACAGGAATTGGCAGATCGTTTTGAAGTCAGTTTAAGAACTATTTACAGAGATATCCGAACTTTGGAAGCATCCGGGGTTCCTATTTACAGCGAAGCCGGAGTTGGTTATGCATTGATGGATGGTTACAGATTACCACCCGTTATGTTTACGCGTGAAGAAGTAAGCAGTTTTATTGCTGCAGAAAAACTGATGCAGAAATTTACCGATCCTTCTCTCGGAAATCATTATGCTTCGGCAATGTATAAATTAAAATCGGTTTTAAGAAGTACCGATAAAGACTGGCTTTCAAATATAGAGTCGAAAATCCTGATGCAGGCTTCAGAACCAATGTTTAATGATAATTCTCCTAATACTCTGGCTCTTTTGTTTGAAAGTATTGCTGAGGAAAAACAAATTCAGCTTTCATACAAAAGCTTAGAAGCTGAAGAAACAAGCCATAGAAATATTGAGCCTGTCGGCGTTTTTCATGAAAACAACAATTGGTATTTTTTAGGATATTGTCATTTAAGGAATGATTACCGTCAATTTAGAACGGACAGAATTCAGGGAATTAAAAAAACAGATCTGAAATTTACAATCGAACATGATTCTCTGGAAACGTATCTGAATAAAAAAGAGCAGCCAACTCCAAAAACAAAAGTCCGAATCTTAGTTGAGAAAAAAATTGTAAAATATCTGATTACCGAAAGAAAATATCATGGCTTTGTTTCGGAAAAAGAAATAGATGGACAAATAGAAATGACATTTATGTCATGTGATATCGAAAGTAATTTTCCGCGTTGGTTTTTGATGTTTGGAGATTATGCAAAAATACTGGAACCGGAAAGACTTAAAGTTCGGGCCTTAGAATTACTCGAAATCAATAAAAAAAGACTTCTATAAAAAACTCCTAAAATGAAATTCATCTTAGGAGTTTAGACTTCGTTTTTTGAAAAATAATTATTGTTGCTCTTTTACAACATTATAAAAATTATAATCCGTATTTGATGCATCGGTAATCCCAATATTTCGGCCAATCGTAACAATTTGCCCTCTGTGGTAAGTTCCGTGATTTACAACCTGCAATAAATAATCACAGATTGGCAACTCGCATTGAAACCAGGGATTATCGATTTTAATTGTTCTTAATAATTGTTCTTCAGATAATGACTTTATAAATTCGGCCAAATGTGTTGACCTGTTTACTAATCCCTTTAATATTTCATCAGTAACCAACTCTTCATTGTCTCTTTTGTCAAATTCAGAAGTCTCCGCTATAACAGAATACCAATATTCTTCGGTTGCCCAAATATGATTAAGCGTTTTAATAATACTCGAATAACTTGACGGAACATCTTTATGAAGTAATTCGTCAGATTTTGCAGAAAGCCAATTTACAAATTGTTGATTTACCCATAAATTGTACTCTGCATAGTTTGTGATTATCTTTTTAAAGCTCATAATGATTTATTTATGTTACTACTAAATGAAATAATTGAAGTAAAGTCGGTTTTACTATTGTCTTTCCCAGAAAAATGGCGGCTCGATATTTAAAGCTCTTAAATAAACATATCCTTGTCCGCGATGATGCACTTCATTATCAATAAAATATAAGATATTATGAATGATAGGAAATTCATACTGACCAAAAAGATTAAACGTTTCATTAAAATCTTCAATCGATAATTTTTCCCAATATTGATTAATTTCTGCAGTTGCTTCGTCCCATTTTTCAAGATATTGAGCTTTAAAAATTAATTTTTCTGATGCTTCAGTATAAGGTTGGCTGTCTCTGTTTACAATTCCCTTTAGAGCCGGAGCTGCTATGGCTAAAAGCTCATCAACTAATTTCGCAAAGGGTCTCATTCCTCCTATTGAAAATTCAAAAAAATCTTTCTCAGGAAAAAGCTCAATCACACGACGTGTCAGAGCACGATGTCCTTGCCAATGTTTCAACAAATCTTCTGGTGTAATTACTTGGGCTGCTAATGTTTTCATAATTTAAAGTTTTAATTTTTTAATACTTCAAAATTAGAGAGGGCTGGTGACAACAGTTTGTCAGCAGGAAAAATATTTTTTATTAATATTTTTATTATTCCTTGCCGTAGAGACGCACAGCAGTACGTCTTTACACATTTTTCAGCCATTCAAATAAACGTTTTACATCTTCAGTCTTAAATAATTGCGTGCCTTCATTCATTGTTGCAGCAGATCCGCAAGCGACTCCCCAGCGAATGACTTCTTTTAAACTTTTGCCTTGTGACAATGCCCAAACCATTCCGCCAACCATACTATCACCAGCCCCAACCGTACTTTTCTTGGCAACATTTGGCGCCGGAACATATTCATAATCATCTTTTGTTACCAGAACTGCACCTTGTGGTCCAAGTGAAACCACTACAATTTCGGCTCCGTCTTTTGCAATAATTTTTTTGGCAGCTTCATTTACTTCTTCCATTTCCAGGCGTTCTACCCCAACTAATTTTGCCAATTCCCCAACATTAGGTTTTATAAGATAAGCACCTGTTTCTAAAACCTTCTTTAAAGCATCCCCAGAAGTATCAACAATTAATTTAGAATTTGATGCTTTTGCAATTTCAGCAACTTTTTGATAAAAATCAGAAGATAAACCTTCATTTAAACTTCCGCTTGCCACTAAAAATTTTGGTTTTAAATTTGATAATGTTTCCAACACTTTCTGACTTTCCAAATCAGATAAAGTTCCTCCGGAGAAACCAAAACGATATTGCGAATTTGTGTTATCATCTACCGCAATAAAGTTTTCCCTTGTCGGGGTTTTGGTTTCAATTGCTTCAAAATCTACTTTTTCTTTCGCTACTAAATCCTTTAGCATTTCGCCAATTGGTCCGCCTGAAGCAAAAACGGCTAAAGAACTTCCGTGCAGGCGTGCAATTGCTTTCGAAACATTTATTCCGCCGCCGCCTGCATCAAACAAAGGCTCTTTGCATCTTATTTTTTGTTCTGCAATTAAACCTGAAAAATGTGTGCTTTTATCTACCGAAGGATTTACGGTGAGTGTAACTATATCAAATGATTTCATTTTTGTAATGTGAGAATAATGGTTTGAATTAAAATGTAATAAAACTGTTTATGCAATTTAATAAAATTAAAATTGCCAATTGCTTTTCTGCAAATAATAATATAAAATCATAAAATACTGACAATCATAGTTTTAAAAAGTAAAATCATTCGTATCTTTAAGTACCCAAACGAATAAAATCCGAATTATGAGACCGACTCTGTTTCTACTTTTATTATTTTATTCGACTATATCTTCGTCACAGGGAATTATAGTTGACACTACAACCTTGGGCGTACCTGAACTCGTTCGTGAAGAGTTAATGCAAAATGCCTGTGCCAATCAAAGTAACTTTAAATTTTCGTCACATCAGGGCATTGGTAAATTCACAAGCACTAATCCTAATTTCCCCATTTCGAGCGGAATCATTATTCGAAATGGTATCGCCAAATATACTGAAGGGGCATATACCGGTCTCAATGAAAGCAGTAAATTGAATACGGCTACTGACAACGACCTGCAAATTATCAGTGACAATAATGGACAGGTTGTCCCTATCACGGATGTAAGTTTTATTCAGTTTGATTTCACTCCTTTATCGAGTAATTTTAGTTTTGATTTTCTTTTTGCTTCCAATGAATATGGTGAATTTCAATGTGGTTTCAGTGATGTTTTTGCCTTTATATTAACTGATTTGACTACCGGAATTTCCACAAATCTGGCTGTAGTTCCCGGAACAACTACACCAGTTTCGGTTAAAAATATTCGGGATCAGCAGTACAATTCTTCCTGTTTATCTGCCAATGCCAATTTATTTGACCGTTATAATGTAACCAATCCAGGATCGTCGGCGATAAATATGAGAGGTGAAACCAAAGTTTTAACGGCTTCCTCAACGGTTATACCAAACAGGACATACAGTATAAAGTTAGCAATTGGCGATTACAACGACAGTAATTATGATTCGGCAGTTTTTATAAAAGGAGGCAGCTTTATGACCGGTATGGATTTAGGTCCGGACAGAATCATTTGCGAGGGAGAAAATATCATGCTTCAATCCGGACTTGT
>Ga0307510_10004303_pt1 | contig 16752 bp, 16 predicted proteins | sample 12_EM_MG_FD_207224 | JGI IMG/M metagenome (GOLD analysis project Ga0307510, IMG submission 207224) | Populus trichocarpa ectomycorrhiza microbial communities from riparian zone in the Pacific Northwest, United States - 12_EM | ecosystem: Host-associated > Plants > Roots > Unclassified | place...
GCCCGCGATGTCTTCCGGGTGGTTGCCGCCTTCCAGAAACCCTTGCCGCGCTCTGGCGAAATCGGGTTCGCGCTGCTGCAGCGCTTCGCGCGCGGTGCGGTCGCCCAGCGGCACGGCCAGCGCCGACATGAAGCGCGCGTAGTCGGCCTCGCGGTGGTTCTCCGCGTAGTCGAGCAGATAGATCTGCGCGTCTTTCTGGCCCTTGGAGTACAGGCTCTCGCCCGTCACGTAAGAGCGCACGGCCGACAGCAGCTGGATGCTGAACGCCGCCACCGTCGCCTGCAGCACGGTCATCGCCACGAACACCGCGACGATGCTCCAGTAGCGGGGCAGATGAATGCCCCACGGCGACCGCTTCGTGCGCGTGGGAAAAGACATGGCCTCTTTTCGTATGTGGCGGGCTGGCGGTCATTGTGGCCCCAGCAGCCGCCAACACATCCCCCCAACGCAGGTCGACGTGCGCCATGACGCACGCCGACCGCGTGTCGACGCTCAGGCGTAGGTGTTGACCTGCGTGCCCACCGAGCCCGACGACGCCAGCGCTGGTTGCGGTAGCGCCTGGATCAATTGCGCCACGCTCGACGCCTGCGCATTCAGCGCCTTCTTGAGCACGGACACGGAAGCGGCACCTTGAACGGAGCCCAGATCGGCCGACGACGCGGCCGCGGTTGCACTGCTGACGGAACTCATCGAAACGCCCTTTCTGAATAGTGAAGCGGTCTTCCGTTGTCGGCCTGGCGTGCTGCCAACTGAACCGGCGTTGTGCAACCGATTGTTGGCGGGTGAAACGGGCGCTGTTCTCGCGATCACGAGCTGTGGATATCCCCAGTATCATCGCGCGACGTGTCTTCCTCGCCCGCCCCTGTTGATGCTTCCGCTGCTGCCGCTGTTGTCGATACCGCGACCTACAGCGTCGCGGTGCGCGAGCTTTGCGAGTTCGCGGCCAAGAGCGGCGACCTCGACCTGCGCTTCACGCCGTCGCCGTCGGCCGAGGAAGGCATCGCCGGGCACCGCACCGTGGCTGCGCGCCGCGGCGCCACGCACCGAACCGAAGTCGCGCTGACGGGCCGATTCGACAACCTCGTCGTGCGCGGCCGGGCCGACGGCTTCGATGCCAGCCGCGGCCTGCTCGAAGAAGTGAAGACCTTCAAGGGCGATCTGGAGCGCATGCCCGCCAACCACCGCGCACTGCACTGGGCGCAGGCCAAGGTCTACGGCTGGCTGCTGTGCGAACAGTTCGCGCTCGCCGAACTCACCGTTTCGCTGGTGTACTTCGACATCGACAGCGGGGTCGAGGTGCCGCTGTCCGAGCGCTGCTCGGCAAGCGCGCTGCGCCAGGTGTTCGAGACCGTGTGCGGCCGTTTCCTGCAATGGGCGACGCGCCAGCTGCAGCACCGCCACGCGCGCGACGCCCACCTCGCCGCGCTCTCATTTCCGCACGCCTCGTTCCGCGGCGGCCAGCGCCAGCTGGCAGAGCAGACCTACCGCGCCGTTCAACTCGGCCGCTGCCTGATGGCGCAGGCGCCCACCGGCATCGGCAAGACCGTCGGCACCTTGTTCCCGCTGCTGAAGGCGATGCCGGCGCAGCGCCTGGACAAGGTCTTCTTCCTGACCGCCAAGACGCCGGGACGCGAGGTGGCGCTGGAAGCGCTTCGCGCCCTGCAGGGCACGCAGGCGACACGCGAGCTGCGTGTCATCGAGTTCGCCTCGCGCGACAGCGCCTGCGAGCATCCCGGCCTCGCTTGCCACGGCGATTCATGCCCGCTCGCCAAAGGCTTCTACGACCGCCTCCCCGCCGCGCGCGATGCCGCGGTGCAGCAGCCCTTGCTGTCGAAGGAAGCGCTGCGGCAGGTGGCGCTCGCCCACGCCGTGTGCCCGTATTACCTCAGCCAGGAGCTGGTGCGCTGGGCCGACGTGGTGGTCGGCGACTACAACTACTACTTCGACGGCAGCGCGCTGCTGCACAGCCTGACGCGCGTCAACGAATGGCGCGTCGCGGTGCTGGTCGACGAAGCCCACAACCTCGTCGATCGTGCGCGCGCGATGTACACCGCGGAGCTCGGCGAACACCTGGTGCGCGAGGTCGCGCGTGCGGCGCCGCCCGCACTGAAGACCGCGTTGCGCCGCGTGCGCCGCGCCTGGGGTGCCCTCACCAAGAACCAGACCACGCCCTATCAGGTGCACGGCACGCCGCCGGACAAGCTGGTCTCTGCGCTGCGCGAGGCCACCACCCTCGTCGGCGAACACCTCGCGCAAGGCCCGCAGGGCGTTGACGACACCTTGCTGCGCTTCTACTTCGAGGCCCTGCAGTTCGGCCGGCTCGCAGAAACCTTCGACACCCATTCGCTGTTCGACGTGAGCCTGCCGCCGGCGAACGCCACCGCGCGCAGCGCGCAGCGCGACTCGGTCGTCTGTATCCGCAACGTCGTGCCCGCGGCCTTCCTCGGCCCGCGCTTCGCGGCCACGCGCGCCACGGTGCTCTTCTCCGCGACGTTGTCGCCGCAGCACTTCTACGCCGACACGCTGGGCGTTCCCGAAAACGCCGCGTGGCTCGATGTGGACGCGCCCTTCAAGGCCGAGCAGCTCTCGGTGCGCATCGTCAGCAATGTGTCGACGCGCTTCGCGCGCCGCGATGCATCGCTCGCGCCCATCGCCGAACTGATGGCCGCGCAATACCGCGCCGCGCCGGGCAACTACCTCGCGTACTTCAGCAGCTTCGACTACCTCGCGCAGGTGCGCGACCGCTTCATCGCGCACAGCCCCGAGGTGCCGATCTGGCAGCAGAGCCGGCGCATGGACGAGCGCGAGCGCGAAGACTTTCTCGCGCGCTTCACGCCCGGCGGCGCCGGCATCGCCTTCGCCGTGCTCGGCGGCGCGTTCGCCGAAGGCATAGACCTGCCCGGCACGCGCCTGATCGGCGCCTTCATCGCCACGCTCGGGCTGCCGCAGCTCAACCCCGTCAACGAACAGATGAAGCAGCGCACCGAAGAAGTCTTCGGCGCCGGCTACGACTACACCTACCTGTACCCCGGGCTGCGCAAGGTCGTGCAGGCCGCCGGCCGCGTGATCCGCACGCCCACCGACCGCGGCCACGTCATCCTGATCGACGACCGCTTCCAGCGCCCCGAGGTGCAGCGCCTGCTGCCGCGCTGGTGGGCGCTGCAGACCACGCGCGCGCAGCAAAAAACAATCACAGCGAGCGAAACACCTGCTGAAAGCTCTTGCTGACCTTGAGAACCTCCGATCGGCCTTCGAGGTGCACCTCGAGGTAGCCGAGAATGTTGCGCTTGACGGCCGAGATGTAGCGCAGGTTCACGATCACGCTGCGGTGCACCTTGACGAAGGCGTGCGGATCGAGCCGGCGGCACAGGTCGGTGATGCCGGTGCGCACCAGGCCCTCGCCGCGCGGCGTGACCACGCGCGTATGTTCAACAAAAAAAAGGCGATGCCCATCCGCACATTGATCGGCGAGGGAACCCGCATCGACGGCGAACTGCATTTCACCGGAGGCCTGCGCATCGACGGCGAGGTCCAGGGTGATGTCGAGGCGGTCGGCGACGGCCCGAGCATTCTCGTGATCAGCGAGAAGGCCCGTGTGAACGGCAAGGTCTCGGGCGGCCACGTGATCATCAACGGCGTCGTCAACGGCCCGGTGCGTTCACGCGATCTGCTCGAACTGCAGCCCAAGGCGATCATCGTCGGCGACGTGCGCTACGAGATCCTCGAGTTTCATCAGGGTGCCACCATCGATGGTGAACTCCGGCCCATCGGCGCGAAGGAGGAGCAGCCGGACCTCAAGCTGGCTTCCTTGAATCTCGAACTGATCGCGACGACGGGAAGCTGAGAGGGCGCCGCCTCTCAGAGCAGGTACAGCTGGCGCAATGCCTTGCGCCGCATCGGCAGCAGCGGGTGCAAGGCCAACAGGCCGGTCATGCCGATCGTTCGCTCCAGATGGTTCAGCTCGATGAGGCTTGCCTGCGTTGCGTCGTCGATATCGGCCTCGAAGCCGTTCTCGCGCATCATCAGAATGCCTTTGGCGCGCAGCGAGAGTTCGGTGAAGAGCCTCAGATAGCACAGCAGGTCCGCGACGATCGGCCCGTTGAACCTTGTCTTCAGGCTCATCAGGTACTGACCGACTGGCGAGGCGGCGAGGCGGCCGGAGTTGATGAGCTCCAGCAGTTCGGTATCGGCATCGAAGCCGCGGCCCAGCCAGTCGCCGAGCGTCTTCTCGCCGCGGTGCCACGCGAACATCAGCAGCAGCGGCACCGCGACGATCATCACGCAGGTCGCGAGCACCGGTTCATGCACGAGGTGGTTGAAGCTCGAATGCAACAGCGCGGCGACGATGAACGCCGGCAGCACCGCCAGCAGCCCATGGCCTTCGTCGCGCTCGAGAATGGCCAGCGACACGAGCGCAAAGGCCGCCGTGGCGCCGCCATGCATGATCGCGGTGCCGAAGCCTCGCACGATCCAGGTCGACACGCCCGCGTCCGGAATGCGCCAGACCACATAGAGGTTCTCGACCACCGCAAAGCCGCAGCCGAGCGCGAAACCCAAGATCGCGGCATCGACAAGAAAGCCGATGCGGTGCCGGTGAATCAGCCACACGATCACCGCCGCCTTGAGCGCCTCTTCCACCAGCGGCGCGCCATAGCGCGAATAGTCCTGCAGCTGCAGACCGAACGCGCGCATCAACGACGCATTGACGAAGTAGCTGCCGACCGCCATCACCACGCCCACGCCCAGCATGGCCGCGACCACGCGCAGCGGCACGAGCGCATAGCTGTCGAGCATCACGAGCGTGGCCAGCAGACCCAGCACCGGCAACAGGCACAACAGGATGGGGACGACCGGTACGTGCGTCATCGCACTACATGATCTTCAGCGAAATCATCCACTCCGAGTTGCTGCGCTTGCGGCCTTCGAAGCCCACGCCGTATCCGCCCGAGAGCACCATCTCGTACCAGTGCAGCACGCTGAATCGCAGGTCCACCTGCGTGCCGATGCTCGCGTAGTTCTTGCGTGTCGAGATGCGCTCGGGGTCGGTTTGCAAGGCGGTCGCGAACACGGTCGGCCGCAGCCAGGTGAGGTGCAGATCGGGCCGTCCCGCGGACTGGAAGATGTAGGGCGGCAGGTTCCATTCGAATGTCTGTCTCACGAACGAGAGGCCCGAGATCTGGTCGATCGCGAAGCCTGGCATCGAATCGTAGTCGCGGTAGCGCCGGATCTCGCCGTTGTCGACGCGGTTGTTGCCGAAGGCACCGAAATAGAAGCGCGCGAGCGCGTTGTTGCGGTCGCCACTGGCCGAGCCCGCGGCGGTGCGCGACCAGAGCGACGAATGCGCCCACGGCAACGCCATGCCGAGATCGAGGCTGGTCCGGTATTGCTGCGTGCTGATGCCCGGCGCCACGTTGGCGGTGACGACAGCCGATGCGCCCACGCCCTGCTCGTCGTCCACGGCCCCGAGCGAGCGCCGGAAGTCGGTGAAGTACAGGCCCGCCTCGCCGCTCGTGAGCGTCGTGAAGCCGCTCGCGACATTCTGATCGCCCGGCAGCGTGTCCAGCCCGCTGTAGTGCGCGAGCGAAAGCTTGAGGTCCATCCAGCGCGGCGCCTCGAAGATCAGCGGCAGGTCGTAGCCGAGCTTGGCGGCGAAGCCCTTGCGCGAGCGCTTGGTCGGCCCGAAGAGGTCGTAGAAGTCGGATCGGTTCCACGACAGCGCGGCGTTCCATCCGAGATAGCGGCCGGTGACTTCGGCGTGCAGTCTCTCTCCCGACGCGAGCGACGCGTCCGGCGTGTAGGCCGCCGTGATGCCGATGTTCGCGTAGCCCAGCGGGTCGCCGATGTTGGCGCGGTAGCCGACGCCGGCGGCTTCCTTGTAGCCTTGAAGCACAGGATAGGCATTGAGCAACTGCAGCTCGCGCAGCGGCGCGTACGCACTGCGGCGCGTGACGAGCGCGGCATCGTCCACAGTCGCGGGCGACGGCACCTGCCAGGTCTTCACGACCGGGTGCGTGGCCGCGAGTTCGGCGCCGAGAAAGTGGATCGCGCTGACGTCCTGCAACGGCGTGGGAACGAGGGTCGACGGCACGAAGCCGCGGCCGGTGTATTCCTGCACGATGAGCCGGCCGTCGGCCAGCGGCAGCGGTCGGAACAGTCCGGTCTCGGCGTTGCTCACCGCCTCGCTCTGACCGGTTGCGGGCTCGCAGCGGAAGATGTTGGAGACGCCGGTGAAGTAGCTGCTGCCGTAAAGAAAGCGGCCGTCCGGCGAGAACACGAAGCCTTCGGGAATCGCTTGCCCGAAGCTGAACTCGGAGAGCTGCTCGAGCCGCCGGTCGCGCAGCGCGTCCAACGACCAGACGCGCAGGAACTGGTCGCCGCTGGCTTCCTTCACCGAGCCCGAGAGGCGCTTGCCGTCGGGCGACACATCGAGATCGGTCGGCACGACGCCGTAGGGAAAGACCTGCAGCGTCTTCCAGTCGTTGTACGGATAGGGCAGGCGCACGAGCGCGGCCACGCCGGCGTCGCGGCGAACGCCGATCAGCGAGCGGTCGGAGGCGTCGAACACGAGATCGCCGATGCGCGCCTGCTTGATGAGCAGCGTCTGGCGGCCAGTCTCCACATCGAGCGACATCAGGTCGCGCCAGCCGAGGTTGTTGGCCGTGTAGAACAGCGTGCGGTGCTCGGGATCGAACGCCAGCGACGTGACCGAATAGAGCACGCCGCCCTTGATCTCGGCGAGCTTGCGCATCGCGCCCGTCTTGATGTCGAGCGCGCCGATGTACTCGACCATGCCCGGCCGGCGGAACGCGCCGTACAGGATGCCGGCCGACGCATCGAAGTAGGTGCGTGAACTCGAGCCGAGCGCCTGCACCACGAGCGGCTGCATCGGCGTGATCGGCACCTTGCGCACCTCGACGAGGTTGCGGCGCTGGAAATCCTGCTCGAAGGCGATCCAATCGCGCCACGCTGCTTCCAGCCCGATTCCGAAAACCTGCTCGAACGCGCTCGCGTAGTAGCGCATGCTGCCTTCATCGCGGCGCAGCCACTCGACGACCTTCTCCGGCGAATACCGCAGCGCCAGCCACGTGATGAAGCGCGTGCCGTAGAGATAGGCGTTCACGCCGACCTGGAAGTCGACGCGCACGCCGCGCGACTCCAGACCCAGCGGGTCGTAGAACTCGGCGTGGTCGCGCACCATCGCGCGGTACACCATCTCGTCGTAGCCGCCTTGCGCGCGGCCGAATCCGCCGCCCATCCAGGTCTCCATGAAGACGGCCGAACCTTCGAGCAGCCAGCGCGGCGTGTTGAAGCGCGGCACCGTGAGGTAGCTGTAGAGCAGCGACTCGGGATTGCTCGGTTGCGCCGCCACCTTGCCGAGGAAGGCGCCGCGCCAGAATCGGTCGTCCGCGTTGGCCACGTCGCCGTTCGCAACGTGCACGAGCTCGTGGTTCATCGTCGAGTACATGCTCTCGGTCGACGGGTCGGTCTCGAAGTCGTTGGCCGACGGCTCCACTTCGATGCGGACGATGTTCTTGGGCATGGGCGACGCGCCCGCGTTGCCGTAGTCGGAAAAATCCTTGAGGAAGATCGTCACCGGCTGCGTGGGATTCCAGCCGAAGCGCTCGCGCTGCCAGCGCAGCGAGTTGGTGAAGGTCCGCACCGCGTGCGGCGTGAGGTAGTCGAGCGAGGGGCTGAGGTAGATGAGGCGAAGATCGTTCGTCTCGAGCATCGACAGGCCGATGGGGTTGTCGTCGGCATGCGCTGCCGGCACCGTGAGGAGGCTTGAGAGAAGAATCGCCCAGATGCGCAAGCTGATGTCCCTGTGCTCGGTGCCGCTGTCGAATCATCACCCACAAAGAAACCGCCGGCACAGGGCCGGCGGTTGGGGTGATGACGTGCGTGAATGTGTTCGTTTCTTCAGTTGCTCGCCTTGCTGGCCTTGGCTCTTTCGGCCTGCAACTGCGCGTCCGCCTTGAGGGCTTCTGCACGGGAAGCATCGGCCTTGGACGCATCGGCTTTCGCGGCGACGGCGCGGGCAGCGTCTGCCTTCTCGGCCATCAGCTGCGCATCGGTCTTGGAGGCCACCATGCGGGAGGCGTCGGCCTTGGAGGCCACCATGCGGGAGGCGTCCGCCTTCTCGGCCATCATCTGCGCGTCGGTCTTGGAGGCCACCATGCGTGAAGCATCGGCCTGAGCGGCCACAGCGCGCGAGGCATCAGCCTTCTCGGCCATCATTTGTGCATCGGTCTTGGAGGCCACCATGCGCGACGCATCGGCCTGAGCTGCGACAGCGCGCGATGCGTCTGCCTTTTCGGCCATCAGCTGTGCGTCGGTCTTCGAAGCCACCATGCGCGACGCGTCCGCCTTGGCCGCCTCGACGCCGGTGGCAGCGGCCGGTGCGGCGGCTGTGGACGTGGCGGCCGGCTCGCCGAGCTTGATGGCGTCGCTGCCGGCTTGCGGCGCGCGATAGCGTTCGGCCGGTGCCACCGTGCCGGTGAGGTTCTCGGCCTTGGGCGGATAGCCGGTCGCGAACACCGCGATACCCAGCGCCACCGCGGCCACTGCACCACCTGCCCAGATCTTGCGACTTGCGTTCATTTGACCAAACTCCTGTGATGACTCCGACCTGCTCGGCCGGCGAAAGAAGGCTCTGAAACCTGAGGGAGGCCGCCTTGTTTGTGCCTGCCCTGAAGCAATTACTTGCGTGTCGGTAAAAAGTTGGTTCGTGTTCGAAAATTTATTTCGATCGGTCGGCGCGGGTGTGGCAACCGCTGCGCTGATCGCGGCGACCATGCCTTCCGGCGGGTGCGCCATCGGGATCGCCGACAGCGTCCGGAACATCGCCTTCCACGCCGCGAACTCCTCGGCCGCTTCGGCGCTGCTCGCGAGCAAGGCGTCGAGCACCTGCACCCGATCGGCGTCTGCCGTGCCGTCGAGCACCGCGTGCATGAGTTCGGTGCGGGCGTCGGCGTCCAGGGACGAGGCGTCGGAATGAGTGCGTGCTGTCGTCATGATGCGTGAACCATCTGAGGGGCGACGAGCGCCCGGAGCCGCTTGCGTGCTTCGAAGATGCGCGACTTGACCGTCTTCTCGTCGAGTTCGAGCACCTGCCCGATCTCGTCGTAGCTCAGGTCGGAGAAGTGGCGCAGCGTCAGCACGATGCGGTCAGGGGTTGGGAGCCGCAGCAGGCAGCGGCGAAGCCGTTCGGCATCCTGGGCCCGCGCGAGCACCGACTCCGGATCGCCACCGGGGATATCCGGGATGTCGATGTCGTCGTCCAGCGGCTCTTCGCGGCCGTTTCGGCGCAGCACATCCAGGGCCTCGTTGACGGCGATGCGGTAGATCCAGCTGAAGAAGCGGTATTGCGGGTCATAGTCGTCCAGTCGCTCGATGACTCTGAGGAAGACGGTCTGCGCCACATCGGCCGCGTCATCGGGCCGTCGCAGCACCCAGAAAGCGGCGTTGTAGACCGGTCTCTGATAGCGCTCCACCAGGCCGATGAACGCATGGCGGTCGCCGCTTCGGAAAGCAGCGAGGGCGAGCTGATCTTCATCGTCATGCACAAATACGTGCGCCGAAGCGAAAAGTTGGAAGTTTCTTCGGGCCGGTCTAGCCGGCCACCTCGATCTCGAAAATCTGGTCGAAGCCGGAGTAGGTGAAGATGTCCCGGATGTGTGGGCTGACGCCCGTCAGGCGCAATTTGGCCGACTGGGCGAGCAGGCGCTTTTGCGTCTTGAGCAGAACGCCCAGCCCGGCACTGGAGATGTATTCGAGGCGCTGGCAATCGAGGACGAGGTTGCCGACGAGCCGGTCCAGCCGCGCCTGCGCGGCCGGGGCCTGCGCGGCATCGAGCCGGCCCGCGATGGCCACCTTGCCGCCTTCGCCCTCTTCAATGGTCAGCATGCGGCCCTCCCAGCGGCAGACACCCGAAAGTGGGTGCGGCCCTCGCGTCGATCGGCGTCGTAGGCATAGCCGAGCGAATCGACCAGCCGGCGCAGCACGTGCAGCCCCAGGCCGCCGGGCTCGCGCTGTTCGATCGGAAGGCGCACGCCCGCATCGGGCGCGGTCGCGGGGTCGAACGGGTCGACGTCGTGGTCGATCAGGGTCACTGCGGCCTCATCTGCGCCAACGCTGGCGATGTCTATGGCGATCGTGATGCGGGGCGCCCCCGCTGCGGCGTATTTGACCATGTTGGTGAAGAGTTCTTCAATGGTGAAGTGCACGGCCTGTCGGCGCGCCTCGTCGAGCGCCGAGCCGGCGAGGGCCTCGGTCGTGAACGCCACGACCGCGTCGAGCGCGCCGATGCTGCGCTCGAAATCCTGCTGCCGCGCGACCGGCGCGGCCTCGCGCTTGAGCAGCACGATGGTGATGTCGTCGTCCTGAGGTGCGCCCTGCGCGAAGGCCTGCACGGCCCGCAGCAGTTCATCGGCCAGGCGCTCGGGCGAATCCTGCCGGTGTTGCTTCAGGACCTCGGCGACGCGCGCTTCGCCGAACAGTTCGCCGCTGGGGTTCGCGTATTCGTAGATGCCGTCGGAGAGCAGCGCCAGCACGTCGCCCGGCGCGAGATCGATCGCCACCGCGTCGCGCAGCTTGACCAGCGGCATTGCACCGAGCGGGAAGCTGGTCGGGCCGAAGGTTTCGCACTGGCCGCTGGCCGCACGCAGACACAGCAGCGGCCCCTGCCCGCCGCTCAGGAAGCGCAAACGGTGCGCGGACGGGTCGAGCAGCCCGACGAAGGCGGTGACGAAACGGTCATCGGCCAGCGTCTCGCAGAGGCGGTCGTTGGTCTGGCGAAACGCCGTCTCGAGATCGGCGCCGAGGCGAAACGCCATGCGCAGCAGCGCGTGCATCTGCGTCACCGACAAGGCCGGCGCGATGCCGTGCCCGGTGGCGTCGCCCAGCACCATGAGCAGGCCTTGCTCGATGAGCGCGAGGTCGTAGGTGTCGCCGCTGGTCTGCCCGGCGGGCATGAAGCGGGCGTGCATGCCGTAGCCGGGGAGCGCGGGCACGGCCGCGGGCAGCGCGCTGAGCTGCACGGCACGGGCGAGGTCGAGTTCGCGGCGCAGCGATTCGATCTCGAGCAACGCCTCGGTCATGCGGGCGCGGCTGAGCGCGACCGCGCACTGCGCGGCCAGCGCCTGCGCGAGGACCTCGTCGTCACTGTCGAAGACGCCACCACCCGCGCGGTTCAACACCTGCATCACGCCGACGAGCACGCCACGGTGATCGACGAGTGGCAGCGTGAGCGCACAGCGCGTGCGATAGCCGGAGCGCACGTCGACCGCGGTGTCGAAGCGCGCGTCCGCATAGCAATCGGGCACGTTGATCAGCGCACCGCTGCGTGCGCAGGCGCCGACCAGGCCACGACCCACTGGCACGCGCACCCGGCCGATGTCGCTCGAGACCTCGAGCACGAGCTCGTCGGCATCCGCGTCGTGCAGCCAGACCGAGGCACGCTCGGCGTGCAGCACGCGCCGGGCCGCGGCCGTCACTTCGGCGAGCATCGCCGGCAACGCGAACGGCGCGGCGAGTGCGCGGGTGACGGCGAGAACGGCTTCGAGGTCGTCACGCGACAACTGGCGGTCAACTGCAGGCGAATCGGTCGGGCTGGCCATCGCCGCGAGGATAGGGTGAAGCGGCAGGCCCGGCAAATGCGCGGACCCCCTCAGTCTCGTCGTCAGCCCTGAGCTGCACTTGCTGCATGCGGCATGTCGTTTAAGCGCACGACGGAACGCCGTCATCGCAGCACCTCGATCAGTGCGTCGTAGACCAGCCGGACCCGCGCCGGCACGGGTGCACGCTGCACGCGGTACACATAGATGGGCCACGGCTCCGGATCGTGCCGCTCCAGCACGCGAACCAGGTGGCCCGACCTGAGCCATGGCTCGGCCAGCGACGCGACCATCTGCGCGAAGCCCAGCCCGGCCAGCACCGCCGCGCATTCGGCTTCGTGGTCGTCGGTGACGAACGCCGGTGCCGCTGGCACGAACTTGCGATCGCGCGAGAACCCCCAGGGGTAAGGTCGGCCCGAATTGAGGTCGATCAGCGCGGTCAGCGGCAGCGTCTCCAGTGCCGCCACATCGGCAGGCGGCCCGGTGCGGGCGAGCAAGGCCGGCGCCACCACGGTGTAGAGCGGCATCGCGCCGACCGGCTTGGCGACGAAGCGGCTGTCACGCAAGGGACCGACACGCACGCCCGCGTCGATCTTCTCCCCGACCACGTCGGCCAGGCGGTTCGACAAGCGCAGGTCCAGCACCAGGCCAGGATGCTGGGCCAGCATCGGTGCCAGCGCCTTCGGAATGTGCTGGCGCCCCAACACGCCCGGTGCAGCGACGCGCACCGTGCCCGCGTGCTGCGACATCGCTCGCCGATCGATGCGCTGGAACAGCTGGTCGACGCCGCCCACCGCGGCACGCGCGCGCTCGGCGAGCACGCGACCGAAGTCGGTCAGCCGCACGCCGCGGGTGCTGCGGTGAAACAGCGGTTCGCCGAGTTCGTCTTCCAGTTCCCGCACCGCGCGCGTGACCACTTGCGGCGACACCGCGAGGCGCAGCGCTGCATCGCGAAAGTTCGCCGCGTCGGCAGCGATGCAGAAGACGCGCAGCGATTCGAGGCGGTTGCTCATGTCGGCGAGTATTCCAGAAATGGGAATTCTGAACTCGTGACGATTCCATATACGGCACGTAACGTGGCGCCCAGACTCGACACCGTTCCTCCCCAACAACGTCTTCCCGAAAGGCCACATCATGAGCAACACCACGCAACTCAACATCTCCGGCAAGGTCGCCATCGTCACCGGCGCTAGCAGCGGCCTGGGCGAGTCGACCGCGCTTCACCTCGCCGCGCGCGGCGCCAAGGTGGTGCTCGCCGCACGCCGCGTCGACCGTTTGCAAAAGCTCGTCGAGGACATCCGCGCAGCGGGTGGTCAGGCGATCGCAGTGGAAACCGATGTCGCCAAGCGCGACGACATGGAGCGCCTGGCTGCCGCCACCGTCGAGGCCTACGGGCGCATCGACGTGCTGGTCAACAACGCCGGCGTGATGCCGCTGTCGCCGCTGGCCAAGCTGAAGGTCGATGAATGGGACCGCACCATCGACGTCAATATCAAGGGCGTGCTCTACGGCATCGCAGCGGTGTTGCCACGCATGCAGGCCCAAGGCAGCGGGCACATCATCAACATCGCATCGATCGCGGGCATCAAGGTCTTCACGCCCATCGGCACGGTCTACAGCGCCACCAAACACGCGGTGCGCGCGATCTCCGAAGGCCTGCGCGTCGAGTCGGGTCGCAACATCCGCGTGACGACGGTGTCGCCGGGCGCGGTCGAGTCGGAGCTCAAGCACGGCAGCAGCGATGCCGACGCGGCCGCCGGCGTGAAAGCGTTCTACGACGCGTACCAGATTCCGGCCGACTCGGTCGCGCGTGCGATCGTGTACGCGGTGGAACAACCGTCGGACGTGGACATCAACGAGATCGTGATTCGCCCGGTGTCGCAGGAGTTCTGACGCGCAGGCTGCAAGCGCGAACGCAGGCTTTGGGTTGGACGTCGGACGAAGGGGCAGCTAGGGGTATCGCCAACGGTCGGTTGAGGGTTCAATCTGGGCTTTCGGCTGCAAGCTACGGCAATCGTCAAACCGGCAGGATCACCTTGAGTGCCATCCATCGCGTGTCGCGCATCGAATCGAGGCAACGCCCGATGGTCCTCGTGGCTGCGGCTTTCCTGGCCCTGCTGGTCGGAATGCTCCCCTACCTGACGGATCGTGTTGCCGGACGGGCCTTGCTGTGGCCCTCGGCCTTCACGTTGGAAACGGGAATGCTGTTTGGTGCCGTCGGCCAGTGGCTGCCCAGTTTTGCGCATGCGTTTGCGTTCAGCTTGCTGACCGTGGCGGTGTTGGCTCCGAGGGCGACACCCCGATACGGTGTCTGCGCTTTATGGGCAGTGATCAACGTCGTGTTCGAGCTCGGACAGCACCGCGATATCGCGAAGCATCTGACCGGGTTTCTGCTGAACGACATCGGCGCGGGGCCACTGACGCGCCCGCTCGCGCGCTACTTCGTTCATGGCACGTTCGACCCGCTCGACGTGCTTGCCGCCGTGATGGGGGCCATTGCCGCAGCGGCAGTTCTGCATGGTCTTGCACCTTCATCGGAGAAACACGATGGCAACCGCATTCAAGCGAATGTCTAGCTTGCGAGTCCTCGCCCTCGTCGGCGTAGTCGCGCTGGGGATCGTGGCGATCGTCGGCAGTGGCGGCGGTGGGAGTGTCAGTGGCTGTCTTGCGCCTGGCCCCTGCGCGGGAGACTTCCCCGCCGAGCCAACCACCCCGACCGTCGATCGCCCCAGGGTCACGACGCAGGTGGGTGGGGCCGCCGTCTTCTCCGTGCACGCCGAGGGAATCATCAACCCGACGTTTCAATGGATGCGAGCACCTGCCGGCGGCGTGTTTGCAGTCATCGCAGGCGCGACCGGGTCAAGCTTCACCCTGAATGGCGCGACAACGCTGGACGACGGCGCCACGTTCGAGGTGCTGGTCAAAGGGGCGTTCGACGGCCGGCAGGTGAGCCTCACGAGCACGAGTGCCCGGCTTGCAGTCGTGAGCTCGCCGCCCGTCCTCATCCAAGACGGCACCTTCGCGCCAGGCGATTGGACTGTCGCCGAGATCGCGTCGCCGGCCGTCAATGGGCCGACCCACTCCGAGCAGCAGATCAGCACAGGTGGCAATCCGGGCGACTACCGTCGCATGACATTCATGATGCCGCCGGGCGTGGGCGAGCTGACCCTGTTCCATGAGTACCAAGCTGCGGCATACGACCCGGCCTCCCAGGGCGCGATCTACCTTGTCGACTTCACCCAGGACTGCCTCGCACTGGCGGGAACGCTTGGCGCAGGCCCCCAGATATCGATGACGCAAAGCGGGAGACGGTATGTCGCGGGCGGGCCGACCTTGTGCGGATCCTCGGCATGGAGCAACACCACGCTGATTCCCGGGACATTTGCCGCGACGGATTTCGGTCTGATCGATGGTCCGGCCTGTGCCGCCGGCGAGTCCTGCCCCAACTTCGGTGCCGACGGCATGCCGATCCGCTTCGGATTCTTCGACAGCCATCGGGGGTCCGCGGGATTCGCCGGAGGCGTCGGGGGATTCGGCATCGACAACTGGAAGGTGACTTTCTGGCGCCGGTAGCACTCCTCACTGACGAACGCCGTTGTGCGCAGTGAGGATCGCCCGGCACGGAATCGACACAGCGCTCGGCGCGTGAATGCCCGTCAGCAGGCGCGATGGACGATCAACGCGAACGTGGCCCGTCAACGCGCAGGGGCCGTTGTCCGTGGCGCCGGCAGCTGCCGGAGAACGCGTCCACCGCGTCCCGCGCAAGGAAACTCGACTGCAGGGGCAGTTCCCAGCGGGGCCAGCGCCTCGATGAAGAAGCTCTTGCTGGTTTCGAACTGGGCCGCGCGCAGGCCAATGTGCTCAATCATGTGTCTCATAGCAGGGTGTGAGCAGCTTCGGGGGTCAGTTCGGAAAGCGCTCGACATGCGTCTCGCCCCGGCGGCCGAAATAGGTGACGTGACGGCCTGCGATCCAGACCGTGTACCCGGTGCAGCCCGCGCGCTGCGAGAGCCGCTTGAAGTCCGGGTACATCACATGACCTTGTTGTGCGCCCAGGATGGCCGCGCGCACTGCATCGCCGTCGAAGGCATCTGCAACGGCCTCGTGCGGGCGTTCGAAGGCAAAGTCGAGGGTGGCGCCGTCGGGTAGGTAGTAGCTTGTGCGGCCGGATCGATAGTCGACGTGGTAAGACTCGACCCGAACGTTGATCAGTTGAGCAATCACTTCGCCGAAGTGGATCTGACCCTTGCTGGATGCCTCGAAGGTGGCTTGAATGACGGCACGGGTGTTCTCGTTCATGCTGGTTTCTGCCTGGGATTGAAGTGCCCGATCAGTCAGGCGGTGGGGATGTCTTTCAACTGGTGGCGTTGCACCAGGGCCTGCATGGCACTCATCAAGACTTGGCGCTCCTTTGCACCGAGATGGCCGAAGAAGTGCTCGTCGTTCGCATCGGCCGACGTGGCCAGCAGGGGCACCAGTGCCCGCCCCGACGCGGTCAGAACCAGGGTCTGGTCCCGAGCGTTCCCTCGGGCGAACTGCCTCTTTGCCAGCCCCTTCTCTTCAAGCCGGGAGACCACTTTGGATGCGGCACCCTTGGTCATGCCCAGGGCCTGGATCAGTTCGGCGTGGCTGGTCCTGTTATCTGTCCACAGCGTGCGCAGCGCCACCCACTCGGTCACCGTGACGCCGCTGGCCTCCAACTGCTGCTGGAAGCGAGCGGAGACATGGTTGGACACAAAGCGCAGCCAGAAGCCCAGATGGGCTTCCAGGGATGAGGGCGGAGGCGTGCTTGATTTCGGTTTCACACAGTTTCCTTGGAAACTTATGCAAGTTTAGTTTCTACGGAAACTCATGTCAACGTCGCGAGCGTTCCTTTCTGGCGGTGCCGTTGCGGCGGTTGCTGCATCCTCCCGGACGACGCCGAGCGAGGTCATGGCGTCGGCTCGGCCTGTGACCTGCCAATCTCCGAGTTCGCCGAAACACTCGCGTTCCTGCGCGAGCGCACCAGCCGCTAGCGTGCGGTCGCGATTCGAAGACGCGGGTCCCGACATGGCCCACAAAGCAAAACGCCGTCCACAGGGACGGCGTTTGCCAATTCGTTAGTTGTTGTTTTTGTTATTGAATTTGTGGTTGCGAGGGC
>Ga0307510_10004304_pt1 | contig 16750 bp, 3 predicted proteins | sample 12_EM_MG_FD_207224 | JGI IMG/M metagenome (GOLD analysis project Ga0307510, IMG submission 207224) | Populus trichocarpa ectomycorrhiza microbial communities from riparian zone in the Pacific Northwest, United States - 12_EM | ecosystem: Host-associated > Plants > Roots > Unclassified | place...
ACGGAAAAACCTTCCGCGATTCACCCTTTACCAGGGAAAAAACACTAACCGCCTATGCCATCCAGGGAGGGGACAACCCGAATGGTCAAACTGGCGCCAACAGTACCTCCGATAACCCGAATAAACAATTATGTGAATTGCTTTCCTGCCTGTTAAGTGACAGGGTACTTAGCTCCAAGTTTGAAAAGCGTTTACTGCAAGAGGGGATCGACTTGCGCAACCTGAAAAAATGTTTGGGCAGACATTGTAAATAAGTCGACATGAAAAACGATTCTGCTGAAGAACTCTTTGGTTCAAAAAAAACGCGTCAATGATCGAAAGATATGGCATTATTGAGAGCTGATTATTAAATAATCTAAGAGTTTTAGTTAGCCTAAATAGATAAAATCTTTGTTATGTGTCAAATCGAACGAGTGTTAATTTATGCAGATCGCTTCTGCAATGCTTTTGGTGACATATTAACATTTCTCATATTTATATATTTGATAACTGACTCCTGAACCTCATCAATGATACTCCAATCCTTTTCAATATAGATATCGGTAACTTTATTGCCTTCGTCCACATGATTCAAAGCCAAAGCAATATCGTCTTTTCCTATTTTGCATTTATTTCTCGCAATATTTGCAAATGAACCACGTGCCCAATAGTATCCTATTTCCGGAATGCTGGTAATTTTTGATAGCTGCCGAGATCCAATACTAAGGGCTTTATCTAAATATCGAAAATGCCCATACCGCATGGTCAGTTTCCCTATATATTTATCTAATAAAGGTCGGGCGGAGCCAGGGATTCGTATACTAATGAAGGCATTATCTGCCCTTTGACCTTCTGTCTTTGAACGGTTATATTCAATTCGATTGCCCTTATAATCTTTCAAATGGTAAAGATCAACGGCATTGATACCGCACAAATAAAAACTAAGCATATAAAGATCCCGGGCGAGTTCTACACGACTATTTGGCTTCAGTTCAATATCCCGAATTATCCTAATTTCTTCGCGGGTGTGATTTCTTTTGCGGGTCAAGGGCTTCTTCGGTAGTTTATACCTTTTAAATGGGTAATGGGGAACCTTTATGATACCCAAATCTTCATTATTGTATTTTGCTCTGGCTTGATTAAAAAGCGTTCTCAAATCACGCATGATATTATGAACACCTTTGTCTTTCAGACCTTCAAATGTTTTCGAAACGAGCTTACCCTGGTTTAATCTGGTTATTTCCCTTTTACCTCTTAGAAATCTGTCAAATGATTTTATGGTAATCGAATCGATTTCCATAATAGAGACCTTTTCCCGTCTAAAAAAATCAATGAGGCTATTTTTCACTGTTGCGTGGTTAGCTGCTGTCCCTTCCCGATTGTCGGCGATAAGTTGCTTAATATGATCGTCGCAAAATTTGATAAAGTCTATTTCCTGATTATGTGTTTCCAAATAATCTCTTAAGTTTTCACAAGTGAAGAATTGAAGACGTTGACCTAATTTTCCAATCTCAAGTCGATATTCATCAACCGTTTTATTTATTAGATTATTGATAAAAGGGTCTTTGATTGTCATTTTTTTTGACAGTTGTTTGTCAGTCACATAATGTGTAGTGTCAATCCATTTTGGTTCGTTCTTATGAAAGACCCGAATTTTAACATTGTAAGTACCATCTGTTTTTTGGTGGTGCTTAAAAACTTTTGAGCATACAGTTGCCATTGCATAATTTTTTGCACGCAAAACTTTTGTAACGTATTTGTAACGGTTTTACGTGAAGTTTAACAAAAAAACTTGTAAATCTTGTCGAAACGGCGATTGCCGCGGCGTGCACAGAATGTGCACTTATGCAATAGAAAAGCCCTTTTTTATAGCAAAAAAGGGACTTTTTAGATAGTGACCCCGCTGAGGCTCGAACTCAGGACCCACAGATTAAGAGTCTGTTGCTCTACCAACTGAGCTACGGAGTCGTTATTTTTTGAGTGTGCAAATAAACGAAATTTTTCTTTAGTCCAGAAGTGTGTTATACCTTTTATTATATCATTACTTTATTTTATTCTGAACGCCCCATATAGAGTTTAGTGGAATCAGCTCTACGTTCTTAATAACCATACCTTTATTGTTCTGAATTTGTAAATGATTGTATGGCTTTTTAGGGAAAAATACAGCGGTCATAACCGTCAATCCGCCATCGGCAAATAATTCAATGGAGGAAGCATCAACAACCAATTCAATATTTGAACGCCCTTTGGGTGACAATCGCGGAGCAAAAGAAACTTTCCTAAATTCGGTGTTAAAATCAGTTTTACCAGACTTACTCCGATCGATATAATATTCATTCTTAGTACTGTCATAACCCATAAGTAACTGTTCACCGGCATCATTTGATAGTACAATTGAATAGGCACTGATCTTATCCATACTAAATTTTAAAAGGTATTGATTGGGTGCCTGCACTGTTTTACCGCTTAATAAATTTCCGCTTAAATCAGCAGGCTTTTGTTCGATGCCCGCTAATTCTTTTACAGGTTTTGATGCAAGTAATAACTCACCATTAATCTGAGTGAGAAAAAGCTCCCTCGGTATTGTCATTGCATTACGCCAGGTTTTGGTTGGCACCTGGTTGGCATATAGCCAATTGCTCATCCAGCCTAAAAATATTTTGCGGTTACCAGTATTGCCCCAGGTGATACCGGCATATTCATCAGGGCCATAATCAAGCCAGCGTTGTTTATTATCTGCCGTTGTAAACTTATTCCCGTCAAAGTAACCCACAAAATATTGTGTAGCGGAGCCCCCATTGGGACCTCCAGGATTGAGATTAACGATCAATATCCAGTAAGTTTTATCGCCAAATTTCAGGGGAAATAAATCGGGGCATTCCCATACACCGCCATGTGCGCCCAAAGTTAAGCCAAACTCACTTTCCTTTGTCCAATCCTTCAGATCGGGCGATGAATAAAATGTAATATGGTCCAGTGTGGCCAGCGTCATTATCCACTTTTTCTGCGGTTCATACCACATTACTTTAGGGTCGCGGAAGTCCCTGATTCCCGGGTTTTTCAGTACAGGATTACCGGCATATTTTGTCCAGGTTTTACCTTTGTCAAGACTGTAAGCCAGGCTCTGATTCTGAAAATTGTTCTTTTGGGCCTTCTCTCCCTTCGGATCATGATGCGTAAAAATTGCTACCAGGGGCACCTTCCCATTCTTACCAAAACCCGACGTATTTTTATAATCAACTACAGCACTTCCGGAAAAAATATAGCCTAAACTATCAGGGTATAAGGCTATCGGAAGTTGTTTCCAGTGGATCATGTCCCTGCTTACTGCGTGCCCCCAATGCATTGGCCCCCATACAATATCTTTTGGATAATATTGAAAAAACAAATGATAAGTATGGTTGTAATAAACCATGCCGTTGGGGTCATTGATCCAATGGGCCTTAGGTGAAAAATGCACCTGTGGACGATAAGGTTCATTGTAGGGTGCCGGTTTAACTTCCTGAGCGAATAAGTAACAGGGCAATGCCAGGTATGTGAGGATCAGTTTATATTTTTTCATATTTATCTGGTTTAAATGTAAGAGTTTTCAGTTCATAATAGTATAGGATACATCCATGTTTTAACCATCATAAAATATTAAAATATAATATCATAACGTTTGAGAACAGCCACTCACAGACTTTCGCAAATTATAAAAATCAGCAAAAACATTCATCAACCAGTCAACAAAACACCTCATTATAAGCGTGTTCCCAGGCCAATATGAATAATCATTTTAATCAGTAAAATCATACTTTTCCTCATTCAACAATAGTTATTAACACATATGAATAACGTATAATTAATTGACGCTCAATTTATTTTATCCAATAATAAATACATTGTTTCTGATAGTTAATAAAGGTGGAAAATCAAAGCAGATAAATCTTGTAATTGCCTATTTATTAATAATTTGCCTGTTGCTTTAATTGATCAAAATTCGGACTGTAACCATTCTCCTCGTAGTAGTTTTTTCTCAAATTTTCCCACCAAAATATCTGTTTTATATTTCAAAGGATCAATTTTATTTAGTTGATACCTATATAACATTGTCAATGTGATATTTATGTTATTTATTAAAGTATCGTATTAATCCACAAAATATTATTGTTTTTCAACAAACTGTTCCACACTTTGAGGAACACGCTTAACTAATTGGTTTACAGTTAAATATTTTGCCTATTTATATTGCATTACCGGCAATTATTTGAAGTAATGCTATAAAACCAGGCGTATAAAGCAACATACTAATTATTCGCCACTGGTATAAATCTTGACCTATATGCGTGCGCAATTTATTGAGGCACAGCGTTGAACAAGCATTAATTAAAGGTTGTGTACTACCCTCCCCGATAAATAAGCAAATAATATTCTACCAGGAATTTTTGTATTAACCTAACCTACTACTAATACCATATAGTATGATCATAAAATATTTACTTAAGGCGCTATCAGCTTTAGCTAACCAATTCAGTCCGTCAGACGGAACAGATTTCCGTGACGAAATAAATGCTTCTGCCCTGAACCAGGACGGCATTAATTATTTAAATGTATCGCCCATATCAGGCAGATTCCCGAGGAGGAGGAAGAGGACATTTGACCTTTTACCTAAGTCGATTATTATGGCGATGACACTTGTTCTTGTTAGCTTGTGCTTTGTTAGTAAAGTCATGGCTCAAAGAACAGTTACCAATTTTACAATCGGCACGCAAACCGCGGCGACGTACGGTACAGCTTCAAACGCCACCAGTTTTACCCTTACATTAACAAGGGGTGGCAACAATGCTACAGGTAGTTCCGCAATAACCTTAACATGGACATCAACTGCGCCTGTGGGGTCTGTAGTTACCTTTACGCCTGCTTCGCCGTATAATCCAAATGCCGGTACCACTTTAGCACTAAAGATCACAACCCTCGCAACAACGCCTGCTGGCTCATATCCTTTTTCTATTACAAATATTGATGCAAATGGTGGAGGTACCGTAACGAAAACCGGGACGTTTGTAGTTAGTCCAAAAAATGTAACTATAACAGCAACCAATGTTTCAAAAGTTTATGGCACCGCATTAACCGGGGGTGCCGGATCAACAGCTTTCACCAATACTGCCATGGCAAACGGCGAAACTATTGGCAGTGTAACCATTGCTTATGGCACAGGTTCTGCAGCAAATGCAACAGTAGCCGGATCACCTTATAATACGCAAGTAACTCCATCCGCACCAACTGGTGGTACATTTACAGCAAGTAATTATAATTTTTCTTACACTTCTGGTTCAATAACTGTTACCACATTGGCCATAACCGAAACAGGTGCAGTAGCAAGCGATAAAGTGTATAATGGAAATACAACCGCAACCGTTTCCGGTGGTAGTCTTTCGGGTGTAATCGGCGGAGATGTAGTTAGCTTGAACACAACCGGAACTTTTGCAAGCGCCAATGTTGGTACAGGCATTGGTGTAACAGCTACCCTGACCGGAGCCAATGCCGGCAACTATACGTTAACCCCACCGGGTCTTACAGCCAATATCACCGGCGCTCCATTAACAATTACAGCAACAGGGCCAACTAAAAGCGCCGGCCAGGCTTTGACTGCAGGAACAAGCAGCACCAACTTTACAGCTTCAGGCATGGTGGGCACGCAAACAGTTACCAGCGTAACCCTAACACCGGATGCAGCTGGCTTATCAAGTGCAACACCTCAGGGTGCGGCCTACGTGGTTACACCTTCAGCCCCAACTGGCGGCAACGGTTTTCTGGCAAGTAATTATAACATAACTTTTAACGATTATAACGGAACGGTAACAGGTGCAATATTAACCATCACCGCCACAAACATTACTCAGACTTATGGTGCAGTTGACCTGTCTGTCGTAGCTTTCACCTACAGCGGCTTCATTAACGGCGACAACGCAAGCAACATGATCGTTGTGCCCAGCATAAGCACTACAGCAACCACAGCATCCGGAGCCGGCACTTATCCTATCACAGTAGGCGGAGGCCAGGCACCTGCCTATTATACCGTTGTGTATGTAGCGGGTACTTTTACAATAAATAAAGCTAACTTAAATATCGTGGCAACCGGGCCTCCAAAAGCTGCAGGAACCACAGTTACTTCTCCAATATCGTCTACAGCATACTTTACTGCCAGTGGACTGATAGGCAGCGAAACTATAACAAGCGTTACACTTACATACTCTAATGCAGGCTCGCAAGCTGCCGGTGCGACCTATAATGTTACTCCATCTGCGGCCGTAGGTGCAAATGGTTTTAATACGGCTAACTATAATATTACCTATACACTTTACAGCGGCCAATGCGGTCAAAACTATACCTGGAATGGCAACACTAATACTACCTGGTCGACGACTACTAACTGGACTCCAAATGGCACACCTGGTACCAATGATAATGTTTTTATTCCGGCTACCGCAACTAAACCTACTGTGACGGCCAGTACCAACATTAACACGATAACTTTTACAGGTAACAGTACCCTTACTGTCAACACTGGTGTCAATATACTGTTCTATAACGGCTTTACTGTAAGTTCTGGTGTAACAGCTACTCTTAACATGGTCTCAACCAGTTCCCAGATCCAGGTAGGCAACAACACAAGCCACGCTATAATGGATAATCTGGGTACGCTGACCGTAAATGGCGGAATTGTATTTATTAACTACGGTTTGAACTATATATATAATGAGACCAATGCAGTAATGACTTTCCATGGCGGTAATACACTGAATATTGGCGGTACTTCGGGCCAGTTTGCTTTCCAGAATAATGGATTCTTTTTTGCAGGTACGTCAAATTCAGCCTGTACGTTAAATATAGTTAATTCACAGTCGTTTATCAATGGTGCAACGGGCAACTTTTATTTAGGGTCAACGTCGAGCATTAACTTTTTAGACGCCAGTGCCCACGATTCACATTTTTCTAATACGCTGGGCGGTAACTTTACCATACAGTCTGACTCTTACGGCACAGGCTCTATTGGCAAAATACCTCTTAATGCAGCACACCCAAATTCATTTGACGGACTATTTACAGTTGAGCGTTATTTAAGTGCCAAGAGAGCTTACCGCTTGATTGCATCGCCGGTGTATGCTGCCACTTCGGGCTCCAATAAGGTATATAGCCTAAATTATGTGCAAAACTCAGCCTATATCACCGGCACAAATGCTGCCGGGGGATTCGACAAAGTAACCTCAGGTCCTACCCTTTACTTATATCGCGAAGATGTGGGTTATTCAAACACTACTTTTATCAGCGGTAATTACCAAAGTATCAATAACCTTACAGCAGGCAATAATTCTACCCCAACATATACATTTGATGTAACTGGGGGTTCATATTCTATTCCGGTAAGTAATGGTTTCCTGTTCTTTTTCAGGGGCAACAATGCCGACGGAACTGTTGCACAGGAGACTGTAACGACATGGCCTGCAACTGCAGCAACTATGTCTACTACAGGTTCCCTTACCCAGCAGCAAGTGGTATTCAGGGATTGGTACACACCAGGTTCAAATTTACTCGGTTATTCAAACCCTAATGTTATGGCCCAGGGATTTAACATGGCAGGCAACCCTTACGCTTGTAGTATCGATTGGGAAACATCTCAAAATGCGTCAACTACTACCGGTATATATGCTTTGAACTTGTCACCTTATATCTATGAGCTTAATCCCCAAACCGGGAATTTTGATACCTACGGAAAAGGTGGATTGTCAACCAACAATGGCACACGGACTATCATGAGCGGACAAGGGTTCTTTGTATTGGCTTTAAATGGTTCAGGTCAGCTGATATTCAACGAGGGAGCAAAATCAACCACCCTTCAAAATACAGGCATGAATTTATTTATGGGGCAACCGGCTGATGTGCTGGCTAACAATCAATCATTACGCTTGCAAATATTAAAAGACACCATCAATAAGGATGACATCGTAATCAGTTTTAATGCCAACGCTAAACCGGCTCTTGACATGACAGAAGATGCCCCTTACAAAATGGGCTCTGGCAAAGTAAACATTGCAACTATGTCGAGTGATAATTACCCCCTCGCTGTCAACAAGCTTCCTTTAGCAAAGCAGGGTCAAACTATTGCTATGAGGGTTGGAGCGTCAACAAGTGGCACATACAAGCTTAATATGACAGAAATAAAGGGAATACCCAGGCTGTATGATGTTTGGCTGCAGGATCATCTTAGAAAGGACTCTAATGACATGCGCGTGAATACTTCTTATATTTTTGACGTAGATAAAACAGATACCAACACCTACGGAACAAACCGCTTTTCAATTGTAATACGTCAAAACCCGGCATATGCATATCGGCTACTTGATTTTAACGCCACTAAAGTGCCAAATGCTAAACAGGTACAAGTAGTATGGGATACTAAATTCGAAGAAAACTACACTAATTTCACTGTAGAAAGAAGCGTGGATGGAGGGAAGACTTTCACGGTATTAGGCGGCGTGCCTGCCACCGGCGCAGGAAATTATGCTTTTATGGATCAAAGCCCGGCTTCAGGTATGAATCTTTACAGGCTGAAACAAGAGGACATTAATAATAATATAACCTATTCGAAGATTGTGCCAATTGGTTACTCTGCCATGAGTAACAATTTAGCCAAGGGTGGTATTAGTGTTTACCCTAACCCCCTAAGCAGTAAAATCAACTTGTCAATTGCGACCCCGGTTACCCCTGCCTCAAGCTCATATAATATTATGATCTCGAACAGTTATGGGACAATGCTTAAAACCGTAACGTCAACCCAGCCTACCTGGCAGGGCGATGTTAGCAGCTGGCTGCCGGGCACTTATATGGTTAAAGTATTTGATACTAAAACACAATCACTGGTAGGTACAACTAAGTTTATTAAACTATAATATAAACGGTATTTAAAAGGCTGCAACCCCTATGCAGTATTCATGTGGATAAGGAACCGTTGCTTTAATTAGCAATGGCTCCTTATTATTATATCTGTATTATTTATTAATATTAATAAATAATACAGATATTCTTTTGCTAAATAATACCCTCCGTACTGTTCTTTCTCCATTAGATATTTTCAGACAATTTACCCTGGCGAACGTCACAGTAAAGCGATTCAGCTATACCAAACACATCACTTCATTTTATTTCACAGTTAACAGCTTCAAAATGAATTTTAATTAAAACTAATTGATTTACAGAAGTCTAATTTTAAAAAATAAAATCATAAAATTGCCTGTCTATTATTGTTTTTTACCTAATAAGCTTGTTTTTAGTCCTGCTTTAATTAATCTTTTAATTCTATCAACCTACAGGTAACGATCATTTATTGTGGTCATTTTTCCCACTTATTCCCCACGGCAGCTTCAAAACAATATTTATTAATCTTGTATTATCTTTATATAATAATTATAACAATCTGAAAATAAGCAATTTATAATTTTATTAAATCGTAAAAAATGACCATATAAAATATTCCACAGTTTTATCAACATAGCAACTTGCTGATTATCAGTTAACTATTTTTATGGCTTTTTATTAATCGAGACACCTATAATTTAAACCATAGAGATAAAAATATCTTTTGGAGCAAATATTCATGGTACTATTTGATGGTATGGATATTGAGTTACGAGCAAGCGTAATTTGCTAAGCGACAATAAAATAAATCCGCCTGGCACTTATAACCTAAAATCACAATATTATGGCTGCTAAACTTTTACTCCGTAATTTATTAACCGCGATTAAAACTTTCATTTTACCTGAGCAGGTAAATGCAAACAATTCTTTTGATAGTGCTGAACTGGCATTGGATCAATGCAGCAGTTACTATATAGCTGAAGCCCGGCGTCCGGGCCAATTGCCGCGGGCAGCTAAAAGGTTTAACCTTTTTTCGGTGAAGAGTGTTGTAATAGCAGCAACGCTTCTTGTGGCTGGTTTAGGTTTTACCAATAAGGTAAATGCTCAGCAGGCAAGCAATTTGGTGATTAACGGAATAACATCCACCGCGGCAACCGCTGCTAGCTGGACAAATAACAGCGGCAATCACGTGGCTGTGTTTATCTTTAAAGGCTCAACCGGTACGCCGGTACCTGCCAATGGACAACATTACACCGCTAATACGGTTTATGGTTCAGGGGGCCAAATCGGGAGTTCCGGCTGGTATTGTATTTTTGACGATTCTAATAATCAAAGCACAGGACCGGTAACCGTTACCGGCTTAACCGCATCAACAACCTACCGTCTAATGGTGGTTGACTACCAAAGCAGTAGCAGCCCAACATGGTCAACAGGTACCGGTACTAATAATCCACAGAACTTTACAACATTAGCTGCCCCTGTAATTTCAGAAACGGGGTCGTTGGCAGCATTTAGTACAACCTACGGAACCGCATCCGCTTCACAGAACTTTTCTGTTTCGGGATCAAACCTAACAGCAAATTTGGTAGTTACTCCCCCAACAGGTTTTGAAGTAAGTAAAGATAATACCACGTTTGCCAGTACTGTTAGTTACACTCCATCCAGTGGTACAGTTGCGACAACAACGGTTTATGTAAGGTTAGCTGCTGCAACCGCAGCAGGTACCTTTGGAGGAAATAATCTTGTTATAAGCAGCACAGGAGCAACAAGTGTAAACGTTGCCGTTCCGTCAAGTACAGTAAGCAAGGCAGCATTAACAATTACGGCCACTGGCCCAACGAAAATTTATGGTACAGCATTAACGGCAGGGGCCACTGGTTCTAATTTTACAGCCACGGGCACGGTGAATGGCCAAACTGTAAGCAGCGTTACACTGACACCAAACGCAGCGGGCTTATCAGCAACAACTGCGGCAGGAGCTGCATATACAGTTACTCCTTCGGCCCCAACGGGAACCGGGGGCTTTTCGGTAAATAATTATAATATAACATTTAATGCTTACAATGGTACAGTAGCACAAAAAGCTTTGACTGTTACTGCCAGTCCGCAAAATAAGCCATATGGAACTACCTTAACAAGCGGATCAAGTGCAAGTAACTTCACTTCATCAGGGCTTGTTGGCTCAGAAACTATAGGCAGTGTAACCCTTACCTATGGTTCAGGTGCTGCAGCAACAGATCCGGTAGGTGCTAATGCGGGCAGTATTGTTCCTTCTGCCGCAACCGGCGGCACTTTTAACGCAAATAACTATTCCATTACCTATAACAATGGAACGCTAACAGTAACTTCGGTAACCTTAACAGTAACCGGCTTAACCGGGGTCGGTAAGGTATATGACGGAACCACCACGGCGACGGCGGCAAATGTTACAGGAACGGCAACTTTAAGCGGTGGAGTAGCAAATGGAGATGATGTCTCATTAAGCACCGGAACACTTACGTATGTGTTCAGCAATGCCAATGCCGGAGCCAGAACAGTAAATGTAAATGGTTATTCGCTTACAGGTGCCCAGGCAAGCAACTATACATTAACGCAGCCAACACCATTAAGTGCAACTATCACACAGGCTCCGTTAACAGTTACCGCCAATGATGCAACCAAGAATTATGGAACAGCATTGACAAGCGGGGGTGGCAAAACCACATTCACTTCATCAGGGCTGGTAGGCTCTGAAACAATAGGTAGTGTGACTCTTACTTATGGTACGGGCGCAGCTGCTAATGCATCAGTATCCGGCTCGCCGTATAACGGATCGGTGGTAGCTTCGGCTGCAACCGGTGGTACCTTTAATGCAAGCAACTATGCAATTACCTATAATCCGGGCAATATCATTGTTAACCCTTTAGCTGTAACCTTAACAGCTAATAACTTAATAAAGACATACGGCACAACAACCACTTTCGCAGGTACTGAGTTTACTGCCCCTGGCGCAATAGCGGGAGACATAACAAGTGTAACATTAACCAGCGCAGGTGCAGCTTCAACAGCAACCGTTGCAGGCAGTCCTTATACGATAGCCCCGAGTGCTGCGGCAGGGCCAGGTGTAGGAAACTACTCTATTACTTATGCCAACGGAACACTAACAGTAAACACTGTAACCTTAACAGTAACCGGCTTAACCGGGGTTGGTAAAGTTTATGACGGAACTACCACAGCTACGGCAGCAAATGTTACAGGAACGGCCACTTTAAGTGGTGGAGTTGTAAGTGGCGACGATGTGTCATTAAACACAGGAGCACTTACATATGCGTTCAACAATGCAAATGCTGGTGCCAGAACAGTAAATGTAAATGGTTATTCGCTTACAGGTGCCCAGGCAAGCAATTATACATTAACGCAGCCAACACCATTAAGCGCGACTATTACCCAGGCTCCATTAACAGTTACCGCCAATGACGTTAACAAAGTTTACTCCGCCACGCTTACAAACGGATCAGGCTCAACAGCCTTCACATCATCAGGTCTGATTAATAGTGAAATAATTGGTACAGTTAGTATAACTTACGGTACCGGCGCTGCATCAAATGCTGCTGTTGGTTCCTATCCAGGCTCAGTAACACCATCAGCAGCAACCGGCGGTAGTTTTACAGCAAGTAATTATAGCATCACATATACATCAGGTACTATAAACGTAATAGCTCCAACTATCAGTTATAGCGGTTCGCCTTATACATTTTTTAACGGCATAGCGATAACTTCCCAATCACCAACAGTTACAGGCACCCCTTCCGGAACAAATCCTTATTCCATAAGTCCAACGCTGCCTGCAGGTTTAGCATTCAGTACCACCACAGGTACAATATCAGGTACGCCATCAGCTTTATCGGCTGCCAATAATTATACTGTAACGGTAACTTATACAGGCGGGGTAACAGCTCAAACTGTTATAAATATAGCCGTAGTGGGTGCTCCTTCGATCAGCTATACAGGTTCACCTTATACTTTTCTTACCGGAGTTACGATACCGACATTAACTCCTGCTATAACCAACACACCGTTAATTGGCGGGCAAACCAGCAATTTCTCAACTACCAGCTTAAATAATCCATATGGTGTTGCTGTTGATGCTGCCGGTAATGTGTATGTATCCAATTCGGGAAATAATATTATCCTGAAGTACCCTGCAGCAGGTGGCACACCAACTACGTTTGCAAGTGGAGGGGGCCTTAATGTGCCTAATGGTCTGGCATTTGATGCAGCCGGCAACTTATATATAGCAAATAAAAATGCCAATACGATATTAAAAGTTACTTCAGCCGGTGGCACACCGACTACATTTGCCAGTGGCGGTGGTCTTAGCGCCCCTATCGGTGTTGCTGTAGATGCTTCAGGCAATGTTTACATCGCCAATTCAGGAGCTAACACTATTTTGAAGGTCTCTTCAGCAGGAGGTACACCAAGCGCATTTGCAAGTGGTGGTGGGCTTAGTACCCCTTCGGGTGTTGCCATTGACGCTTCAGGTAATGTGTATATATCCAACCAGGGAAATACCAGTATCCTGAAGGTTACCTCAGCAGGCGGTACACCGACTACATTTACGAGTGGACTAAGTGCCAACCCTACCAGCATAACGATTGACAATTCAGGTATTTTGTATGTAAGTGAGAGCGCAAGCGGCAACCGCAGAATACAAAAGGTCATAATTTCTCCGGTTACAGTATCCACTTTAGCAGGCTCATCTACTGGTAACACCAATGGTGTCGGTACCGCTGCACAGTTTGGCAGTCCAACAACGAATGTGGCGGCTGATGCATTTGGTAACCTATACGTAGTAGACCAGGGTAATACTTCTATCAGAAAAGTAATAGCACAAGGTGCTGCCATAAGTCCAGGCTTACCGGCAGGTCTAAGTTTCAACCCGGTAACCGGCGTTATAAGCGGTACACCTACTGCGGCATCACCATTTACTACATACACTGTAACTGCAGCAAATGCTGTGGGTGCAGCTACTACAACTATCAACATAACAGTAACAGCTCCAAGCATCAGTTATGCTGGTTCACCTTTTACCTTTTATGAAGGATCACCAATTACATCCTTATCGCCAACTGCAACAGGTACGCCAGGCGGATACGCAGTAAGTCCATCATTGCCCGCCGGCTTGACTATTAATCCAAGCACAGGCATTATATCAGGCACTCCGACAGCTACAGCTACAGCTGCAAATTATACCGTTACCGCAACCTATACAGGAGGTGCAACCGCCCAGGCTACGGTAAATATACAAGTGCTGGCCCCTACGCTTAGTTACGCAGGTTCGCCGTTTAGCTTTGTTGTGAATCAACCTATCACTCAAGCAAATCCAACAGCGTCAGGCTCGCCTGTAAGCTATTCGGGAACATTGCCTGACGGTTTATCACTTAACGCTTCTACCGGGCAGATAACAGGCACCCCAACTACGTTATCTTCTGCTACACCTTATACAATTACCGCAAACTATGCAGCTGGTGTAACAGCTACGTTCGATGTTTCTATAGCCGTAACCAACCCAACATTAACCATAACTGCGAACAATCAGACTATGGTTTACGGGTCAGCTGTTCCAACATTGACCGTAAGCTACAGTGGTTTTGTGAATGGCGACACACAAGCAAGTTTAACTACCTTGCCAACTATAACTACAACCGGCACTTCAGCATCAAGCGTTGGATCTTATCCTATAACTGCAAGCGGCGCAGTCGCTCCTGCACAATATACAATTGTTTATGTTGCAGGTAACTTAACCGTAACACCTGCCAATTTAACCGTTGCTGGGTTAACTGCCAGCAATAAGGTTTATGATCAGGGCGCAAATGAACCTAACTTCTCGGGCGGTACATTAGTTGGTGTAACAGCAGCAGATGCGGGCAACGTAACACTTGTTCCGAGTGGAACTTTTGCCAGTGCCTCTGTTGGTAACAATATAGCAGTTACGTCAACCAGTACATTAACAGGAAGTGCAGCAGCAAATTACACTTTAACCCAGCCAGCTGGCTTAACCGCTAATATTACTCCAAAACCATTAACTGTTTCTACCTCATCAGTAACAGTAAACACTAAAGTATATAATCAATCAACTGCTGCAACCACTACAGGCACTTTAGGCGCTACTTTAACTGGTGTAATATCCGGCGACGTTGTTGCATTAAACGGCAGAACAAACCCAACGGGTGTATTCGCTGATGCAAATGCTGGTACAGGCAAAACAGTAACACTTACCTCCCCTACACTTTCTGGGCCGCAGGCAGGTAATTATTCGTTGACAATAACTTTATTGGGTACTATTACTCCAGCAACAGCATTTATTAGTCCCGCAGCCGGAGTAAATAAAGTATACGATGGCACACTAACAGCTACAATTACCGGAACACTGAATGGTATAATTTCTGGCGATGGGGTTACCCTTGTCCCTTCAGGTACTTTTCTGACTGCTTCAGTTGGAACCGGTAAGGCAATTACTTCAACCAGTACATTAAGCGGGGCAAAAGCAATAAACTATAATTTACAACAGCCTACAGGTTTAACTGCAAATATTACAGTCGCCCCATTGACTGTAACAGCTAATAATCAAAGTAAATCTTATGGAACTCCGTTCACTTTCGCAGGGACTGAGTTTACATTCATAAATGTAAATAATACAGGCAATACTACATCTCTGTATGCTTCAGATGCGATAACAAGCGTAACCTTAACAAGTGCAGGTGCGGCAGCAAATGCCGGAGTTGCGGGAAGCCCTTACTCTATTGTACCAAGCGCTGCCGTTGGAAGTGGTTTATCAAATTATAACATTACATACGTAAACGGATCACTTACCGTAGGTACAATACCTTTAAGTATTACTGCCAATGTTGTTAAAACATATGGAACAACTTTAACAAGTGGCCCGGGATCAACGGCGTTCACCTCAAGTGGATTGGCAAATAGTGAAACGATTGGTAGTGTAACCATGACATATTCTGGTCAGGGTGCTGCCGGAACAGATCCGATATCCGGATCTCCATATATAAATTCGGCAACTCCATCTGCTGCAGTTGGAGGAACATTTATAGCAACTAACTATACTATCACCTATAATCCTGGTAACATTGTGGTTAATCCTGCATTGTTAACTGTAACCGCAACCGGGCCCCCTAAACCGTACGGAACAGCCTTGACTACAGGCACTAGTTCTAATTATTTCATACACAGCAGCACAGTAAATGGCGAAAACATCACCAGTGTTACTTTAACGCCGGATGCAGCGGGCTTATCGGCTACTGTTCCTGCAGGTACCGCATATACAGTTACTCCTTCACTTGCAACAGGTACCAACGGGTTCCTTGAAAATAATTATACTGTGACTTATGTTCCTTTCAATGGAACGGTTGATAAGGATACCTTAACTATTACTGCTAATAACGCTTCTAAAACATACGGTGCTTCGCAATCATTTGCAGGTACCGAGTTCACAGCAACCGGGCTGGTGAATGGTGATGCTGTAACCTCTGTTACATTAACCAGTGATGGCACAGATCCGGCTGCTTCTGCGGGTAACCATCCAATCATTGCATCTGCTGCCCAGGGTTCTGGCTTAGATAATTACATCATCCAGTATGTAAATGGCACAGATACGGTTAAACAAGTTGAATTAACCATTACAGCTAATAACGCCACCAAGACTTATGGTGCTACCCAGACCTTCGCAGGTACGGAGTTCACTGCTACTGGTTTGCAGAACTCGGATAACGTAGCTTCGGTGACTTTGAACAGTGACGGTGCGGCTGCTTCGGCTGCCGTGGGTCCTTATGCCATCGTCCCTTCTGCTGCTAATGGTTCAGGCCTGGCTAACTACCAT
>Ga0307510_10004305_pt1 | contig 16749 bp, 10 predicted proteins | sample 12_EM_MG_FD_207224 | JGI IMG/M metagenome (GOLD analysis project Ga0307510, IMG submission 207224) | Populus trichocarpa ectomycorrhiza microbial communities from riparian zone in the Pacific Northwest, United States - 12_EM | ecosystem: Host-associated > Plants > Roots > Unclassified | place...
AATCTTTCTCGTTATAAATCTGTGAACTTTGATATTAGCATCCATGTAGTTGAAACGTGGACAACTGGAGGAGGCATATCTTGTTAAAAAAATGTAAGAGGGGGTATATTACATGTATATGCTAGAGTATAAATCCCTTTGTGATATCGCGAAAACTTTATTAAAGCTCCCATCTGATAATGGAATATATCAATGAAGAAGGATTTGTTTTTTCTTAGAGCAAAGGAATAACCATAAAAAAAATTGGCATTGGCATTATGCATGATCTAAATGATAAAAGTCCAAACCAAAAATATAGCACTCAGTATCAATTTGCCCGCAAACAATTTTTTATATCAACTTTACCCTCAAACTCTTAGAATTTCTCAATCAAGAATTTAGCTGAAAGTGTCTCATTATTGCTTCTAGAGTCATTTGATTCCAAATGAATCTACATTAACCTACAGGATTAGCAAACTCAGAGCATGGTCTGCAACAAATGACTCTACATTAACCTACAGGATTAGCAAACTCAGAGCATGGTCTGCAAGGTCAGATCATCGGAAAAAGCTGTTAGATACATCAATGTCACTCCTAGCTAGACTTGTTTTGCATTTTGGCACCCAGTGTAACCATTTGCCAGGACTTGGTGACAAACTCCTGCTAAGGCCGTGGGATTAATGAATTGAAATCCTTCAATTGTATCATATAATTCAAATCTCTTTTCTGCATTCTTGAATCAAAGCCTTCTGAGCCTTTAATGACTAATTAGGACGAGCCCTCGACGAGATGAACACAGGAATAATTTGTTAGTTCTGAAGTCAAGAATTAAGTGATTGGCAGGATCATTTCAGGGGAGGTCCCCATGATGTAATTTACTACAACATAGGCACCTCAGCTCCGTAACAACAATCTGTTGACTGATTAATCTTGTCTTGTCTGTCTCCATGTTCGGGTTTGAACCTGAGGTGCTCAAAACACTTGGTTTGTAATGGGACGAGGTTAACGTTACTGCCTGTTCAAAAACAAGAATTGCAGGTACAAAATGACTGGCGCCACCAAGGTTGTGTTTGGCAAGAGGAACGAGAGGGGACTGGGGAGAGATGAAATATGAAGGATCAAGTGTTCACTTTGTTAGATAGAGACCAAGGAAAGATTGTAAGGATCCTCTCCCAATTTGGATGGTCTGGTCATATCTTTCCCCTCTTTTGTAATTTTCTATGCTCTCTGTCTCGATGAATTTACTCTCGTTTTTTTCTTCCAGACAACTAAATGAATGGTACTCCATTTATCCTTTCTCCTCTACATCCTTCCATTTTACCCCATCGATCCTTTCTCCTCTCCGTCCCTTCTAACAAACTCAATGTTTTGTTGGCCAAAAGAGTCCCAACATGAGCTTTGTTTACTACTAGTTCAATTGGCATTAGAGTTCCCTTTCTCATAGAAAAGTTTTGAGTTCAAGCCTCTTCTCTGTAACCCTAAAACAAAAAACAAAAACTGATTATGTTTTTCCTATTTCGTACAAAACACCATCATAATAAAACCTTGACTGGAAGGAAAATGCAGAGCATTTACAACTAGGCTCGAAACTTCATCAATCATGATATTTACCATGCCATAATAATTAAGTGAGAATTATGCTGTCAACTGATCATAATACGCATCTCTGCCCAAACATTAGAACGAAAATTACAAAAAACGAGCATGATATGCGTCTTAACCTTTTATGTAGTAGTTGATTATGAAATCACAAAGCCGTAGGGCATGAGGAGCATAATCTAACATAAATAAGAATATAGGCAAAAAGGGAAATGAGACTAATCAATTAAATCCATTCACAAAAAAAATGAAATAGATATCTGTGTTTGATGAAATATATTATCATTTGAACAAATTGCAATAATGGCACCAGGAAATGAATTGGAAAAAAAAATGCTTTATGTTAGCTGAGCTTGCAACAATAAACTATACGTCGAAATTCCTCTCTTCGGTTTCCTAGCCAATCAGCGATCTATCTTCCAGCAAATCACCACTTAGTATGCGGTGCATTATGACTTTGAGGCCTGAATTCTACTTCCAACCACAGGTCCAAGCTGGAGGCTACTATGTCTCTGAACACAAAATGCTAGCCTGGATCGGACCTCCAACTGAACTGATGTAGGGCCGATAATTTCTTTTTTACAGAGATGGAGAACAATGATTGGTTCTTCCAAGATGAGCTCAGGAATGAATGCCAAACACAAGTGGGCAAGGAGATTAGGAAAATCTAGCAATCTCAGCCATGCGGGAAGCTTCTTCAGCCACTTTTGCCTCAGGCAGGTGGGCGTTATATTGCCCACCTAATGCTTGCCTGGGGTAGGGCAGGATGTTCATGCCTGCTAGCCAAGCCTTCACACCGGCAACATTTAGGAGCATATGCATCGCTGCCTGTGCATTAGAATGAAAACTACAGAAATTAAGAGATTGAGGAATGCAGCAGACAAAAAAGTCCGACGCTAAGTATTTTAGGCTTCATAATGGATGCAACCAATTATGTTACTCTACTCTTGTGGCGACACCAACCTAGTCTGCGACTCCTATATACACAAAACATGTGGTCACTCCATTTGTTGCGATAAACATGCATTTACTTCTTCACCGTATTCTGAGTGATGTTTTTATGATGATTAGCCCAAATTTAGTAGTATGAGATAGATTAAATTAACTCTGTTAAGAGCATTTATTTTTCTCTACCTCATATGGAGAAGTAATCCTCACAGAATCCTTTTCATTCACATTTTTTTTTTAGTTTTGTCTAGAAAAGTTAGAGCTGGCACTGGTTGTGAGGATAAGAACAAATTTAATGGATACTTATCAGTCATGAAACTAATTGCCTGCATCTGCTAAAAGCTTCAATCCCTCAACGCCGCCATCTTCATATTTCCTAAGAAATGAGAAAATCATCTCGAGGCCAGATTCCATGTTCTGGATAGATTAGACACCAAATGAAACCCTGGTGGAGAATTCTCCACTATCTGCCTGTAGTAAACTCAAAGTTAAAGCCCTGTAATGGATCATGATTTCAGCAAAATTGCTGCCCATGATTATCAAGACGTGCGAGTAGCAAATATTTTGAACTCCCAACAGAAGAATTCCTCCAAATATAGCAAGTATGGCATTCATAATTGTTGCGCGTAGTTGCTTTGCTCCATCTTTTTTCAGTTCATAAATGGTCTGCAGCTTTTATGCAGGCCCATACCAGCACTCTATATGAAGCCTTCAACATTCATCTGATTTACCTTTTAAACAAAAGTTGGATATGGAATTAGGAAGTCCTTGGTCGTGAGTAGCACTGTCTATCACAGCTAAGAATACAGGCATTAAGGAAATGAGACTGATTAATTGAATTCATTCATTAATAAAAGAAGAAATAAGACTGATTGAGTTTAATGAAATATATTGTCATATGATAAAAAAATAATGGCACAAGGAAATTAAGTGGAAAACAGATTGTTTATTTATGCTTAGAATGCAGCAATAAACTGCTGTGCCAAGATCCCTCTCTTCTGTTTCCTAGCCAATCAGCAATCTATATTCCGGTAGATCACTAATTCTCAATATGCAGTCGGCTGCAGCTTTGAGACCTGAATCTATTTCCAGTCAAAGAGTTCCATATCCAGAGGGGAAATATTAGCTCGGATCAGACCTCCAACTGCGTTCCTGGTGGCTCTACCAATATGGGCAGGCTCAAATTTCCAACACAAGTGACCCTGGGAGAATCAGGCAAATCTAGCTATTCCAGCTCATGCGAGAAGCTCCTTCAGCTTCTCTTGCCTCAGGTTGGTGGGTATTATAGTGTCCACCCAGAGCTTGCCTGGAGTTGGAAGCTTGTGCTGGCAACCTTAATGCTGTCAACAGAGCATATGCATCGCTGCCTATGCACAAGAACAAAAACTATGAAAATTAAGAGACTCGAGTACGTTGCAGCCGAAAATTCTTTCAACGCCAAGTACTTTAGGCTTCATAGTAGATGCAACCAATTTTCATGCTCAACTCTTGGTTGATTGGTTCTACACGCCTACCCTGGGATTCTTAAATACACAAATCATGTCTCCACTCTATTTGTTGAGATAAACATACAGTTGCTTCTTTACCGTAATCACAAGGGTGTTCTTATGAAGATTAGACCAAATTAATTAGTATAACATAGATTAACTTAATATGGAGAGAGCATATAGTTTTTCTTTGCCTCATATGGAAAAGTAATAGTAAGAGAACCCTTGTCATTTTTCTCTGAAAAGCAGTTAGATTTCTTTGTTTCTGATAGAAAAGCCAGTTAGAGCCGGTGCAAGTCTTGACAGCCACCGCATTGTGAGGATAAGGTCACATCTAATGGATACTTAGCCGTGATGAAACTAATTTCCTTCTTAATGTTGCTTTATTTACCTTATTACAAATATGTCAAACAATATCTCTCCAATATAATTGTCAGAAACCAATTAGTGTTCCAGTTGCTGGTGACATCAATATATTAGAAATTAATTACTTATATCAACACTAGTGTCACACTATATTTCTATCTTTCTGATGCCAAGGAAAACACTGGCTGTGCAAAATAATTAAATAAAAACCTTAAATTGAGTTACAGTAAGAAAAAAGAAATGAGGGAATCATCTCGACTCTCGAGGATGGATTCCATGTGTCCTAATGAAGCTCCAGCAGCCTGCAGGACGAGCAAACTTAGGGCATGGCCTGCAAGGACAGATCATAAGAAAAGCTGTTAGAACTTAGAACCTCTATACAGAAGAATTCAGACTGTGAGGATCATCTGTCCAGCAAGATGGCGGCCCGAACTCAGACTGACAACTGAGAACATGCACTGCTTTGTATAAGAACAAGAATTGTCAGAAGCAGACATTTCGAACTCCCTACAGAAGAATTTCTCCAAGCATGGTAAGTCTAATGTTCATTCTTTTCTCCATGTAATCTTTATGATTCCTTCTTGTTTCAGTTCATAAATTAATGGCATGCAGCTTTTGTATGCAAGCCCATGTAAGCACTCTATATGATGCTATGGAAGTTCATAAGCATGCTTTCAGATTGATGACCGTCTTCAAATTCTGATATGGATTACCCAAAAACTAAGCAAGGCCTTCGAATGCCTTTCCTCCACCCAGAACTGAGCATACAAGAGCGTGTGGAATTGGACTATTTCAGTCTCGATGCCCATTATAGGCTGATAAAGAGGGATATTCTTTGCCTTTTACAGGAAGTTGCATATGAAATTAAAAATTAAGCCTCGGACGTCAGAAGCACATTCTGATATAAATAGGCTTAAATGCATGGTGTACAAAAGGAAATGAGACTGATGAGTTCATTAATTCATTTTCTATTAAAAGATCACAGAAACAAGACTGATCGCGTTCAATAGGATCTATCAGCATGTGATCAAATTACAATATGGCATGCGTGAGGAAATAACGTGGAAAAAAATGCCTTGGATCGCAAAAATAAACTGTTGTATAAAAAATCCCTCTCTTCAGTTTCCAAGCCGATCAACAACCTATGCTCCGGTCTTCAGGCCATCCAAACTCCTCCAAAAATGCCAATGTAACTCCATTTGACCAACCAAAACCAGTCTGCATCACCAAAAAATCTTGAAATCAGTACAGATGTGTGTAAAATATGTATGCGACCACACTTACTTTTAGGTTTTATATCTACCTGGGGTATGTATTCTCCGCCACCTCCAAATTCTCCACATTTTTGCACATCGTATTTTTCATGTATTGCGCCTGTTTTCTTGTATCCAACGTAGTTGGTTTTGATCCACCTCACAGCTATGTCTTCTGCCAATGACCTTGCTTCTTTTAATCCAGAGCTCAGCAAACCTTCAACAATCATGTGTTGAAGTGGCGCCCAACCATTTGGAAAGTCCCTGTTTTTACAAATTCTATCAGTTTATACAAAATTCAGATAAAGGCAGTTTTCCATAGATCTTTAAAAGGTTGGCAGACACAAAATTATGCCATAAAGGTTTCCAGGATTAAGATACAGTAAGAACGATTTTTAAATTAAACGTTTCAGATAAAGGAAAAGGTAAAATAGATTACTAACCATTGTTGTCCTGAATTTATTAAAGAAGTGGCAATTCCAGCAACATGAATCAGGCCTGAACTTTGAAAACTCCCCATGACATTCTTCACCAAAGCAGCATCTTCACAATCGTGAAAATCAAGAGCATTTTCAGTATTCAACTTTCAAAAGAAGAGAATATAGCCTAATATATGTCCGTATGGAAAAAGTCATCTCATGAATCAAAGGCCAAGGTGATCTAAACCTTTGCTTTCTAATTCTCAAATGGAAGGCTATCTGCAGACCTTATAAAAATCTCAATAGTAACTTAAGATGTATGAAGTCATACTGGCTTGTATCTTTTCTTAACAGATAAAGCCAGCATACGGTGGGTCCAGATAGCATAGCATCTGATAAATTGGGGAAAGAGAACATCACTTGTTTTACAACATTTACACCTGCGGTCAATCCCTAGGGTCAATTCTGATGACCTTCTAATTATCTAGAATAATAAAACTATCTGATATGACTGCTAGCTTACTCTTAACTGTGCTGAATAACTTGTCCCACTTTCAGTTCTATACAGTTTTCTTTTTCAATTTGAATCAGGAGCTTTAGAGTACCTATAAGCTAGCAATTCAGCTATATGATAAGTAAACTTAACTTCTTAAGCACTAAGCTTCAGCTTTATGCACTTTGAATTAGAAAAGTAAATCCCTTATCTGCAAATTAGGGTGATTAAGATAAGTTTAATAATGATTCTCTCTATCATGCACATCATTTGTGAAATGCTCGAAAGGAGACATGGAGAGTCACTAACCTGAATGGAACAAATCTATCCACAAAGGAATAAAGTTCGAAGCATATACATTCTGATTTTGGTTACAAGCTTGCCATGTTTCAGATTCCTGAAAGTATGAAATCAACAAAAATCATGAAATAATCAGAGAAAAATATAATATCAGATATTGGCTTTTCAAACACATGCATGGAAAATACCTTGCATATAGTGCCATTAGTGAGCCTGTAATCAAACCACTGTCCCTTCTCGCCATTCCAGAAAACAGAATTGATTGCATTTTTTCTTGCTTCGGCAGCTTCCAAGAAACTCTCCATTGTGGCTTTGTTTCCGAGGACATTTGCCAAAAAGGCAATATCTAGTTCCATCTGAAATGATAGACACAATGATTGCTTTGATATTAAGTGAAAAAATTACTGACTTTAGATTTTCTCTATAAGGTATTCGAACCATACCTTGAGTATGTAAACATTTAAATCAACAGGTAAAATTGATGTCGTGGACAATGTAGTGAATTCTGACGTATTCCTGTAACAAGGCAAATAAATGATAGCAACTTAATATTCCAATTCTGCTAAAATTCAACGATTATAACATTCTCATCATTGATATTATGACTAAACTGGTAAAGAACTAAAGATTGAGGACATGAAATAATTTTTTCTTGTACAAGCAGATTTTTATAATGCAAACATTACCTCATCCATCTTGTACTAAAATCCCATCCGGATTCAGCAGCTGAAGCTATGTCGTGGTAAAACTGTTGTTTCTCAGAATTACTCAAGAACTTGGAAGCAGATTCCTTATCCTGTAAGAGAAAATAAGTAAACATATTACAAATCTTACGTGTCTCCAATTACCTATATGGAACAGAGTCAAATAATGCTTCAGTAACTTAGCCAGAGGCAAGAACATGCTTTTGTAGAAGATTCGGGCCTGGGTTTGTTCCACATTGCATAATACCGACTTAAGTTGTGGTTGCAGCCTTGAGCATCCTGGATGGTGACCTTATGTATCTCTACAACAAGAACAAGGTACTGTTTACAAAAGCTCAAGTAACAAAAAAGAAAAGAAACTAAACATAGAAGGAAAGCAAAAGGGCATATCACGCAGTACCAGAGTTCCAAAAGGCATGTTCTTTGAGCAATGCAGGAAGAGCCTTTCTAACCAATTCCACATCACAAGTTCTATTATATATCTCATAAACCATTGCACTCAGGAGGGGAGGTTGGCTGAAAACAGCAGACAAGATTATAGCTTAATTTCAAGCATAAAAGAAGTCAAATCGAAGCAGAACTCATTTCAAGCAAATCACAACTAGATTAAAAAAAAGGAAGAAGAAGAAGAAGGCACGGCCTTTGAGCTTGAAAGTCTCTAATTCATAATAAAAACAAAAAAAAATTAATGGGAATGAAACAGGACAATCAGTAATGGGAAAGAGATTAGTTCAGGGATGATAACCCAGTTCTTGTGCAATTTAAAAGGAGAAAAAAGAAGAAGCTGTAGATGATTCAATGAGAAAAAATTGGCAGGTAAATTATAAATATAGACAAGTACCTCAAACAATTCTTACACGAAGAAAGATGTAACAAGAATAGGAAAAGATAACTTGTCAGAAAAGGGAACAAGTATTACCTCCTATTGGTGTAATAGGCCCTTGAACCATTAAGAACATAGCCATATGTATCCACAAGGAAAATGAGATTTGTCACAATTGCTTTTGCAGTCTCATACATTTTACTTGACAGCAAGCCCCTGCATGATAAGCACTCTTCTATATTATTCTCACCATAATTTGATGCACCAAAGAGGAATACTCCTGAAAGACTTAACCAATGGGTCCCGTATGATATCGACCAATTAGAGGTTGATATAATTCTACCGCAATGCTAAACACACACGTAAGTAAAACCATCCAAAGATGCATAACAGACAGCAATAAGAAGTAAAGCAGAACAAAGAAAAGCGCCAAAAAAGGAAGTGCAGAAACATTAAATTACCTAATTACCCAATACGAGTCCCAATAATAAACCTCTATGAAACGTGAACCAGGCACAACCACTGCCTCAGGCAGGGGAAGTAAAGTATGCAATTCAGGCTGTTCACGAACCCCATCGGAGACTTTTCTACTCAAATTCTTCCATAAAGCATGAACCTCGAGAGCCCATGCCCTCACTTCTGGATTCTTTACTTTAGGCAAGAACCCTTCGGGTTCAGGAACAAAATCCACTGGATCATAGTACAGGAGATCATCCCCTGCATCATCAAAGTAGGTTGCAATAAACTCTTTCAAGGCTTTGACTGAAACAGTCCCGTTTTCACCACTTCTTGGTAGCCCATCAAAAGCTTTCTCTGTCTTCGAAAGATTGAGTTTTAATGACAAATCGACGTAAAGTTTTGCGTCAAAGTTCTTTTCTCCAAAAGTGTCGAGGGCAGTTTCTTGGACACGTTCAAGAAAGGTAACCAAGGGTGTTGTTGGTACTACTGTTACCCGGCATTTTTTAGACAAACCTCTTGTTAGAGTCATTGTTGTTAGAAACAATAACGAGAAAAACACAGGATTAAGGATTTGTTGAGCCATGACTGAAAGACAGTGAAGGTGTCCATGGCGGTGGTGATTGCTCCTGTATATGTATGAAGAGGGAGGGAGGAATTTTCGAAGCAGCCGGCTATGGTTAAGAGTATTATTATTGTTCTTGGCTTATATGGTTGTGATAAAACTTAGGGTTAAGGATGGGGTTAGATGCGAATTTTTAGTTTGGAATTTTGATTTGATGTTTTGTGGTTCATACTTTGTAGGAGGGTTTTGATACTATTAGCCCACACGGTTGAATACCAAGAAATTTATACTCCCGTGGACCTTTTGGCTGCCACTTGTATCTATTTCATTCATCCATTCATTTATTTATTGAGTATATATACCTTTTCCAACTTCTATTTATTATTAAGTATATATGCTTTCTCCAGCTGTATTCGGACTTTTTTTTCTAAATTTAAGAGTTAATTTTTATATTTTCAATTTTAGTTTTAATTTCGGTATATTTAAAACCAAGTCTTTTTTTTATTTTCTTCAAGGTTCTTTCTGTATTTTATATATAAAAAAACTATTAAAATGATTTAAATACTCTAAACATCAATCTTTTTTTAACCTAATTGATAATTCTTTATATATGAAATTAATTTTAATATCCTTTAACCTAACTAACAAATCTTAATTCTTTTTATATGGAATTGATTTTAAATTTTATAAATAAAATCTAATTTCATAATTAATTATCCATCTAGGAAGTATGGTTTTAAATTTTAAAAAAAGGATAAATTTTAAGGCTATTGGTTTTTCTTTGGAGACAAAGAAGAAAGGGTATTTAGGCTACTACAATTTCTTAAAATTAAAATAATAAAAATTGGATGAGACAATTAAGATAATAATATAAAATTTTAAACTTATTTGTTTCATTTTCAAAAATTAAAATTAATTTATATAAGAAAATAAAAACCATTGATTAGGTTAATCCTTTTCAAGAATTCTAAAAATCTCATTAACCACATGTTCAAAGCTGTAGATATTGGAACGAGATCGACACAAAAGAATGATGGCCTCCTTATTTTTCATTTTTTTAGGGTCTGAAGGAAAGAAATTGAAAACCCACGTGGAAGTCACGTGACTGAAGAAGGAAGGCTTTACCTTGAGCATATGTGCCAGACCTCCCCACAAAATCAGCAGAATAGTTCCCTTTCCCAGCAACATAGCTTTTTTTGCACCGCCAACAGTAGCGCATCAAATTTCTAAATCGTACTATGAAATCCCATCAATATGATTGGCAGAGTCCACTAGCTATTTCGTACTATATTCCAAGAATTGTATTTGCCAACACTAGCGCATCAAAGCCTACTTCTTACATAGTTGGGTGTATTATTTTTAAGTTCCTAGGAGGTTGTTGGGGAGAGAATATGGTGTTTCCTTAAAGGACTCCATAATTGTAAATTACAATATGAAAGAGAGAAAAACTACGTGAAAGGTTCTGTTCTATACATGACTAGTGAAACAAACATTCATAATCAAAGATAGAGAGAGCTGCACAAGAACCCATATAAGCATTTTTCTTAATAACATGTACCGAAACAAGGTTGCATAGCCAAATTGGATAGGTTGGTGCTTTGGAATTTGAATTTGACCATATAAATTCTCTAGACAAATAAATAACAAAGTACATTACACAGTAACTAACCGAAAAGTACTTTCGCAAGGGAAAAACTTTGTACCATGTCAAAATGACGAAGAAAGACCGGTCCTGAAATAGTCATGAGAAGGGAAAAAATTAAGGGTAAATTCACCTCCCCACCTCAGCCAAGGTAATTGTGATTCAGCTAGCTAAAAGCTTATATAACCGAAGTCTAGAGGGATATGTAATCCATTTGTCTTTTAGGGAATAAATCCTGGAATAGAACACTAATTTTGGGTGATGCAGGATACAACTGCCCTGAAAATCTGGATGTTGAACCAGGGAAGAGGACAGAAAAACAGCTAAGGCTGACTAGGGCCAGTAACTCAGTTTCGTGCTACTTCCACCCTTTATTTACTGACTTGAAAAAGAAAACTGAAATAAACTTCAGACAGTAACTCCTTCAAAAGATTCCTCTATGAAAGAAGCTCTACATAAAAAGAGACAAAGAAGGGCACAAGAGATTGTTCTGGTCTAAAGATCAAAGGGGACTCGTGTTCATGGAACTGTCTACTTCCCAGGGAAAGGAAGCTACTTCATCCACACAAAGGCAAACCAGAATTCAGGCAAAGAACAAGGCTTTGAAGGGGGCGAGGGCAAGGTTGTACATAATTTGCCGTTGTGTGGTCATGCTGCTTTGTTGGAAGGAGAGCAAAGATGAGTAATGCTGGTAAGTTGAACATTCACGAACTAGCATCCTGTTCAGATCAGCAAATGTATTTACTATTACTTTTCATCAGGCGAGACTAGGAACCTGGTGTAAATACAAGGTTGAGAGAAACAAAGATGTAAAATATCTGCTGCATAGATGCAATGAAATGTTGAATCAGGGCAATGCAATATGAATTCTAGTAAAAAATCATATTTTGCCTCAATCCTCTACTGTTTTTCTTTCCTTCTTCAAATACATGTCTTCTTGAAAATTATGTCCGAGTATTTTCACTGGAGTAATGACAAGAAAATATGACGCAAACACACCTGTATACAGCGTATAGATATAACTTCCACATAGCACAACATCCAAACAGGAAGTTAAAGCGAATATGACAAAGAAAATATAGAGACAAGAGGCTGAATGAGAATGATAAATACTAGTCTGAACCCAATATTCTTCCAATGTTATTGAATGTCTCCGACCAGACCAAGGAGCCTGTGGGATATAATTAAGGATGCATTCAAAACCAACTCTCTCAGCAACAATTGCTCCATGGGTAGGATAGTTCAGGCCTAGGAAAAAAGGTCAAACTACATAAGAAAAATCTTTCTTTCCTATAAAACTCATGAATATACTTGGAGCTAATTTAAACAAACTGAAAGCAATGACTCCGACAGTCAGCAGAGCTTACTTGCTAACCTATTGCATGATACTTCAGCAAGCGAGCAGAATTTAATGCCTTCAGCAAGCAACAAGAATTTAGTGTGTTGCCGTTATAGAATTACTGTTACATTGGCTCTGTCCTTGTTTTCAGAGTGGTCTGAGTTAAACTCCAAAAGTAGCAGCTTCAGAGGTAGGCCACAGTTCTATTTCATTATATATATATGAGGTAAGTAAGTTATCCAAACATTTCCAGGGCACCCAACCTTTTCTCACCACAGCAGAGACTGAAGCCTATAAATTCTAGTGTAAGCAAATAAGGAATCACATCAAGCCATACCAACAATGAAAGAAACATAACACATTGCATGGCATATTACAGTGCACAAGCTATACATGTTTCATCAAAATAGAGAGTGATCATGTTCTACTACAAACCAACGTGTTATTATTCAAGAACCTAACATGCTGCTGCCCCCCCTTGTTCAAGAACCACATGCTGCTGCGAGCTTATGTCCATGAAATTTACACACATTCTTTCAATTTTGCTCTCATGAGATTTCAAATCACTAATGATCTTCTATTATGATGTTCTTATTGTAGAATTCAGTTAAGTTTTGTCTATGAACATAATAATACGAACACCCAGACAGTAATGAAAGCACTGAGATAGCTCATACCTCTCAGCAAAAGCACTAACTTACCCACAGCATATCCATTTCTTCTACGCATCATCCTAGATGAAAACATATCAATTATTTTTCTCATGCCCGTCCTTGGGTCGACGAGAGCAGGAAGCATTTCCATAAAGTGTAAACAATTAACACAAAAACCCTACAAAATTTCAGTCAACAGAACAAACAAATAGAAAATAAAGTACACTCATTCAATTCACAGAAACAGAATGAATACAATAGTAATTAATCAATCACGTTATCACAATTTTGTGTTTTCATAAAACCCTAAAAAGAAAAGAAAGAACGGTCTCCAGCAATAAAAATCAATTCTTGATTTTTTTTCTTTTTCTTTTTCTTTTTCGTTTTCGTTTTCTTTTGTAACGCGATACTGGAGAAGATAACGATCAAACAGGTAGATTAGCAACGTCGTTGTGTTGGAGGTGCTGATTAGTAGAGAGAGCGAGAGGACGATCTTGTGCCTCATCGTCATCTTCATCAGGATCCATGGTGGCAACATTGACGCAAGAGAAGCGCTCGAGAGAAGAAAAGAAGGCGGAGATCACGGTGGCGCTGACCCAATTAGCTACATTATTCAAATTCTCCACCGATACAATGCTGCTGTTGGTGGTTGTGGTGATGGCGGTGTTGATGTTATCGTTGCTGTTCTCCATTGTCGATCGAAGGGATAGGAAATTGGGAGAGATTTTTTAACCCTAATTGAGAAATTGAGGAGCGCGGATTGGGCGGGGGTGGTAAAGGGTTGCTTTAATTTGGAATTTTGTGGGGGTATTTAATTAAGATATTAATCATTGATCTTATCCGTAATTACTGGGATAGGATGAGTTTTGGCCATAACAACGGATTTTTTTGAAATATACCTAAAAGTTTTGGGACAATACTGTAGATTGAAAATATTATTTGGAAAATTACAAAGTTTTAACCTATAGTGTTTGAAAAATCATTTTTGAATACAACCTTATTTAGAATAACAATCGCATTTCATAATATATTTTTGTATGCAATCACTGTTTTAAATAGTTGTTTAGTCATGTTTCAATACATGTTATTTTTACAAATTAATTAACCTAAACAAAAATCAATCTAAAATTTTATGAAGATTCAATGGTTAAAATATACAAGTCAAGATCTAATAGCTAAGAAAAAAAAAAAGATAATGTGATCTAGTAGTAAAAAGAAATTGAGAAAGATAAAAAAAAAAAAGTCACTAGGAAAATACTAAGACTTCATTTTTTACGTAATAGGTACTGTTAGAAAGATCTCGATGAAATAATTTTAATTACATCTTGAAAGAACATCAAATGAGATTGTAATTAACCCTAAATTAACCTCGAACAAAACCCCCCCAACAAGTTATAACCGTATCTTGTGGTCTTTTTAGGTGTATTTAGAATCGTCTCGTAAAGATCTTTCTAACAGTACTGGATGTGTAGAAAATGAAACTTCAGTGTGTCCTCGGTGACTTATTTTTTCTTGGTCATTGAATTTTGAATTTTATTTTTTGATTGTTGGATCTTCATAAAATTTTGAGTTAACTTTTTATAAAAGTTAATTAAATAGAGAGAGACATGATTTTTAAAACAACTGTTATTTTCAATAGCAAATGTGTTCAAACTGTGTTATCTCCCTAATACTTTTCTAACTTGTGTTATTTTTCCAAAACTTTTATCAAACTATGTTATAATTCTAAAATACCCTATAACAACACAATAAACTCATGGCACACTGAAGATAGAATATTAAAAGAATTTAATGAAAAAGAAAAGGAAAATAATAATATTTACTTATTTTTTGAAATTATAAATTATTTTCATTAAAAAATAAAAAATGTTTAATTAAAAAATAAAATTTGTTTAATAAAAATTGATTGAAAAGTATAAGAATCGATAAATAACAATCATTATTGATTATTAAAAATCAAAGAGAAAAACTAATTCTCTGTAAAAAATAAAAAATTGATACATATGTAGATGTTTTATATTATCTATCCTTCTTATTTTATACTTATATTTTTGAGGTTAATTCTACTTATTAATTACATATAATTTTCACCGTTATAAATAAAATATGCAAATACAAATTATCTAGGTAAAATTCAAGATGAAAAAAGTCACAGCTATTTTTTTTAAGTATTACAAAATTATATAAACAATCCAGACAATCAATTAAAATGTTAAAGAAGTTAAACTAAATAATTTACAAAAATTACACAGGGTCTTAATTAAAATTAACAATCTAGATTTTTTTTTTTTGACATATAAAAGATGTTTTAAGGCTATAAAAAAATAACTTTCGAGTGAGCTCCTTGACCAAAGAGTAAGAACAAGGGCTATAAAGACCCATAAAATCATTAAGAAAAGAGGTTCTTAATCTTTATTTTTAGCTACATATTTAATTTCAAATTTTTTCTCTAAAATATAATTAATTTTTCTCTTAAAAAAATATTTATTTAAACATAAAAAAGTTCTTAAATATTTTCTCTTAATTCTTTATCAAGTTTCATCCTCTTCTAATCAAACACCTCCCGAGAGAAAGAAAATTGTGTATTCTTTGGTGAAGCTTATTTGAACGACGCCCAAATTTCGATGGTTCAAATCCTGTTTTTTCCTAGCCAAGTGGTATTGTCTAAGAATAGACTTCTAGTTATTTTATCATTTTTGTTAAAAAAAAAAGAAGTGCTGATTTCTTTTGAATTTTTAAAATACCACCCTATGATCATAATTTTATTAAAAGAAGAAGAAAGAAAGTGAAGAAATTAAATATAACATTTTTTTTAATATAATTATGAAACTAAGATTAACAATCGATCGTTTCTTATATTCTTTTGTAATATGAAACACAGTGGACTCAAGTGCTGCAATAGCATATGGCCTTCCCTAAGGCCATAAGATCAAATCCCTAGTCGACCTCCTCCAAGCTAGGGTCTACCGTGCCTCACCTGTAAACAAATGTGGGTTAAGTTTCATCATGGCGGGGACCATTTCTCTTTATAGTAGAGGATCCATTTCAATACCGCATTTAAAAGAAGTAAACAAGCCTTCGAGGATTTCCTCACATCTAGACATTAATCAAGAATTGAACAAGCAAACGCAAAAATACCTGGTGATATAATTCATTGAAAAGAACACTTGGATAAGTTACCAATCATGCAAATGAGATTGTATAGGTTTAGCAAAACTTCAATTCACAGAACTCATCTGATTCTCCACAAGATAAGGACAGTATCGATTCGCAATATCGAGGTAATCTCAAGTACTCGGCAATAAGGTACTAGAGTGTTGTGGACTAGATGCGGCATTCCAAATCGCACAACGCACTGTATTCAGTAAGCCTTTTCTTCTTCTTCTTCATTCTAGTTCATGAATCAAAACCAAAGTTACAAGGGGCCTGAGTCATTTGTGCCAATCAATCTATGTCATCCATCCTACTGCACCATGACTAATTGAGAACTCAGACAGAGTATATTCAAGATGATTGGAGTATCTTCTTATAATCCAGGAAAGTCCCGTGGAAAGGTGTCACCCTTCCTTGCGATACCACCCATAGTTCATCCACACTTCCAGAAATTAAATGCTCATCATGACTAACCTGCAAGCAAGAAAGACCAGAAGTTGTATAAAAACATGCCAGTAATGTTTTATTTCTTTTTCCTCTTTTTTTTTTTTTGTTTGGAGAATTGAAAAT
>Ga0307510_10004306_pt1 | contig 16748 bp, 16 predicted proteins | sample 12_EM_MG_FD_207224 | JGI IMG/M metagenome (GOLD analysis project Ga0307510, IMG submission 207224) | Populus trichocarpa ectomycorrhiza microbial communities from riparian zone in the Pacific Northwest, United States - 12_EM | ecosystem: Host-associated > Plants > Roots > Unclassified | place...
GGACGGTTAGCTTGAAAGGTGCCTTTGATACCTTCACGCGGTGGAATAATGCTATCCCGAACTCGTACGTTGGTTTACTCGATGATCATCCCTTTGACATTCACCACTATACATGAAGGTCTATAGCCTGTCGCCTTCCCATCGAGCTTCTCCAGACTATCTTCATGCTGTTATCAGCGCTTTACACATCGGAAACAAGTAAAGGCCATCGTCCATCCCCACGCCCAGACTGGATCACGGTGACTCATGTCTGTCGTCACTGGCGCTCAGCCGCGCTCGGCCTGCACGAACTCTGGTCCTCGATCACCCCAGGCCTCTCGATGTTATGGGCTCAGGCCATGATGGAGCGGTCAGCCCCACTCCCCATTCGCATCGACCTTCGCATCAGCACCTCGTCTACGGACGGTCTCCACCCACTCGCCGCGTCGGAGCTGCTATTTACCGCGTCCAGGATACACACCCTCCGCCTCGTCGGCCTCCGCGCCGACATCCTGCGCGTTCTCGATCGCCTCCGCAGCCCGTCCCCACTCAAAGCCCTGAATCTCTCCATATACGATAGCGGCCCGCCCGTCGACCTCCCCGAGACCCTCTTCGGCACCAAAGCGCCCTATCTTCGCCGCCTAACCTTCGCCGCCGATGCGTGTATTCGTGCGCCGCTCTGGCTCCTTGCGGGAATCACAGAGTTTACAACGGGCGCGGATATCACGCTCCCAGAAATGCTCGACGCGCTCCGCGCAATGCCGCAGCTCGAGGTCCTCCGCGTCCACCACTGCCGTGCAGTGTGGGAAGACGATGCCGCTGCGGGGCAAGGCCAAGGAATTGGAGCGGCCTCCGTGGTGGTGCTGCCGCATCTCCGGCTCATCTCGTTCCGTGACACGACGCCACGGCGCTTTGTGCTGCTCGCGCAGCGCATCGACGCACCGCCCACCGTGCGCCGGCACCTCTTCTGGCGGTCGTGGGCCGTCGCAAGCTGGGAGCGCTGGACGGACCTACTGCGCACGATGCGCGCGTTCGTTCCGCGCGATTCAACGCCGGGCGCAGACGACGGCGACTTGCGCGTGGCGCGGATGGTGGGTGGCGCTGCGCGGGGCTCGTTCAGCACTTGGACGCGCTCGGCAATGGCAGTGGCGGGGTCGTCGCAGGAGGAGCGAGAAAGTGCACTGTTTTTGTTCGAGATCGATTGGAAAGGAAGCCCTATCGACCCACGCGGTGGGGCCGAGACGTTGCTCGAGCACTCGAGCCCATTTTTCCATCTGCCGGGATTGTGCGCGCAGCAGCTGCTTACGGGGCGTGTGTTGGACCTGACCATCGAGCCCGAGTTGGAGCCGGAGCCAGTGTCGGAATTGGGGCTGGACATGGAGTCTATGATAGGCAGTGCTGCGACTGCAAATGCTGTTGGAGTCACGGGTGGAATACAGACGGTGCAGCACTGGGAGCCATTCGTTGGGGCGTTGCGATCCGTGCAGGTCCTGCGGTTGCACCGGGGATCCTTGTCCGTTCTCCACGCAGTGGCCGCCAAACCCCTCCTCCTCCCGGACCTCCAGAAACTCTACGTCGTGCAGTGTGACGTCAGGCGGACCCCTGCGCCGCTCGACGGCGGCATCGTCCGTTGGAATCTGAAGAGGCTCGCGACTCTGCGCGGCTCGCCGGATCCCGTCATGACAGGCGATGGGGAAAGAATCGGGAACGAACTTGTTGCACTCGTGGGCAGACGGTATGGTCTCGAAGTGGTCCTCGTCGGCTGTTGCGTGGACACCGGAGAGCTGGATGAGTTACGGAAGCACGCGCAAGTGAGCCTCGGTGATGAATGGGTGTATTTATGAGGATGTATCCTTAAGCCAGGCACACACGTGATTAGAACCTGAGGGTTGCTTACGTAAAATGGCATGAACGCTTTTTCTTTTCTTCACACACGACTTTGGATTCCGAGAGCGAGTGCGAGGGACTGGCCGTTTCTCGCTTATAATAGTCAATCACAAAGCCGTTTTATCCACCCGTAGTCGAACGGGTCGAGTAGCCAACTAATGTATGTCATGAATCACTTTGAAGTTTAACAATGCCCTTACTTGAACAAAGACTCAGGCTAAAGCTTCGGCTCTCCCGCTGGGGTCTGTGGTGACATTTACGCTAATTGTCTGCTTTGTACGCTAGGACTCTCTTAATATCCTCCCGTGCGTATGTAGTCCCCTTCGATATCATTTCTTCGTAGCATTCATACTCCGAGAATAGCATCTCTTTCGCCCGATGTCTTCCCCACCCGGTGACTTGCCTGTGTCTTCGTCCCCAATCTTGGTCGGTCGTGACCGCGATGGCTCTCCCACACGGTACCGCCGTTCATCCCTAGATAGTGATACCGCTGCCGCCGCTCGAAGGTCCCCGACTCTCTCTCGCTCATACAATCCCATGGACCCCGATGCTCGTGAACGTCAGCGCACGCTCGACGTGGACATGGCCATACACCTCTCCCGTGCCCGTCAGGGATCTGTTTCTGTTTCTCCTGAAACCTCCCCAATCAAAATCCGGGAGCACAATGAACACGAACCTGAGACACACCCACACCATGAGGAGAGCACCTTTCCGAACCTTTTCTTACAGGAGGAGCGGGAACTGGAGATTGCACGTGGAGAGATCCCCCGTCAGGTGCATGTCGACGATCCCTATCGGTCCGCACTCACACCGGATGACTTGCGACAGGACTTGGGAATGACACACCACCTTACCCCGGACCATGAACCACACCTTCTCGGCTCTCTCCATAATGGTGTACACCAATTCGATGGATCCCTGCCGCTTTATCAACCTCCCGCCCTACTTGGCCGACAGACATTCAACTTTGGTGCCATGGAAGACTTTGCTACGGCGGAGAAGGTGCGGCTTGGGCTTGCCAGTAGCCCAACTGATGAGCGCTTACAGCACTTGAGGGTGCGCAAGCCGTCGCAAGTAGGGACGATCGATGAAGTGGGACCGAGTGGTGGAAACATGACCGATTTCCGCCTTCCGGCTCACCACAATCTGCGAGAGCGAAAACTTAGCCAGAGCAATGCCTTACCGCGCCGTCACGGGGGTGGGAAAATGGCACTCTTTGAAGGGATACCTGGCGCACCACCTGCATCCCTGGCTGCCGGTTTCGCACCTCCACTTTCTGTGGTTCCTTCATTTGCCGATCTTCCATCCGCAACGGGAGGTGGAGTTGGCCACGACAGGCCATACAGGTTCTCCTTCTACTCCAACGTATTGAGTGCGACCATCCATGCACGAAGCCTGAGTGAACTCCCTGCGGATGGGCAGTCATTTGAAGACTTGTTTTCCGGAGTGGGCGGACCCACTCCATCCCCGACTGAGCGCCGAGCTGGATCTGGGCCAACTCCCCAATCAACGACCCCCTTCTCCCGCACCCCACGCGAGGACACCAAGGGTGCGCAACGCGGGAATGGTGGCGATACATACAAAACCCTTGTACCCACCGACATCGAAGGACATACGTGGTGGCTCGACGTCCTTTCGCCCACAGATGAGGAGATGAAACTGCTTTCGAAGGCACGTCACTTCATCCCTCAGTGATTTTGTTTAACCAACCATTTTCGAACAGGTTTTTGGCATTCACCCACTGACAGCGGAAGATATCCAGATGGAAGAAGCGCGCGAGAAGATTGAACTCTTCCGGACATACTATCTCGTCTGTTTCAGGAGTTTCGATCAGGACCCTTACAGTCCGACGCACCTCGAGCCATTGAACATGTACATCATCGTTTTCCGGGAAGGCATCCTTTCGGTGAAGTGATTCTCCTTTCAGATTACCAGATTCTGCTAATACTCTGCTTGTGCAGTTCCACTTCCGCCCCACTCCACATCCACAGAATGTACGACGGCGCATCAAACAGTTGAAAGACTATATCAGCGTCACGTCTGACTGGATTTCCTATGCACTAATCGACGACATTACTGATGCGTTTGGTCCGCTCATCCAGAGCATTGAGTATGAAGTCGACAGCATCGACGAGCTCGTGCTCATTCTTAAGGAGGCTGAACAGAGCGACATGCTGCGCCGTATCGGGCGATGCCGAAAGAAGGTCATGGGCCTACTCAGGCTGATGGGTAACAAGGCAGACGTCGTCAAAGGGCTGGCAAAACGGTGCAACGAAAATTGGAAGGTCGCGCCGACGAGTGATATTGTACGTTTTGCTTCCGAATTGTGTTCGCTCTTTACTCCCACCTCACTCGCGCTTGTAGGGACTATATCTCTCGGACATTCAAGACCACCTGATTACGATGACTCAAAACTTGAACCACTACGAAAAGATTCTGTCGCGCACGCACTCGAATTACCTCGCCCAAATCAGTATCGAGATGACAGACGCGAATAACCAGATCAATGAGGTGCTCTCCAAGCTCACTGCGCTGGGTACGATTCTCATCCCGATGAACCTTATCACCGGTATACCTCACTTCAGTCTCTCCGTAAATTGTGTTTGACTAACGAATGTTCAAAGGTATTTGGGGTATGAACGTACACGTGCCAGGCCAAGGCATCGAGGGCTTCGCGTGGTTCGCCTCCATCGTCGGGGCCCTTGTGACGATCGGTCTCGTCGGCGGTTTCTCTGCGTATAAGCTTATGGTCAGGTAGACAACCTTGTCATTCGTTCACCTCACTTCTCTTTTATTTGCCAACAAGACTGGTTATTTCCTGGCGCCCCGTCAATGAAAGTGCATATTTCAAGAATCGCCCCATTGCACTACGCTACACGTGACCACCTCTCCACCTCCGTGCATGATCATCAACTGAACATAACTCCTGAAGGAAATAAGAGAAAGAAAAATACACGTTCAAAGAAGTGACGGATAAATACAGTGTCTACAACTGAGTGAACAAAAAATGGCAGTTGGGAGAACAAAAAAATAACATGAATGAAAACATTCAATTACCGGGGCGTACCTTCCCCATTCGTATACGTGAGCTTGACCTTACGCTGCTGCTGCGGGGGCGTCGCGGGTGACGGATTGGAACTCGTCCCCACGAATGGGATGTGACGCGTGTCAGGCGACATGATCAACGCCAACGAAGGTGAGAGCGTCTGAGTAGCCCTGTGGCCTGACGAAGGTGCCGGTGCAGTAGACGAAGAGGAAGATGAAGATGACGTTGGTGGCAGTGGGGCGAGTGGTTGCGGTGGAGTAGGGGTCGGGAGTTCCGCCGCAGGCGTATGGCGCTTGTACGACGGGCTCCCGTACGGCGATGTACGCTCCGACGCAGAAGCGGCATCTCCCTCGGGATACTTGCGCTTTCGCGATGCAGACGGTGGTGTCAGCGGCGGGACGGCGGGTAACCGAATATCATCATTTGCGACTGGAGCAGCAGCGGAGGACGAGACAGACAGGCGGCGCAGTGAGGACGACGATGCCGGGGTGGAAGGAGCGACAGCAGGAGCAGCAGTAGATACGGACGGAGCTGGCAAGGGCGCTGACGCGGGGGCAGGGACGGGGCGCGTCCACTTGATTTCCCACGGTGGCGGAGGGGGCATGTGGTTTGCTGGGGGGTTGGCCTGATGTGACGGAGAATATGGGTGAATTGGCGCACGCGGCGGGGGAGGGGGAAGAGCGCGCGGGTGGTAGGAGTGTCCGTTGGGTAATGGATGATGGGATGTGTTAGAGGGAGTGCTACTCGAATGGGATGAGGGACCGTTCGCTGAAACGGTGTCTGGTTGGCCAGGACTAAACCGGATGAGTTCTATGAACAGCGTCTGGGTATAAGGCGGGGGAAGCTCCTTATAGATGATATCTTTGCTAAATGTATCAAGCATCTGAACCGTGTCCACATATGTATCAGGGTCAGCAGCCTCTGCTCATGAGTTGAGACATCAGAAATGAGTCATCCCGAGAGAAAGACGATGTGGCTCACTGATATCTTTTACTCGCAACTCCGCATAACCATACGAGCGGTTCTTGCGAAGACAGCATAGCGGACACACAAACCGATTATCGTACTTGTTGTTATCGATGGAGAAAAACACACAACTGCCATGGTAGAACTTGTTGCAGAGCTCGCAGGCAACTTTAGGGTAGTTGAGAAGGTAGTGCGTGCGTCCACGACAGATGCAGCGAGTCCCATCCAGCCAATCCTGGTCGATGTCCTGACCAAACGTAAATTTTGGCCGTCGTCGCTTCTTCGTGCGAATTGTCACGGGCAGTTCCGCCAAGATACGGTGAAGACTCGCGAGGTCCAAGCCGAAGGAGACTTCCGGGTTCGGTGATACGGCAAATTGAATTTTGAATAGCTTGCGCATGTAATGCCGTACCTGGGAAAGGTACTCCTTACGCTGGTTGCCCGACTGCGATGCGAACGACAGGAACTGTCCAATAACGGACGTCAACCGATCCACGCGGTGAACGATGACCTCGAGTTGCTTCCAATCCTCCGAGTAGAACTTGGATATGTCCGGCGCATGCGTTAGCATTGTCGGCATGTAACAGAAATGCCAACTACGCTCCTTGTGCAGCGATCCGTTCCAATGGTGGTGATCGCAGAATGGACACGAACCGCCACTGCGCGCACACTGCCCATGAAACCGTGCAAAACAGTGGTCGCACTGCACGGCATCCGAGACCGTACCCGGTGCTGGGGGTCGCACGGCCTCGTGGCAAATGCAGGTGAAGAACTCGTCATCTGGGGGCAGATCGTCCTCGGGTCGCGTAACAGAGAGCACATCCTCGAATAGGTCCTTCCCATGCGGCTCCCGATGATTTGGACAGTACCAAGGCAAGTTTTCTAACCAGCGATAATGGGCGGTCAACTGCTCGTCCAATTGCTCGAATTTGGGAAGCGAGAAGATAGTTAGGTGTAGCTTAGCATATTCAACCCACTTGAGCATGGTATCAAAAATGTCCTCGTCCTCGTTGCGGTCGTATCTGTCGTGTAGCACCTGGTCGCACCGAGACTCCAGATCAAGCGCAAAGTCGGCCCTAAGCTTCAGTTGGCGTATAGAGGGGATGCTAAAGTCCTTTTCGGCGCGTGTAACAAGACGCATGACGTCCTGCACACGGGGCCGTGGCGTGCCCTCCTCAGGCTCGAGCCATGCACGCGCCTGCTTGTCAAACTCCTTCGCTTTGACCCGTGCTGCCGCGATCTTGTCAAGGATCATCAGGTCGATCGGCACGTTCGGGTCGATATCCTCGAATTCATTGAGTTCTTCGATCGTCTTGTACGGCTGTGACAGCACGTGTCGTGCGCGCTCGTCCCAGCTCTGTCCTGCACGCTGGCGCGCTTCCAGCATCCGTACATGCTTGTTCTCCTGAGGGAGGTTACACGCGCGTGCGCGCGTCAAGTACTGGGCAACCTCTTCCAACGTTAGGACACTGTCATCGGCAGCCTCAGTCTCCAACTCCTTGGTGAGTTGTTCGCGTGCGACAAGCTTCTCCACGTCTAAGAGTTCGTCAAGAAACACATTGATGGACGAGCCCTCCAACAAAAGCCGCTCGCAATCCTGCAGATAAGCCTCGTGATCACGTTCCGTGGGTGTCGCCGTGAGCAGAGAGCGTGCTCGTGCCTTTATATCTTCCGCCTTGGCAGCGTGTGTCTTGAGAAACCCGACCTCAGGAGTATCGAAGCCGAGATCTTCAACCTGACTTATTAAAGCATAGATCTCGTCCAAGCCTCGATCAGGGCGATCACCAGGATCCTCGGCCTGCGAAGCCACGTCGCCAGTGACCGATGGACGGACTTTGGGTCGCTTCGAGCGCTTGCGGCTTTGCTTCCGCACAAGGAAAGTGTTTGCGGCGTCGATCCAGTCGTTTGCGCGGTTCACGCATCTGCGAATGTTTGCGAGCTCTGGAAGTGGATGGTTGATACGGTCACCTTCAGCTAAGAGGGCACGCAGAACACGCAATGGGGGCCGTGCGCTCTCCGAGAGTGCCTTGTTTAGTTTCGCTTGCCAAGCTGAGGGGACGGAGGCCCGCTCGGCGACGCGCAACTGTGTCTCGAGAAGCTCCTCATCTGAGAAGCGCTTGCGGAGTGCGCGCTGTTCCGTCGCACACTTACATAGCGAGTCAGCGTGGTCAACGCAGACAACCTTGTTGGTGCAGTGACACGTGACTTGAGAGAGGTAACAGAACGCCTTGCACGTGATGCATTGATACTGATCTTCTGATCGGTCTTCTTCCTCAAGAATTTCGCTGAGTTTCAGGGAACGCGCCCTGAGTCTGTCACACATCTCACGGTCAGTCATCTCCTTCAAACTATCGTTGAGCCTTCGTCAACAGAAAAAAAATTGTATGAGCGTTCGTCTAACCATCACACTCATGCCGCCACTTACCAAATGGCCGTTGCGATTGACTGGGACTGCTGCGTAATTGTGATGAGTAGCTCATCGTGTGAAAACACTGGCTGTTTTCGGTGCTCCCTGTAACGCTCTACACACTGGCGCCCGTACGTCAGCCAGTCCGGGAGCGCAAAATTGACGGCCTCATTTAAGTTGAACTATAATGGCGAAATAGGTGTTAATCATGTGCCCCGATAGGCGCGGAGGAAAAAAAAACCCCCCACCCCGTGATTGAAACCGGCATGATAAGCCTTGGGGAACGTAATCACAAACTCTCCTGCACGCTGGTTGCAAGCGTAGACCCGCACACCCTCGTCCGTCAAGCGCTTAGGACTCATGAGCGTGACGAGCTGGAAGAGAAGGTCCGGCTGAGATTCGAACAAGTCAGGCGCCTCTTTCTTAATAGCCGCCTCGAATTTCTCGGCGTCATCCCCCGGGATTCCATACCAGGTCTTTGTTTCACCCCAGTGCACTTCGTTCGAGAGAGAAGCGACGATAAGTCAAATCACACCCGCGGAGTTGTATGTGGCGATATACTCACTGAAATTCACCGAGTAAGTGTAGTGGTCCTATCGTACCAACATAATCAGTTGAAACCCACAGTTAACGCAAGGGCGTAGCACACCTCATTATGCCAACAAAACGTGGAGAATATCATACCGACATACGTCCACGGTACGGTCATGCCGGAGATGTCCGACTTAATATATCGAAGAAGCGAGTCGGAAAGTATAGGAATGTTGTTCAAGTTCCATGAGTCTTTGGAATATGGGTTCATAGGGTGTGTCTCCAGAGTGGGCATAGCGCTACCCGAAGCAAAAAAAAAAAATTCCGTTCAGTACGTCTTTCATCCGGCGCAGAGAAGTGAAGGGTCATTACCTTCCATGTGTGGTGGAATGCACATCAGCACCATACTCAATTTCCACCGTTTCATGCGGTGATTGTACGAGGCGCCAAAACTCGCGCTCGACGTCATACTCCGTCACACAAATGTCGCCAAACATATTGGTTGTCGGGTCTTCTGTACTCGTCTTGTTCCGATCAGGGGGATGCGCTTGGAACCACCTCCGGCGGAACTCGCGGTCGCGTGCCTGAAAACTAGACAAGGAGTGTTCCTCGCCCTCATCGAAACCAAAATCCCCCCCAGTGCCGAATATGCAAGTCGGACAGAACCACTGCCCACGCGGCACGGTTGCGAGCGGTGGGTCCAAGCAAAACATGTGGAACCCTGATAGGGTGCAAGATCGGTGGGAAGAAGGAACCAAAGATAGAACCAAAGCATACCACAGTCGCAGTTATCGCAGAGCAGCATTTCCTCGCCCCTATCATTCTTGTGGCACACTTCGCAAGGGAGCTGCGCCAAAAAATTGTCCGATGGTTCAAAACAGCGGACACTGATGGAGAAAGTGCATTGATACATACCTCCGATGAGTCCACATCATCGTCCTTCATGGACTCTGCAGCTGCTGTCCGATTGGCAGCCCTCTTACTGCCTGCTGAAACAAAAGCATGGGGAAAAAAAAATTAGCAGCGATCTAGATCCGACTTTCGAGAGCTGACTAACGAGTCTTCTGTTCGGACGCAGTGGAAGCACGACCCCTGCGACGGCGCGGGGCGCTCTCGTCTGGCTCTTCTTTGACCTCAGACTCCTCCGGCGGTTCCGAGAGAGGACTTGACGTTGCTGTGAGGGGACTGTCCGGAGGGCTCATGCTTCCATCGTCATCTGGCCTAGCAGAGGTGGAAGCACCACCCGTAGACCACGTGCGCTTCTGTGTATTTGTGTGAGTACGTAGTTGGGAGTCACCGCGCGGCGCTGTGGCGAGAGAAGCCAGTGGCGAGGCGCGCACGTGCTCGCACCAGTGCTCGTATGGGAGAATAACGCGAGTGTATGAATTTTTAATCTGCGTAGAGAGACCAGAAATTCCAGTGTAGCCCAAATAACGACCTAAGTCGGCCCATTTCTTTCCCTTTGTGACCTACATACCAGCGACAAAAAGGTCAATTTAGGGAAACATAAAATAAAATAAAACTCCAGTATATGTAAACGAGTGGTCTTACCGCGTCATAACCACCGAGTTCGTGAACCTTCTTTCGTAAGAGCCACAAGTCCATGGGCTTGTTGTTGATCGTGGGTACAGACACCCTGGTGTTGCCTTGCTGCTGATGGAACCGGTACAGTTGCTCCAAAAAGTTGATCTTTGCACGAGACGAAGCCTCTATGGAATTGAGGCGTTGCAGTCGTGTCGTGAATCTGAATTTCTAGAACGAACGACCCATGAGCTTGTTGCTCTCCCTCCAATCCCAAGTCCCCCTTCGGAACCTCCATGGCAAAAATCTTTTGAAAAAAAATTCACTTACTTCAGTATCAGTGACAAAAGGCATGCGCCAAGTCTCGGGTGGCACAATCTTTGCAATTCCAAATTCCTGCGCCTGTGGGGCAATCGAACGTATATATGACATTGGGTCCCTAAATTCCTCGGGTGTGGGGTAGAACGCAGGACAGTCTTGTAGTCCAAAGGGCCGCTCCTCCTGCGACGCTTGAACACGACGAGTGCGACTAGGCGTTCGGATGGAGTCCATGTCAAGGCGTGGCGCAGCAGGGAGGGGCGCCGCATCAGGGTGAAACAAGGTCGGCGGGGCATCATCCACGCCGTCTGCATGGGCCGCATTCTGAAGCGCAGCGAGCGCCTCCGTCTTGGACCGTCGCGGTGCACGGCGACCAGACGATGGTGCCGTTGTGGACGAGGAGGAGGACGCGGCAGGCGTCGGTGGCGGTTGTGCTGTGGTAGAAGAAAAGGGGGTCGGTTTAGCGGAGCCAGGTGGTAGCGGGATCGGAACGGCGCCCTGGACGGGAATTTCGAGAGAAGATATGAACGTTGTGGGGGGTTTGGGAGCGACGGGCGAGCTGAGGGGGCTGGCGAGGGGCGTGGCAGCATCGGCGAGCGCCGTGCGTGCACGACGGGGAGTCCCGCGGGCTGATTGTGCCGGGGAGGACCGGTGCATGGACGATACTGCAAGAAAGGAATATATGAATTAACCAAGAATAACCTGGAAGGCCCTGGTTGTCGCAAAAAGATGGTCAGTAAATAGTAGCAGTTAGGCAGCTGGCTACTACAGAGTCGTGGTGGAAGAGGAAGCGAAGTCGTCGTCCTGTGTGTGGATTGCACGAGCGGGCCTTGAATTTGGCCACCACCCACGATGGGCAGTGCTTCGGCGTGGGAACATTTCCGCAATTCCCCTCGCCTCCACCAGCCCTCCCACCCATTCAAACCAAAACGCACCCAAAATCCCCCCTAAAAATCCTACGAGTGTGATCCACTGGTCCATCTCTTGCGCTCCATCTGCTCCGCCTATTTTTTTTGTGTCGTCTTGAGAGGAAGGTTCATCAGATCTGCCTACGCAGGCACGAGCCGAAAGGGGTAAGCGCGGGTGCCGCTGGGACCCAACTATTACAGAAGCCCGCGCTTGAGGCTCAGGGCAACCCAATCGTCAACTTCTTGGCCTACCAGCCGTGCATCCTTGACAAGCGCCCATCCTCTCGTCCTAATCCCTTCTCTGAAACGCCTCTCCCTCTCATCTTACTATCCTAAAATCGCCCCTCCGTGCGCACTTCACACCGTTTCCTACAAATTTCAGAAGCAAAATCATTTTTTGAATCACACCTCCCACACGGCCGATGGCGGGCGATCGCCGGAACCTATTATTCCTCAGCAAGGTGCCAGATTGGGTTATTTACCATAAAAGGTGCGCTTAGTGTCCAGGACCAACGTGATTGGATCGATCCAAGTTAACACGACACACAATACGGTATATCAACGTGGCTGTCTCTCCTCAGCTGAGTGCCCCATCACTACAATCATATCACGTTATCATACCAGGACCGGCGTTTGAATACTTTTATCAATTCCGCAAATGAATCCATCAGCTCAATCCGAGACCAAGGGCCGGTCACATTTGTCAAAAAATTTCATGTTAGTATTCTCGGTGTTCACCTACAACACCACGTTGCCGCATGTTCCAGACTAACAACAGCCATGCCTACATACATAGCTACTCATCGTTGTTTTATTTCTATCAACGCCGCTGCCGTCGTATTCCGCGGCCCAGGGTCCGGGGCAACCTTCCTTTCCTGGTGAACTTGGAGACATGAGTCCATGACAGTACTGTGTATCACTTGACAATGCCTACTTTGGCCACTGTACAGCACAATAAGTACAGTAATCCATCCAGCGCTTTCCGGCGCTCATTTTTGGTTCATTCACCTGGTATTTGTTCGAACGTAAATTAAATCAGATCAAAATTCAAATCAAACACCGACCCAAGACCCGGGCGCAACACGAAGTCTTCCAAGAAGTCACATCGGCGGTCAAAGGAAGCTGATTACTCAACTTGAAACCAAATAACCCAGATGCAAGGACTTCAATTCATTTAAAACGCACACACTCGGGACAATAACAACGTGCCAACTTTAAGCTTCTCGCACGCGGACTGAATGGATAATCGACAAGAAGGAAGTGAAATTACGGGAAAACGAGGTACGTTGTATGGCAGATGCGAGGTGTGGTGGGAGTATGGGGGAAGGGGGAAGAGATGCAGATAAACAGAAGAAGCGTGCTTCACAACCGGACTGTCACGACAAATAGACCAACATCCTCGCAGAAAGCGCCCCCATCGTTTACGACTCATCACCGGCAGCATCGGCACCGTCATCCTTTTCTGCCTGCTTGTCTAATAACAATTCGATTAGTATATAAATGTATAATGCCCGACAACGAATCCTACGAACCTGAGTCCTGCATATCTGATGTCCAGAGAGTAAGATTATCCCGCAGTAGCTGCATAATGAGAGTTGAATCCTTGTAACTCTCCTCCGAAAGTGTGTCAAGCTCAGCAATAGCATCATCGAATGCTTGCTTGGCGAGGTGGCAAGCACGGTCTGGGCTATTCAAAATCTCATAATAAAAGACGGAGAAATTGAGGGCAAGTCCAAGACGGATAGGGTGTGTTGGGGGGAGTTCAGTGACAGCAACATCCGAAGCGGCCTTGTAGGCCTCGAGCGACTTGTCTGCCGACTCCTTCCGCTTGTCGCCTGTGGCGAACTCAGCCAAGTAACGGTGGTAATCACCCATCCTAAATGGCACGCAACTTAGCACTCAGTATGATACGACGGAAGCATAGACTTACATCTTGTGGTAGAACACCTTCGACTCGCCTGAAGCAGCTGATGGGATAAGGTGCTTCTCAAGGACATCTAGGATGTCCTCGCAAATCTTTGCGAGCTCAGACTCAATCTTCTCGCGGTAGCCCTTGATCATCGAGACCTGGGCCTCATTGCCCTTAGATTCTTCCTTCTGCTCGATGGAAGACACAATCCGCCAGGATGCGCGGCGAGCTCCAATGACGTTCTTGTATGCAACGGAGAGCAGGTTACGCTCCTCGACCGTGAGTTCTTGGTCAGATGAAGCTACACGCTTCATGTTCTCGACCATCTCTGAGAAAAACAGGTCAGGCCACGTAAATGCAGGTGAATGCTAGTGAAGCTGACACGCACCTTCGTAACGTTCAGCCTGCTCGGCGAGCTTGGCGAGGTAGACAGAATCTTCACGCGACTCGGGCATGTCTGTTCGTGTTAATGATCAATGGAAGGGAAAGGGACGCGCAGAGAAAATTATGGCCTACTTAGGAGTTCTAGATGAAGGGAGGGGCACTAAGTAAGTAAGAGCGGGAGCGTGGGTGGGAGCGGGGGGGAACACGACTTACAGGTGGGGCAGGTCTGTGGTGGTTGATAAAGGAAAAGGAAGACGATGATGGTTGGGTGGGAAGAGAAAGCGCGCTCGATTAAAACGGGGCACTGGGCAGAGGGTTTCTGCCACTTTCTGGGCCAAGGGTTATCCACTAGGGTCAAGGGTTTGCTCGATTAGGAAGTTCCCACGCCTACAGTTCCCTTGTGGGCTTTATTCCGACGTTTCCGACGAGGCCGTTCTTTGTTCATTGTCTCAAATTCCTTCACCTCGGGTTGGTCTCCTAGGCTCACCACATTCTCCCTTTTCCTGTGTTTGCGGTGCGGCTCTGCGCAATCGCCTTCCCAAAGTCGTCGCTTTATATGTGGTGGGTGTTTTGACCCCCGCTTATACCGACATGTTCAGATCGCGAACTTTATCTTTCGGTTCCTCTGTCCTGTGCTGTCCTGGCTGTGCCAATCATTTTTAGTCTGCCGTGACCCGTGACGGTAACAATAATGACATGTCTCCCTGTCTTGGTGCAGCCAACTACCGCACTCTGTCCGCAATGCTACTGTATGTATTCATCATAGATAAGTTAGCACATCCCACAGTATCAAATTACGAGAACGCCGTGTCGCGTGGCCACCTGCCCTGACTCGTTCGAGAATGACGCGATCGAGCGGTCATGAGCCTGAAGTCGTCGCGTCACGGACGTGTGAGTCGGCTAATACCGCAGAATCACCACAACCAGCTGAGTGAGGTAAACATGTACAATACATGTACAGAACAATACAGTAGTAGTATGTACTCCGTATACCCGACACGTTTTAGTGATGGTGGGTGGGCCACGAAGACTAGTAGTAGCGGAACTGCACAGGAGTTTAGGCCAACGTTCAAGATCAGACTCACTTCGGAAACCCCCGTGATAATATGGTGGTAGGATGAGGTTGCCTCTTTCACGGGGCAGTGTGATGCAGTAGATCTGGACGTCGCCACGTCGCCGTAGTGAACAACATAATACTCTTCTTTGTCTCTTCGATACGAGGGTACCAACCGTACACACAGCCTGCGCACGTCTTGGTAACATGCTGCGCACCACAAATGGAAATTAAAATATACGGGGGCCCACCATCCCAAATTGAAGGCATTTTGCGAGGCTCTGCATACAGTACTGTTTTTCAGGCGTCGTATGGTCTCCCACAAAATTAGCTACTCTAGATAACTAGCAACAGAAAATCGCCAAAGGAAATGGCGTGAGAAATACAACTCGTGACCGCACCGTCGCGTGTATTCCTGTCCAATGTTGCCACGGACTCCCAAGGAAGTCAGTCCACGGATCGAATACCTGATTCTTCAAGTCACCGGGGCCTGGAAATCATGAAGTTAAAATCATGAAGTACACTGGGTGCTGCCTCTCCGGAGCCAGTCCACTGTGGTGTACCAGCAGAATCGCTGGGCGTGGCAAGCGCTGCTATTGGAGAAGCTGCGCCAGACTGCCAGTTACCTGGCAGCAGCGGAGACTACTAATTGTAATTCCGTGCACGTGATGGGGTAGCATGGTGGCCTCGTGGGGGAATACGGACATCATATGGGACTGGCCATTCGGTTGAGGTCCATATAGACCTTCGGGGCGCGCGGGGCATCATGGCATAGGGCAGACTCGGCTGATGACCGCAAACGACAGGTTGTTAATCCTAGGCCCGCTTAGATTGATATGTAGTCGCTGTCGGATTTGACATGCGCCCTGAAACCACGGTGAAATGCAGGCGTGCCCAGTCCGCCAGGTCTAGCCCTTCGTACTATTGTAATTACTCGCCACAATGGAATGCCGAGGTAGGGTGGTGGCAGAAACACTGGCAATACACCGAAGGGAAGGGCGATACACCGGTGGCGATCTTACTACAAGCGTGTACCGTACAGATCAAATGCCAGTGCAGACTCGGGTATGACGGTGTCCGAGCGATCACGAGCAGGGAATGGGGAGTGAGCGCTAGTGAGCAAGTGAGAGTGACGTCTCGTTGGGGAGTGCTGCCTTTTGCAATAATAAGGACAAGCTTGGCAACACAAGGACGGTTGACACATTGTCAACAAAGAAGATCTTGTTGTCCTGGCGAGACACCTCTATGGCAGCAGATTGTTGTTTGACCTGCGTCATCTCATCACGATTCACGCATCACGTCGTCAACGTGTCAACTCGTGCGGATGCCGACACCAGATCACGAGACAAGCTGTGTTTTTTATTCGGCAAATCAAAGCTACTTGCCGAAATCTAGCGAGTGATACGACCATCTAGAGTAACACGTCCGATGATTGCCGCATTCATTGTTCCCTCGGAAAAACCTCGGATTTGTTAAATGCGTTGATAGTGAGAACGGCAGTGTGTCCAGACATGCTTTGAACATAGACGTCTCACAAATTAATGCAAGTACCTCCCATACAGCACAGTTGCACAGCACGGCAGCTCAACTTGCGATCTGAGAATGGGACCCCAATCTGGTGCCTTCCGCTGTCCGAGTCATGCTTTGCAGTGTGCCCTCGGATGGCATCGCGCTGGCACCGTGACGGAACACCGGGAACAGGAGCACCCCCCGCCCCGGCCATCACCGAGGGGCGATGAAGGTGAAGACTGAAGAATGGGTCATATCATTCAAGTCCGTGCGAGAGAGTGACGCCGAGAGTCCAGCGTAGTATGCTCGACGTCTACTAAGCGACACAC
>Ga0307510_10004307_pt1 | contig 16748 bp, 13 predicted proteins | sample 12_EM_MG_FD_207224 | JGI IMG/M metagenome (GOLD analysis project Ga0307510, IMG submission 207224) | Populus trichocarpa ectomycorrhiza microbial communities from riparian zone in the Pacific Northwest, United States - 12_EM | ecosystem: Host-associated > Plants > Roots > Unclassified | place...
CCGCCCGGAGGGCGGGCCCCGCGGCGTCCGGTGCGTGCTCTGGGGGTCCCCCCGGCCGGAGGCTGGGGGAGTGCCGGGCGGAAGCCCTCGTACTGGACGTACTTGGGCTTTCGCCCGGTGCGGCGAGAGTGCGTGCCGGGCGTCGCGGGGCAGGCGGGACTTTGCGGACACGGCCTAGAACGTAAGTCACCCGGTTGATTTCCGTCCAGGGGCAGGTGGGAGCGACCGGCCGGGCACGGCCCCGGTACGGTGGTGGACATGACGGGTAGGAGTGTCCGGGCCGAACAGGTCAGAGCGACCCGGGAGCTCATCCGGAGCACGGCGGAGCGGCTGTTCGCCGAGCGTGGTGTGTACGCCGTGTCGAACCGGCAGATCAGTGAGGCGGCGGGGCAGGGCAACACCGCCGTGGTCGGCTACCACTTCGGCACCAAGACGGACCTGGTGCGAGCGATCGCCCGCCATCACGCCGAGCGGATCGAGCGCGTGAGCCGGCGCCTGCTGGCCGAGACCGGCGACTCCACCGACCTGCGGGACTGGGTGGCGTGCCTGGTGCGGCCGACCCCCGAGTACCTGGCCGAGTCGGGCAGCCCCACGTGGTACGCGCGGTTCTGCGCCCAGGTGATGGCCGACCCCGCGCTCCACGAGATCCTGGTCGCCGAGACCCTCGACCTGCCCGTGTGGCGGCAGATCCTCGACGGCCTGCACCGGTGCCTGCCCGACCTGCCGGCCGAGGTGCGCGCGGAACGAACCTCCATGACCCGCAACGTGATCCTCTACACGTGCGCCGAGCGCGAGCGCGCTCTCTCCCTCAACACGCCTACGCCGAGAGCCAGTTGGCTCGATGCCGCGGACGGGCTGGTCGACGCGATCGTCGGACTGTGGACGGCGCCCGTGACGGAGAGTTCCTGACTGATCGTCAACTACAGCCCTCTGCCGCTCGTCTCAGTAAATTTTGAATCAGCCGATTGACTTACGAATACGGCGGGAGTTCACTCGGAGGCGCGGTCGACGGGGTCCACAAGGGCGCCGCCTTGCCCCGACGGCAGTGAGGGAGCAGCCCGTGAAAATAACCGTCGAGCAGGACAAATGCGTTGCGGCCGGCCAGTGCGCGGCCACCGCGCCCGACGTGTTCGACCAGCGGGACGAGGACGGCGTCGTCGTTCTGCTGACCGACGACCCGCCCGCCGAACTGGCCGACGACGCCCGTGACGCGGCCGCCGTCTGTCCCGCGCTGGCGATCCACATCGCGCAATGACACCCCGGACGACACCCTGAGGATGGACATGTCCGACGCACCGACAGGCGCCGCAACCCGCAGCGCCGCCGAGGTCCCCGAGTGGCCGATGCCCCGGGCGGAGGGCTGCCCGTTCGATCCGCCTCCGGCCCTGCGGGAGTTGACCGCCGAGAAGCCCCTCGCCAGGGTGCGGATCTGGGACGCCAGCACCCCCTGGATCGTCACCGGCCACGCCGAGCAGCGTTCTCTGCTCGGCGACCCCCGGGTCAGCGTCGACGAACGGCTGCCCGGTTTCCCGCACTGGCACGAAGGCATGGCGGCGGCGGTGGACTACCGCCCACGCTCGGTCTTCAACTCGGACGCCCCCGAGCACACCGGGTTCCGCCGGATCATGACCCGGCCGTTCACCTTCAAGCGGGTGGAGGCGCTGCGCCCCACCATCCAGAAGATCACCGACGATCCGATCGACACGATGCTCGCCGGACCGAAGCCTGCCGACCTCGTCGAGGCACTGGCGCTGCCGTTGCCGACCCTGATGATCAGCGAACTGCTGGGCGTGCCGTACGAGGACCACGACTTCTTCCAGGAGAACGCCGCACGCGGCATCGCCCACAACGTGTCCGCAGAGGAGAGCATGCGGACCTTCGGAGCGCTCAACGAATACCTGGTGCGGCTCGTCGAGAGGAAGGCCGCCGAACCCGCGGACGACGCGCTGTCCGACATCGCGGCACTCGTCACCTCCGGCGACATCAGCGTGTCCGAGGCGGCCATGATGGGCACGGGACTGCTCATCGCGGGCCACGAGACCAGCGCCAACATGATCGGCCTCGCCGTCGTCGCGCTGCTGGAGCACCCCGGCCAACTGGCGCTCCTGCGGGACACCGACGACCCGAAGGTCGTCGCGGGCGCGGTGGAAGAACTGCTGCGCTACCTGGGCATCATCCACGGCGGCCAGCGACGGATCGCCAAGGAGGACATCGAGATCGGCGGCGAGGTGATCCGCGCCGGCGAGGGCATCATCGTGGAACTCTTCAGCGCCAACCGGGACGCACATGTCTTCCCCGACCCCGACGTGCTGGACCTGCGCCGGGAGAACGCCCGGCACCACAACGCGTTCGGCTTCGGCATCCATCAGTGCGTGGGCCAGCAACTCGCCCGCGTGGAGCTCCAGGTCGTCTACGGCACGCTCTTCCGCCGGATCCCCACCCTGCGCCTGGCCGAGCCGCTGGACCGGATCCAGTTCAAGCACGACCGGCTGGCCTACGGGGTCTACTCGCTCCCCGTCACATGGAAGTGACCGCAATGGCCAAGGAACTGTCGGACAAGATCGCCGTGGTCACCGGCGGAGCGGCCGGCCTGGGGCGCGCGACCGTCGAAAGGCTGCTTGAGGACGGCGCCCGGGTCGTCATCGCCGATCTCGACCCGGACCTCGGCGAGTCACTGGCGAACGGCTACGGCCCGGACGTCCGTTTCCGGCGGACGGACGTCGCGGACGCCGAACAGGTCCGGGGACTCGTCGACTTCGCGGTGAAGGAGTTCGGCGGCCTGCACCTCATGGTCAACAACGCCGGTGTGTCGGGCGCCATGCACCAGCACTTCCTCGACGAGGACTTCGCCGACTTCCAGCGCGTCCTCTCGGTCAACCTGCTCGGCGTGATGGTCGGCACCCAGGCCGCGGCCCGGCACATGGCGGCGAACGGCGGCGGATCCATCGTCAACATCAGCTCCATAGGCGGGATCCAGGCCGGTGCGAGCGTGCCGACGTACCGCGCGTCGAAGGCCGCGGTCGTCCACTTCACCAAGGGCGTCGCCGTCGACCTGGCCGAGTACGGCATCCGCGTCAACTGCGTGGCGCCGGGCGGCATCCCGACGCAGTTGCTGGCCTCGGCGACGGCGGCCGGGCAGGAGGGGGACGCCGAGGAGATGACCCGGCGCATCCGCGCCCACATGGCGGCAGTCCAGCCGCTGCAGCGGCAGGGCACCCCCAGGGACGTGGCGGAAGCCGTCGCCTACCTGGGCGGCGACCGGTCCCTGCACACCACCGGCACGGTGCTGACGATCGACGGCGGGACAACGGCGGGCCCGAAGCCCCTGCGGGCCTGAACCGCCCGCCCTCGCCCGGCAGGAGCAGACGAACCACGCACGGACGTGAAATCCGCGGCTCCCATTGGAGGACAATGATGTCCAGCCAGCCATCCATCCTGTATCCCCCCGAGGGCTTCGGCCCGCCCAAGGAACGGCACGGCCACTCCGACGGCTCCTCACTGGGCCTTCCCCCGGGCACCGAGGTGTTCTCCGCCGACAACCACATCTCCCTCGCGGACGACATCTTCTACGACCGCTTCCCCGAGCGGCTCAGGAACCAGGCACCGCGGGTCTGGTACGAGGACGGCGCCTACGAGCTGGGAATGGGCGGAAAGTCTTTCCTGCCGGGCGAGTTCAGCCACGTACTCATGCAGTACGACCCCCTGACCGGCGCCGGCAGCGACAACCTCGAAGGCCGTATCGAGGAACTGGCCACGGACGGCATCGCGAAGGAACTGGCGTTCCCCAACGCGCTGTTGGCCCTGTTCCACTACCCCGACAAGGAGGTCCGCGAGCTCTGCTTCCGGATCTACAACGAGTACATCGCCGGGTTGCAGGAACGCTCCGGCGGCCGCTTCCACGGCGTCGGGCTCATCAACTGGTGGGACGCGCAAGGGACTCGCAGGACACTGGAGGAGATGAAGGGTCTGGGGCTGAAGACCTTCCTCATGCCGCTCAACCCCGGGCAGGACGACGCGGGCAACCCCATCGACTACTCCGGCGCCGCGATGATCCCGGTCTGGGACGCGATCGAGGAGGCGGGGCTCCCGGTCTCCCACCACATCGGCGAGACCGGGCTGAAGGCCCCGTGCGAGGTCAACGCCATCGCCGTCGGGATGGTGGCCAACGTGGCGCCGTACCGGGAGATGTTCGGCAGGTACGTGCTCGGCGGCATCCTCGACCGTCATCCGGGGCTGCGCGTCGGTTGGTTCGAAGGGGGCGTGAACTGGGTCCCCTCCGCCCTCCAGGACGCCGAACACCTCCTCGCCTCCTACCGGCACATGCTCGACAGGCCGGTGGAGCACGACGTCCAGCACTACTGGGACCACCACATGTACGCGTCCTTCATGGTCGATCCGCTCGGCCTCGAACTGGTCGACCGCATCGGGGTGGACCGGGTCATGTGGTCCGCCGACTACCCGCACAACGAGAGCACGTTCGGCTACTCGGAGAAGTCGATCGCCATGGTCGTGGACGCCGTAGGGCCCGAGAAGGCGGCCCGCGTGGTCAGCGGCAACGTCAAGGCGTACCTCGGCCTGTAGCACCGGCCGGGACCACAACAACCGACGGCGAAGCTCCATGACCTCGTGAGAGGAGACGGGAATGACCGTCATCGACATCCCGGCCGCAGCCGACCCGACCCGCATGAACCGTGAACGCGGCGCACGGCTGCGAACGGCCATGGCGGGGCAGGGAGTTGACGCCCTGATCCTGCTCGGCAACAACGCGGTGACCTATGCGACCGGAGCGAGCTGGCCGCTCGGCGACTCCGGTCTCGCGCACGTCGACCGTCCCGTGGCGGTGGTGGTGGCGGACGACCCGTTGCCCCATCTGTTCATGCCGTTCCGCGAAGGCACCTCGGCGCAGTCGCCGCTGCCCGCCGACCACGTCCACCCGCCGGTCTACCTGGAGTTCGACGAAGGGGTGCGGAACTTCGCCGCCGTGCTCGCCGACCTCGTACCCGGCGGGGCGAGGGTCGCGGTCGACGAGGTGACCGGGGCGATGCGCGGAGCGCGGAAGGCCCTGTTCCCGGGTGGACCGCCCGTCGACGCCGCGCTGGTCCTGACCGTGGCCAAGATGATCAAGACGCCCGACGAACTGGCCTGCATACGCACGGCGTTGCGGATCACCGAGCGGGCCATGGCCGACATCGCGGGGTCCCTGGCACCGGGGATGCGCCAGATCGACCTGTCGGCGGCGTTCGTGCGCCGGGCCTACGAGCACGGCGCCCTGGCCAACGTGCTCGACCCCATCTGGCAGGTGATGCCGGACTCCCGGGCGGCCGGGGTGTGGACCACCCACGGCGACCTCGCCCTCCCCCTGCTGACGACGGAGCGGGAACTGGCCCGGGGCGACGTCTTGTGGACCGACGTGAGCATCAACTACGCGGGCTACTGCTCGGACTTCGGCCGCACCTGGATCGTCGGACAGGATCCGAACCCGCGCCAGCGGGCGCAGTTCACCAAGTGGTGGGACATCCACACCGCGGTCAAGGACGTGCTGCGGGCGGGGGCCACCGCCGCCGACCTGACCCGGGCCGCCGTCGCCGCGAACGGCGGCTCGAAACCCTGGCTCCCCCACTTCTACCTGGGCCACGGCATGGGCACGGATCCCGCCGAGATGCCCTTCGTCGGTACCGACCTGGGTGAGGAGTTCGACGCGCAACTGGTGCTCGAAGCCGGCATGGTGCTCGTCCTGGAACCCGTGGTCTGGGAGGACGGCACCGGCGGCTACCGCAGCGAGGAGGTCCTGGTGATCGAGGAAGAGGGCTGGACAGCCCTGACCGACTACTCCTACGCCCCTTATGGCGACTGAGGTCCTGCCGGACGACCGCGCTCTCCGCAGTGGGCGGCGGGAGCGTGCGCTGGCACACATGGAAGCCCACGACCTCGACGTCCTCGTCCTCGGACGAAGCGCCAACGTCCGTTACGTCACCGGGGCCCGCGGACTGTGGACCGCGGGCACCCATCCCTTCGCCCCGGCCGCCGTGGTGGTCCGCGCCACCGGTGCCATCCACATGCTCAGCACCTGGGACGAGGGCATCCCCGACGACATCCCGCACGAGCAGCTGTACGGCCTGACCTGGAACCCGATGAACTGGGTGACGGTGATACGGGACATCGAGGGAGCGGCCACGGCCCGCCGGGTGGGCACGGACACCATCTCGCCGACCTTCGCCCAACTCCTGCCCCTGGCCTTCCCGTTCGCCGAACTGGTCGACGGCGAACCGGCCATGCGCGCTGCCCGCCGGGTCAAGACGGCCGAGGAGGTGTCGGCTCTCCGGCAGGCCATTGGCGTGGCCGAGGCGAGTCTGGCGGCGGCGGTAAGTGAGTTGCGGCCGGGCGTCACCGAACAGCACCTGTCCGGCGTCCTGTTGGAGGCCGCCGCGGCCGGTGGCGTGACCACACCGGCGACCCAGGAGGTGGCATGGGTGACGTCCCGGGACCACCCGTGGCGGCGGGTGGGCGGAGACGGTCGGGTGAGCCCGGGCGACCTCGTGTCCCTGACCGCGGGCGTGGTCGCGGGCGGCTACATCGGTGAGGTCGGACGGACCTGGCCGGTCGAGGGCGGGGATCCGGCCGCCGTCCGTGACCTGTACCGGCGATCCGCCGGCCTGTGGACCCTGCTGTTCGACGCCTGTCGGCCGGGCGCACCCACCAGCGATCTGCTCGCCGTGTACGACACGGCCGGCGAGCCCCTGCCCCCGATGCCCGTCGCCCGCGGCCTCGGCCTCGGGTTCGACCCGCCCGTGGTCACCTCCGGCCTGCCGGCCACCGCGGCCGAGGAACGGCTCGAACCCGGCATGGCCCTGGCCGTGACCGGCTACGTCTGGCGGCGGGGCGCGGGCGCCGTGCTGCGCCGGGAGGCGGTGCTCATCACCCCGGACGGCGCCGAACTGCTCACCTCAAGTCCCGTCTGGAAACGGTAGTTAGGACCCACATGGCTGACAGCTCGCGTCCCTCGGCGGAGGAGATCATCCGCTACGAGAAGGACCCCAAGACGAAGATCGCCACCCTCACCCTGGACCGGCCCGACGCCCTCAACGCACCGACCGCGGCGGCCCGGCTGCGCTTCGGCGACCTGCTGCACCGCGCCAACGTCGACGACGAGGTGAAGGTCCTGGTGATCCGGGGCATCGGCGACGACCTGGGTTCGGGCGCCGACATCACGGAGACCATGGAGATGCACGCCGCGCCGACCGCCGGGCCACTCCTGTCGGAGCTCGGGCTCGGCGAGGAGGACGACGTCCGCTATCCCCCCAAGGGCTCTTACCGCTACGGCGGAACCCCCTCGCAGTGGTACGCGAATCCCGGAGCCGGCTGCCGCAGCCTCCAGGACTTCAAGAAGATCAGCATCCTGGAGGTCAAGGGCTACTGCTACGGCTGGCACTTCTACCAGGCCGCCGACGCCGACCTGGTGATCTCCGCCGACGACGCCCTCTTCGGCCACCCCTCCTTCCGCTACGTCGGCTGGGCACCGCGGATGTGGACCTGGGCGCAGACGATGGGCCTGCGGAAGTTCCAGGAGATGGTGTTCACCGGCAGGCCCTTCACGGCCCTGGAGATGTACGAGTGCAACTTCCTCAACAGTGTCGTCCCCCGGGACGAGTTGGAGACGGAGGTGGAGAAGTACGCGCTGGCCTGCGCCCGCACCCGGCCGACCGACACGGTGTTCATGCAGAAGGTCTTCTTCGAGATCTTCAAACAGCACCAGGGCGAGTACATGGGCTCCCTGCTCACCGGTCTCTTCGAATCGGTCGGCGGGATGGCCCGGGCCGACGACCACGACCTGATGCTCGACGAGGAGACGGTCAACGGCGGCGTGCCCAACGCCGTCCGGAGCAACGACGACCGTTTCCCGCCGGACTTCCGGCTCAGCAGGTCGGGCCGCGAGCGAGGGGAGGACTCTTGAGCCCCGCGCCCACCGAACCGCCGCTCAGCAGCTGCGTGGTGGTGGACCTGTCCACAGGAATCCCCGGTGCCTACTGCACGAAGCTGCTCGCCGACGGAGGCGCGGAGGTCATCAAGGTCGAGCCTCCACAGGGCGATCCGCTACGAGGGTGGTCGGCGTCCGGCGCCACGATCCGACCCGGCGACGACGGCGCCCTGTTCAGCTTCCTGGCCTGCTCCAAGGAGAGCGTCGTAGGCGATCCGGAGCTGGTGCGCGGACTCCTGGAATCGGCGGACGTCGCGGTGTGGTCGCCGGGCTCGCCGCTGTCGCCGCAGGAGATCCACCGCGACCATCCGCACCTCGTCGTCACGTCGATCACGCCGTTCGGTCTTGAGGGGCCGTGGCGGGACCGTGCGGCCACCGAGTTCACGCTGCAGGCCTGGTCCGGCGGCATCGTCGGCCTGGGGCGAGGCGCCCCCGACCGGGCGCCGGTCCACGTGGGTGGTCAGGTCGGTGACTGGGTGTCGGGGGCGTACGCCGCCGCCGCGACCATGGCCGTACGACTGCGCGCGCCCTGCACCGGCGAACTGGTCGACCTCTCCATGCTCGAAGCCCATGTCCTGTCCCTGACCTACCACCCGGTGACGTTCCGGGACATGCTGGACCGGCCGTGGCAGCAGACCCGCAGGCTGAACATGCCGGGCGTGGCCACCGCCAAGGACGGACTCGTGGCGCTCGGGTGCGCGACGGCCCAGCAGTTCTTCGACCTCTGCGCGATGGTCGGCCACCCGGAGTGGATCGACGAGAAGTCGCCGTTGTCCATCACGGAACGGGCGACCGAGCGGGCCTCGGTGATCCAGGACTGGATCGCGGCCCGGACGGTCGCCGAGATCCGCGAGCTGGCCACCGCGTTCCGCATCCCCAACTCCGCGGTCGTCAACGGCGCCAATGCCCCGGCCATGGACCACTTCGAGGCGCGCCAAAGCTTCCTGCCCAACCCGCGCGACGGCTTCCTCCAGCCCGCCCCTCCCTTCCGTCTGGAACCCGCCCGGCTACGGCCGCCGGTCCCGGCCCCGCGCCTCGGCGAGCACACCGAAAGCCGCCGTGGCGCGGCGCGGCGGGCGACCAGGAAGAAGGACACCGGACTGGCCTTCAGCGACCTGCGGGTCCTCGACATGACCGCCTTCTGGGCCGGTCCCTCGTGCACGCAGGTGCTCGCCCTGCTCGGGGCCGAGGTGATCCACCTGGAATCCACCTCCAGGCCGGACGGGACCCGGCTGATCGCGGGCGTGCCGCCGACCGTGGACCAGTGGTGGGAACGGTCGCCGATCTTCGCGGGCCTCAACAGCGACAAGAAGAGCCTGACACTCGACTTCCGCACCGAGCAGGGGCGGGACCTGCTGCGCCGGCTGATCCCGACCTGCGACGTGATCGTCGAGAACTACACCCCACGCGTTCTGGACCAACTCGGCCTGGACTACGAGGCGGTACGGGCCCTGCGCCCCGACATGATCATGGTCCGCATGCCCGGCTTCGGCCTCGACGGACCGTGGCGCGACAACGCCGCGTTCGCCTTCGTCATCGAGGACGCGTCGGGGCTGACCTGGCTCACCGGCCATCCGGAGCGCAATCCGGTCGAGCCGTACTCGATCGGTGACCCCAACGCCGGCGTCCACGCGCTGAACGGTCTGCTGCTGGCCCTGGAGCACCGGCGCCGCACCGGCGAGGGAGTGCTGGTCGAGGCGGCCATGGTCGACGCGGCCCTCAATGTGGCCGCCGAGCAGGTCATCGAGTACTCGGCCTACGGCGCGCTGCTGGAGCGGGCCGGGAACCGGGGGCCTCGCGCGGCTCCGCAGAACCTGTATCTCACCGCGGATCCGGACGAGTTCGGCCGGCCGGACTCCTGGGTGGCCATCGCCGTGGCCACCGACGAGCAGTGGGAGGCGCTGCGTGACGCCCTCGACCGCCCCGGCTGGGCGTCGGGCCCCGAGCTGTCCACCGCCGAAGGACGGCACGCGCATCATGACGCCCTCGACGCGCGGCTCGCCGCCTGGTGCCGTGAGCGCGGCGCGGACGAGATCGTCGACCGCCTCTGGCCGGCCGGTGTCCCGGTGGGCAAGGTGCTGCAGCCGCACCGGCAGGCGGAGTTGGAGCAGTTGCGGTTCCGCGGCTTCTTCGAGGAGATCGACCACCCTGTGAGCGGCCGGGCCCGCTACAGCACCTTCCCGGCCCGGCTCTCCCGAGGCCCCGGCCCCCGCCGTACTCGCCCCGCGCCCCTGCTCGGAGAGCACAACCATGAGCTGCTGACCGAACTCGGCCTGACAGCACAGGAGATCACCGCGCTGGAGGCCGACGGGGTCATCGGCCGGGCGCCGACCCGGTAGGCGGTCGGCTGTCTCTGCGCCGAACACCCGGAGTGAGCCCGCGAGTTACGACGCGCTCGTCACGAACCCGTCCCTGACCTTGTCGAAGACGGGACGGTAGGTGTCCCACTTCGCGTCCGGGGCCGAGAGGTAGATGTCGTACTCGCGGTCGCCCTCCTGGCCGAAGCCGAGGTCGATGGCGCGGAACGCCCGGACCCGGCCCTGAAAGGTGAACTCCCAGATCGCGGCGGGCTGTTCGCGGAAGGTGGTCTGCTGCATGCGGAGCCTGCGATAGGTGGGGTAGTTGACCTTGGTGTTGGCCTCGATGTCCGCGAAGTGCGTGCTCGGGTTGGGGCCCGCCGGGTCCACGACGCCGATGGTGAGCCCGGCCAGGCCCGTCCCGTCGGTGTAGGTGACGCTCTCCGCAGTCCGCTTGCCGGCCTTCCAGTCGTCCGGCACCGGGAAGGAGACACCGAGTTGCCGGTCCCGTACGAGGTGATAGCCGTCGGGGAGGGGGGACGCGGAGGGCATGGTGGTGGGCCGGCTCGTCGCGTGCCCGGGTGGCGATGTCGATGTGCCGTGCAGCGCGAAGGCCGTGGCCGCCGCGGCGAGGGCGAGCACTCCGGCGACGATCCCCTTGCGACCCCGGCGGGGCCGGCGACCCGTGTCTCCCGTCGGCTCCACCGTCGTCAACTCGGGGGCAGGCGGCGGCAGTTCGGCCGTCGCGTCTCCCCACCACGCGGTCTGCAGGGCGCGCTCAGTCTGTTGTGCCGTCGGCCGCTCGTCGGGCTCCTTGATCAGGAGTGCCTCGATCAGCGGCTCCAGGGGTCCGGCCTGCTTCATGGGTTCGAGGGGGTCGACGGCTATGGCGTACGCGGTCTCCATCGCGGTGGCCCGGCGGAACGGCGGGCGCCCCTCGACGGCCTGGTAGAGCGTGGCGCCCAGGGCCCACAGGTCGGAGGCGGCGCCGGGGGTGAGGCCGCGGATCCGCTCCGGGGCCATGTAGTGGATGGAGCCGACCATCTCGCCGGTCTTCGTCAGTGTCGACGCCCCGTCCGTCATGGCGATGCCGAAGTCGGTGAGGACGGTCCGGTCGCCGGTGCCGAGCAGGACGTTGCCGGGCTTGACGTCGCGGTGCAGTACGCCGGCGGCGTGGGCCGCGCGCAGGGCGGCGACCGTGTCCAGGCCGATCCGGGCCGCCTCCTCGTGCGGGAGGGTCCGGCCGTCCTTGAGGAGGTCGGCGAGCGTGGGTCCGGGGACGTACTCCATGACGATGCAGGGACGGCCGTCGTCGTCGACGACGTCATGGACGACGATCACGTTCGGGTGCTGGATCCGGGCGGCGCTGCGGGCCTCGCGGCGGGTGCGCTCGTAGAGGGTGGCGAGTTCGTCGGCGGAGAGTTCCGGCCGCGCGTGGAGCCGCTTGATCGCGACCTGACGGCCGAGGACCTCGTCGTCGGCCCGCCAGACGGTGCCCATGCCGCCGCGGCCGATCTGCTCGGCCAGCCGGTAGCGCCCGGCGATGCGACGCCCTTCGTCCGACACGGTGTCCTCCGCCGGTTCTGTCCCTGTTCGATTCGCCTGGTCACCATAACCGGCTCTTGTCCCGGATCGTGTGGGGCGGATCACGGCGCCCGCCCGGATCGGAGGGCCGCCCACCTCGACTGGAGGGTGGAGAGGGCCTAGTACCCCGGTACTAGTCACCCCGACCGTTTTCACTTCCCCGGTGCTGCGGAGGGGAGGAAAGGCGCTCCTAGCGTGAAGTCGTGGGTCGAACAGACCCTCCTTTTCTCTCGAACCTCTTTCTCTCGAACCTGGTGGGAGTACTCCGTGGCCACCTTCCTCTACCGACTGGGCCGGTTCTCGTTCCGGCGCCGACGGCTCGTCCTGATGCTGTGGATCGCCGTCCTGGCGGCCGTCGGTATCGGTGCGGCGAGCGTGTCGTCCAACACGTCCGACAGCTTCACCCTGCCCGGCACGCAGTCGCAGAAGGCGATCGACCTGCTGGGCAAGGAGTTCCCGCAGGCGTCGGCCGCCGGAGCCACCGCCCGCGTGGTGTTCGAGGCGCCCGACGGGCAGCAGCTGAAGTCCGGGGCCAACAAGACCGAGGTCGAGTCGCTGATCGCCGACCTCAAGAAGGCGCCCCAGGTCGCGAACGTCAGCGACCCGTACCAGAGCGGTCTGATCAGCAAGTCCGGCACCATCACCTACGCCCAGGTCACCTACAAGGTCGCCCAGGTCGATGTCACCGACGCGGCCCGCGACGCCCTGCACTCCGTGGCCGACAAGGGCGGGAAGGCCGGCCTCGCGGTCAGCCTGGGCGGCAACGCCGTACAGGAGAAGGCGGGCGGTGGCGCGACCGAGCTGATCGGTCTGCTGATCGCGGCCGTGGCGCTGGTCATCACGTTCGGGTCGATGCTCGCGGCCGGGCTGCCGCTGCTGACGGCGATCTTCGGGGTCGGGGCGGCGGTCTGCGCCATCACGGTCGCGAGCGCCTTCTTCGACCTCAGCTCGGCCGCCACGACGCTGGCGCTGATGCTGGGCCTTGCGGTGGCCATCGACTACGCCCTGTTCATCGTCTCCCGCTACCGCAGCGAGGTCCGGGACGGCCACGAACCGGAGGAGGCGGCGGGCCGCGCGCTGGGCACCGCCGGTTCCGCGGTGGTGTTCGCCGGTCTCACCGTCGTCATCGCCCTGGCCGGCCTCAGCATCATCGGCATCAGCATGCTGACCACCATGGGCCTGGGCGCCGCCTTCGCGGTGGTCGTCGCCGTGCTGATCGCGCTGACCCTGCTGCCCGCGATGCTGGGCTTCGCCGGGATGCGGATCACGAGCGGCCGGTTCACCAGCCGCCGGATGCGGGCTCTCCAGGAGCGCGGCGAGGGCGAGACGACGGGCGTGCGCTGGGCCCGGTTCGTGACCCGCAACCCGGTGAAGATGCTGCTCGTCTCGGTCGTCGGGCTCGGTGTCCTGGCCATCCCCGCCCTGTCGATGCGCCTGGCCCTGCCCGACGACAGCATGTCCTCGCCGGGCACCAGTGAGCGCATCGCCTACGACACCATCACCAAGGGCTTCGGGGACGGCTACAACGGCCCGCTCACGGTGGTCGTCGACGGTCGCGGCAGCAGCGACGCCAAGACCGCCGCGCAGGACACGGTCGACCGGTTGGGCAAGCTGTCCGACGTCGCCGCCGTACGCCCCGCGGTGTTCAACCAGAACGGCGACGTGGCCCTGATCTCCGTCGTCCCGAAGAGCTCCCCCAGCAGTCAGGCCACCGTCGACCTGGTCTCCCAGATCCGCGACCGGGGCCCGGCGCTGAAGTCCGACACCGGCTCCGAGCTGATGGTGACCGGCACGACCGCGCTGAACATCGACGTGTCCAGCAAGCTCAGCGGCGCCCTGATCCCCTACCTCGGTGTGGTCGTCGGCCTGGCCCTGGTCCTGCTGCTCCTGGTCTTCCGCTCGATCCTGGTCCCGCTCAAGGCCGCCCTCGGCTTCCTGCTCAGCGTGGTCGCCACTCTCGGTGTGGTGGTCGCGGTCTTCCAGTGGGGCTGGCTGGCCGACCTGTTCGGCGTCGACCAGACCTCGCCGATCGTGAGCGTGCTGCCGATCTTCATGATCGGCGTGGTGTTCGGACTCGCCATGGACTACGAGGTGTTCCTGGTGACCCGCATGCGTGAGGAGTACGTCCACGGGGCCGAGCCCACCGAAGCCGTGATCGCGGGCTTCCGGCACGGGGCCCGGGTGGTCACGGCCGCCGCGGTCATCATGATCTCGGTGTTCGCCGGCTTCCTGCTGGACGACGTGGCCCTGATCAAGTCGATCGGCCTGGGCCTCGCCTCCGCCGTCCTCTTCGACGCGTTCGTCGTCCGTATGACGATCGTGCCCGCGGTCATGGCCCTGCTCGGCCGCCGCGCCTGGGCACTGCCCGGGTGGCTCGACCGGATCCTGCCCAACGTGGACGTCGAGGGCGAGCGCCTGCGCCACCTGCTGGCCGAGACCCCGGACGACGGCTCCGACAGCACGGACCCGGCACCCGTGTCGCCCGTCACCACCGGGAAGCGCTGAGGCTGCGGCCGTACGATCCACACCAGGACGCCGGTCCGGGGCCTTCCCCGGCCGCACCGTCCCCGCCCGCCGGTCCCCTCCCCCCGGGACCGGCGGGCGGCCCGCCTGCACCATGGAGGGTGTATCCCGTGACCTCACCACCGCTGACGGCCCGGTCCTTCATGCCCGAGAGCCTGATGGGAGGGGCCCGGCTGGGCGACTCCGAGTACCGCGCGGTCGTCGGGCTGCTCACCTGGCTGGGGCGGGTGCGGCAGGCCGACACGGCACATCCGCGGGTCAGGCTGTGGGGGGTGCCCGCCTGCTACGCGCTGGCCGGGATTCCGGCCCTGGTACGCGCGGCCCACGACTCCGTCCCCGCGTTCGTGCTGATGCTGGCGGTGACCGCGGGGTACACCGTGCCGTTGCTGTGGCGGAGGCAGCGGCCGGTGCTGGTGTTCGCCGCCCTGGTCGTCCTCTCCGAGGTGTGCCTCGGCCTGGGCGTGGACTCTGGTTCGAGCGCCACGCAACTGGTGGCACTGCTCAACCTGGGGCGTTTCGGGGCTCCGAGCCAGCTGGCCGTCGGCGTCGTGTACAACCTCCTGCAGACGTTCGTGTCGATCGCCTTCTTCAACGGCCTCAAGGGGTCGGACCAACGGGCCAGCACCCCGGTGCTGGCGTTCCTGGCCGTGGTCGCCATCCTGTCGATGGCCGCGCTGGGACTGGCCGGAAAACTCGTGAACGCCTACATCGAGGCCCTCAAGGACCACGCCGTCCGTCTCGAGGTGGAGCGCGACCAGCGGGCCCGGCTGGCCGCTGCCGGTGAACGCGCCCGGGTGGCAAGGGAGATGCACGACATCCTCGGCCACACCCTCGCCGTGATCGTCGGTCTCGCGGGCGGTGCCGCGGGGCTCGCCGAGAGCAAACCCAAGCGGGGCGCGGACACTTTGCGGATCATCGCGGAGAGCGGACGCGGTGCCCTGGCCGAACTGCGCAGACTGCTCGCCGTCATCCACGAGGACGAACCCGACGACACCCCGTTCGCGCCCCAGCCCGGACTGTCCGACCTCGGCGCCCTGATGGAGCGGGTCCGGGCCGCGGGCCCCGCCGCCACCCTTCGGCTCAAGGGCGAACTCACCGGTCTCCCCCAGGGACTTCAGCTCGCCGTCTACCGCATCGTGCAGGAAGCCCTCACCAACACGCTCAAGCACGCGGCACCGGACACGACCGTCGAGGTCACGGTCGCGGCCGACCCGGAGGCCGTGCACGTCACGATCGAGGACACCGGCCCGCAGCTGACCCCCGGCACCGACGAGCAGGGCAAGGGCCTGGTCGGCATGCGCGAACGGGCCGCGCTCTACGGCGGACAGGTCGCCGCGGGCCCCGACTCCCGGGGCGGCTGGACCGTCCGTGCCCTCCTCCTGCCCACCTCGACCGCCCCCGACCTCATGGAGAAGCACCCGGCATGACCACCGTCCTCATCGTCGACGACCAGGCCCTGCAACGCCTCGGCTTCAGCATGCTCATCGAGCAGTACCCCGACCTGAGCACCGTCGGCGAGGCGACGCACGGCGTCGAGGCGGTGCGGCTGACGGCCGAACTCCGTCCCGACGTGGTCCTGATGGACGTACGGATGCCCGGTATGGACGGCATCGAGGCCACCCGCCGGATCGTGCAGTCCGGGGGCCGTTCCCGCGTCCTCGTGCTGACCACCTTCGACCTCGACGAGTACGCGTACGCCGCGCTGCGCGCCGGGGCCAGCGGTTTCCTCCTCAAGGACGCGCTGCCCGAGGAACTGGTCGCGGGCATCCGCGCGGTGGCCGCCGGGGACGCGGTCATCTCCCCCGGCCTGACCCGCAAACTCATCGACGCCTTCGGCGACCGGATGCCCGGCCGCACCCCCGAGCAGGACCGCCGCCTCGACACCCTCACCGACCGCGAGCGCGAGGTCCTCACCGTCATGGCCTCGGGCTGGAGCAACACCGAGATCGCAGAACGCCTCTGCCTCGCCGAGTCCACCGTCAAGTCCCACGTCAGCCGCATCCTCGCCAAGATCGGCGCCCGGGACCGGGTCCAGGCGGTGATCTTCGCGTACGACGCGGGGCTGGTACGGCCGGCCTGAGGCGAGCCGGGAGGCTCAGGCCGTCGTCGGCTCGGCCACGAACTTCCCGATGAGCGTGGTGAGTTCGGCCGGTTTCTCCACGGGCAGTTCATGACCGGCGTCGACGATGCGGACGACCGCGTCCGGGTAGTCGTTCGCCATCCGCAGCATCTGCGACAGCGGCAACTGGATGTCGTGATAGCCGTGCACGATGAGCGTGGCCGCGGTGATCTCGTGGACCCGGCCCAAGACGTCGAATGCGCGCATGGCGCCATAACAGGTCATGACGACCTCGCGGGGTGTGGCGGCG
>Ga0307510_10004310_pt1 | contig 16739 bp, 21 predicted proteins | sample 12_EM_MG_FD_207224 | JGI IMG/M metagenome (GOLD analysis project Ga0307510, IMG submission 207224) | Populus trichocarpa ectomycorrhiza microbial communities from riparian zone in the Pacific Northwest, United States - 12_EM | ecosystem: Host-associated > Plants > Roots > Unclassified | place...
TGTTCCAACTTGCTTGTTTATACTAGTGAAAGTAATAGTAATATATATTTTCTTTTATTCTCTGAAGACAAAGCAAATAGACATATGTTGGAAATGCTGTAGATCCTTGTCCATCAGAGGAGGATAAGAAGCCTGAAGTGGTCAAGAGTCCCTATGCAGTGAATCCCCTGGTTTGGGATTATTATGTAAGCATTGATGCCTTAGTTTCTTGATCTGTTTCATTTGCAGAAATATAAGATGATATTGATCATGTAAAAATGGTGTTATCAATGCATGTAGATGAACGCCAATGCACGCATAGCTGCTTGAACATTAATGCCTTTTCACCACAAGCATACAATTTTAGTTTTGGTCCGTATACAGCAGTCTATATCCAAACTGTTGCTGATAAAAATGAGTAAAGAATCAACGGCATGTAGATTATGATATGATCAATCACAAAAAATGCATGGAAAATAGCATCAGTTCACTTCTGTTATCAAAACGTTGGGGGTTACTGTATTTTTCTTGTATACAACATTTGTAGCTACAACTGTGCATTATAAATCTGTACGCTAACAGAATAAATTAAAAGCACAGGAGGAAGCAAGCTTGTACCAAACAATGAAACAACTGTTCCACTTGCAATCATCTTATGAGGGATGTTTTGAAAGACAAAAGGTTTTCAAAATCTGAGGCAGAGTTTTCAACACGAGGTGGTCCAAAAATCTCCCAGAAGCGAAGAGTCTCATCCCCTCCAGCTGATACCACAGTTAATCCATCAGGACTCTGCAACAAACCAATTGTTAAGGTCCAGGAGGTGTTCAGCTACAAGAATAAATTTTTCAGCAATTTCAACTTAAACGGATAAGGTCTTAGGTAATTCAAACCTGAGAAAGGTTGATGACCCTGCGTCCATGACGATTTATTTCTCCCACTTTAGTCATGGAAGGGTACTTCCACAAGCATAGATGGTTTTGAACTCCGGAATTGCCATAGCCGTGGCCACTTAGTATCTCCTTGTGATGTCTGTTCCATTCCAGTCCACATATCTGAACAATTCAACATCAAATCATCAATGCTAACTTAAAATCATCTTCATGATTCAAATACAAGTGCATGAATTAATCTTTTCTGCTTGATGGCCAACAGTTGAAAATCTGATGCATAATCAAAAGCTCCCGGAAAGCATAACTTGCCTGTGCTTTGGTTTCAATGCTATGAGTACAAGTCCCTCCTGTTATATTCCATATCTTAATACATCCATCTCCTGTACCTCCTCCCGAGGCCAGTACATTGAATTGATAGGGACACCAAGCAAGTGCTTTGACTGCAGCTTGATTATGGGCATTGAATCGATGCAAGAAGTTCGAAGAGCTCATTTTCGAAGCTTCCCATATGTATATAAAGCTTTCATTTCCTCCACTTGCCAGTACGTTACCTTCACTGGACCATTTCAAACCACATACTTCTTCGGTGTGTGCTTGCATGCGTGAAGTTGGACTGTTTCTCACTCTTACTGTCAACGAATTTGCAGATATAAGGAAACTGGAAAGTAAAAACCACCTCACTGTGTCGAGAAGTAATGGCAAGTAAAAAAAGAAAGAAAGCGAATTAGAGTAGCCTAACAACCATCATGATTAATAATGGATCTGTCGCGGCTTCCTGTTGTTAGAGTATGACCATTCCAGGCAATGGCTGCTATCCTGCTCTGATGACCTCCCAAGCTTCTAATCTGTGAGTTGTAAAAATAATGATGTTACCATAAGAAATTCAAGTTCCAGAAAGATTTTCAAATCTAAAGGAAACACAGAAAACTTACACATTTGGAAGTCTCGGGATCCCAGATTTGAAGTTTGGATTTCATGCATCCAATTGCCAAACTTGTGGCTTTCTCTGACCAGGCTACACTTGTTGGGTAGTCATTGTCACCTTGAACTTCCAAAAGCTTCTTTACCTCTTGGTTCTCTGCGTTCCATAAGTATAGTGCCGAGCCCAATGCGACAGCGAGAACATTGTTCTTTCCCCAATCCATGAGGTTCACATAGTAGTCATCTTTTATTTTTGGTGCATCCAGAACCTTAACTTCTTTCTGCATATGCCCTCAAACAACGTAAATGACTGTATAACATATTTTCCAAGTATATATCATGACATGATTGTTCAACTCTACTACTAGTTACTGTCATCTATGCAATGTTCTAATTGATCAAATTCAAAGAAAACAAAGCCAGTACTTACCGTAGGCAAGCGGCGAGATTCATGTTGCTTGATTCCATTACTCAATACCTCTGCATCAATATCTCTTCTCATCTCATCAATAACATGATTCCACTTTCTCCGAGATTTTGGACTTCCTCTAAAAACCAACATCCTAAATGGTCTCCCTTCTGAGTCCAAAGTTAGACTTTCCCTCAACATTTCTCTGTATCCTTTCTGCCTCAAAGACAAACACATTTGGAGATTTCAGTTTACAATCAAGAAAACCCAGAATCCATATGTTCACACGAAAATTTCTAATTCTTACAAACCCTTCATGCCACAGATCAAAACAAAATATTAACCATAAACACCCAAAAAGTGATTAGCAAGCCCAAAAAACAGAAAAAAAATCTGAAGGCAATTAACCCCAGAACCCTGATAATCTTAACCCAGTAATGAATTTAATCAAAACACAAAAAACCCATTTCCCAATTGGCATAAAAGGAGGAGACTTACACCGAAATTGGGATTGTGTACTTCTTTGATTTTGTTTGTCAACAAACAGTGGGCTTGATCAAGATTCATCAAACTCCTGTTTGGTATAAACCTATCGCCCTATGCACACATACAAAAACAAGAAACAAGAAAACAGTAAAATCAGAATAATCAAGAAATTCTTTGTAAAATAAAAGGGCATTCAAGACTCAAAAGTTCATGATAAAAGAAGTGTGAGGGAGAGAGTTTTGTACTGGAAATTCGTATTGAGTGGGGCTGTCATGTAATCTTCTTGGAGAGAACCAATCAGGTTGAAGTTGAACTACTCTCTTCTTGCTTTGATCCATTTTTTGAGAGAGAAATCACGGTACAGAAGACCAATTTCTTGAATTCCCGGAGAATTCTTGTTCAGTATAATTAAAAGAAAAGGAAAGTGAAGAGAGTTAATAAAGACATTGAAGAGAAGGATGATGGTCTCTTCCCTCCAAAAAGCCAAACCGCTGTGACCGTTGAAGGTTGGTGTCAGTTATTCTGTTGGTTAAAGGCGCCAATTGTATGAGTCGGTCCGGTCCGGGCCGGGCCGGGTCAAGGCTGTTCACTAAAGGGGCTATAAGGATTGGACCGATGTTGACCCATTCATCTTACCTTAGGGCTTCATTATATATCAACACCCTATTGTTTTTTTTTTTTTTAACAATTTATGGATATCACACCGCTCTAGAAAGTTTTTTTTTGTTGAATATATATATATATATATATATATTGTTTTTTTAAAAATATGTTTTACCTTAAAAAATATTAAATTATTATTTTTATATATTATTTAATAGTTTTAATGGGTTAATGTCAAAAACTATTATTTTAATATATTTTTAATTAAAAAATACTTTATATTGCATTACTAAACGCAACTTAGGATAATTAAATTCTTAAATTGTCTCAAAAAATGAGACTTGTTTGTTTATTTTGAGGGAAAAAAACGATGGTTTGATATGGGATTTTAGTAAGGCCACTATGCATTGACGAAGCTATCTTGGTAGGTGCCGATTAATGAATTTTTTTAGAACAGCAAATAATGAATGTTATCGGAAAGATGATGAATATATTTTAACATGTAATTGAAAAAAAAATAATTGATAATTTGATCATGACTGGCTTTTCTTAAATTACTGACAGTCGCTTAAACTGAAAGACTATACAAGAGCTGCTGAAGGAGATTTTTTTACTCGAGGAAACTGATAAAAACCGATAATCATCTTGAAAGTTGAAACAACATAAAATTTGAACTCGTGTTTAAACAATCATGAAGAAGTAAACATGACTCCCCACTTTCTGTAATGCCAGTGCTAAACTTGAGTAAATTTCTACTACCTATTAGTGGCCCTACAAGATCTCCTAATTTCTCCTTGTGTGCCAGTCAGAACCCCTATAGCTCCCAACTTAACCATGGCAGCACCAAACCTGGCAGGGAAATCAAACGCATTTGCCAGGTTTTTCACTACAGGCATTGTCAAGGGGTCAGTTCCTAAATCTTGGTCGATTTGGAGAATGCCTCTATGCAGCATCACAGTCTGATAGTATGTATTGCTTATTGTAAATGGGCTAAATGAGTTTTGATCAAGGTTCACTGTGTTGTCTACTGTGGCAAATGGAGGGCACCTTGATCTCAGAATGTTTTCTAGGGAAGGATCCATGGATGGATCAGGTCTGCCAGTGTTTTCAAAGTTGAAAAGACGGTCTTTGATGAATGAGCAATGTGCAATCCCAACAGAATGAGCACCTAGTAGGAGCACCATTTCTGTAACAGTGAGACCTTTATCAGAAAATGCTGCAATGGCCTCGGGCACTGATATTGCAGGACCTGGCAGGCTCACATTTTTAGCTGCAGAGACTAAACCATCCCTTCTTCCTGTTTGAACATCGTATCTCCCTCCACCACTCTGGACAGGAATCACTAGTTAACTCAATTTGGATTTTCTGAACAATCACAAACTGTAACAAAGAGAGAGATTCAATTACCAAGAAAACAACATCTCTTGTAGCTATTGCAATGACATCAGCACAGGAGACCACACCAGGGCAAGCATTTTCCACAGCAGCCTTTGCTTGGTCTATAATTTCATATCCCCTCACACTCAAATTCGGTATTGCTGTTTTCTCACTGTTACTTCCATCCACTAGTATTGATGCATCACACCCCTTTTTCATCATCATTATTTCCACCAATAAATAGTTAATCAGTTCAATAATTACATCTCTCTCGATCGACAATGCAAACACTACGCATCAATGAACAGATACCAAAATTCTTAGCAAGCTAACGTTTGGGCAAAATTCTGAAAACTTCCATAATATTAACTTGGAATATTAGAACATTACTATTATTTTTGTTTATTGTTAATATTAGTGCAAAATATAAGTCATGCATAAAATAGCAGAAACTAGCATGTGCTTAAACTGAAGAGAAGTGCACACAAAACTTGCTTGCCAACCAAACCAATGCATCATCCATGCTTCTAGCTATGTGGATCGTGGAGGGATTATAGCAGGTTGGTTAAGCTTAAAATTATTAGATGCAAACAGAATTAAGAGTTCCTAATTCCTGGGCGAAAATATGCAGAAATGTAAGCTTACATTGACAAAGCAGTCATGGAACTGCAAGCGTAAGAGGGCAGCCACAGTTGAAGGATCCCTGAAGAACTGAGCAGTAATAACTCCAGCCACTATAGCCTCAACATCTGCAAAACCACATTTTCCTCTGTAAAATCCCACTTGCAGTGCACCAAAGCAGAAGCCAGTAAAGTTCACTGAAATGAACCCAAGGGCTAATGTCAGAAATGCTGCCTCAGCCTTCATTCCTTTAGGATGCTAAAAAAAGAATCAGAAATGCTGCCTCAACTTTTATTCTCTTTAGGATGCTAAAAAAGGAAGAAAAGATACATCTTTTATCCTAGCAGTGTTATCTTCTAAATCATACTCTTGGTGCCACTTATATTTGGTTGTATCATGCCTTGCCTGTCTTTTTGTCAAGCATGGCACTTTCCCCCCCGATCCAACAGGCCTTAAGCTGAAGGAGAATCTGTCTAAATTTTTGGGACACAAACATTTAGTAATGCATAAAATTCATGCCAGTTCATGGGATGGTGTTGGATCAATCCTTTTTCCCATTGCATAAATTTTTTTAAAATGATTAATCAGAATTGTTAAAAATCTATCTAGACACAAATTTAAAAACATTATTTCTTTGTTTTTATAAAGCCAGTAATTTTTATAAATAAGCAATAATAAAGATGGGTCATAAATTAGCTTTCCAATATTAGCCATGTACAGTTCAATTGTCATAGAGTGCTTCAAGGTGTAGCAGAAAACAAGGCATCATTCTCCCTATAAATTCCCCTCCTTTCCTTTAATTTGAGTCTGAATTTGATTCTCTTTCTTTCCTTCGAGAGTGAAATCTGGATTTTCTTTTCTATTTCTTTCCTCCTGTCTCTTCAGTTTGAGCCTGAATTTTCTTCTCTTGGTTTGAAAATAGCTGCTCAAAACCTTCCATCAAACCATCTAAATTGCTGCCATCATTATGTTGCTGCTGATGGTTTTTGGCTTCCTTTTCTTTTCACAATTTTTTTTTTGAAGTTTCCAATGATGCCAACAATCCAGATTGTTGGGTTCTCGATCTCAAACTTCAATGCTTCGATGTGAGCATTAACAATCATAATGTGTTGCTGAAAGTCTACTTTGATCAAATATAGACATCCATTTATGAAGAAGATAAATGGCCACTACACTATGTCTCAAGTAATTAGCTGTGAGAGACATCAGTTGATTAATGCAAACATATGATTTTAATAAGAAAGCCAAGGATGCGCAAGTTAAGAATTGTAGCACTTGCAGAATGAACTGCAGCGTTGAGAAAGAAGTGCGTAGTCTACAGACAGATCATTATTTACATCCATTTTTATTGCGAAGGTTTGTGTTCGCTTTACAGTCAAAACCCAAGGCAATGATAGAGAAATCTAACATCCTGAGCTCCCTTGTAGCAACTTAGATATCATGTTTCCACCGAATTTTGCAGTAAAGAAAGTTAGATGTCATGTATAACTTAAAAGGACGAAAAGATCTGAACTTATTTAACGCATGTAAGATGAATGGTGGGATCCCAAGCCACGAGGCAATGGACCAGTATGCCGAGTACTGCCATATGCAACTGCACCAGGGAACCTGTAGAGATTGGAGGCTGCAGTCTGACTAGCGATGACAGTAGGAGCATCAGCAAACCCATAAAGATCTGAGGCTGCACCCTGCTTAGCAGCGAGAGAGGGAGCATCAGCAAACCCATACAGGTCTGGGGCTGAGCTTCCATTAGCAGCAACAGCAGGTGGGGAATTCAGCAAACCTCCAAAGCCTTCTATTGAGGATGATTGTCCAAACAAACCAGATGCAGGATGCCAATGTCCCACTGACCCATCATTTAGGGCAGTATCCCCAGCCCTATGCCATGCATATTGTGGAACATTGCCACCTTTTATCTGCCTTGTCCCATCAACTAGCATATCCCTGTGAACTCCAGCAGATCCACCATATGCAGCTGACAGACCAATTCCACTTGCTGATGTGCCCAGAACATTTTCAGGAAAAGGCCCTATACTAGATCCATACATAGCAGATGTGCCAGCAGGATAGTTGTTGACATGACCAGGGAATCCACCATTCAGTCGCATCACACTGTTATATGAGCTCTGTCCATTCATGTAGCTAGCAGCTATTTGATCAGGCAACCTCACACCTGGAGAGACCAGGGGTGAACCTTTCTCTGCAAGTCGTCGACGTTTTATTTCTTGACTCTTCCAGTAATTTGTCACCTCATTCACATTTTCCGGTCTCTTTGACAAAGGCAGCTTGCCTATTTTTTTATTCAGATCAGCAATATCTTTCTCCAGCTCTGTTGTCTTATCTTCAAGTTGCCAACCAGGAAGAAGCTTTGTGGGGTCAAGCTGGTGTTCTTCAAGAAACTTCACCACAGATTTCAGAGCAATCAATTGCTTTTCCTTTGCCTCTTTCTGTAAAAAAATAAAAAATAAAATTAATGATATGCCTTGCACTATTAGCAAAGCAAAGAGGATGGTGATTTTAAACTTAAAGCGCAAAATCACCTCTAACTGTATTGCAGGTGAATTATTTGCTTTTCTTTTTCTACCCTTCAATGGTTCTCTAGACTCTTGCAAAATTAAAGTCAATAGATTCTGAGCAGGAAACTTGTCCTCGATTCCAAATATACAAGCCACATCAACGGCTTCAATTTTCATTCCTTTCTTCATCATTCCCTCTATGATATCTGCAGTAGTCAAACATAGTATGGCATAAGTTCATGCATGGTGTTGGAAAAAAATCTAAAAAATAAAAGAAAGAGACCATGCATGATAATAGACAATGCTTACAGATGGACAAATAAGATCAAATTTAACTTCTTGGAATTCAGAACGAAATGGCAATCACATACAAACAAATGGATACCCTAGACAAGTATCAAAAAGTAAGACTACATTCCACAATTCTCAGAAACATGAATTCATCCTCCAGTCCCTCATGATCAACACTGGTGATGCTAACCAGGCAGCACTCTTACTCTCCAGATACATGCCTATTAGAAGAAAGTAATGCTGCAGATTTGCAGAACCAGCACATAGAAAATGAAATCTACCTTCTCAGGTACATAACAAGAATATTGAAACATATCTTGCAAGTCACTTTACATCGAGCCATTGAATCCTTTCATTATGTTCCACCCCTAAGCCAAAAGGCCATTTCAAACAGCATTTATATATTGAGAGTGGAAAGTGAAGTTTTAGAGTTAGTTGTTAATATTACTTACCTGCTTCATTTGCTTCCAAATATTTCAAGACAAGAAAATGAAGCTGGGAAAATTGCAACTAAGGTTCAGCACATTTTTCTTATCACCATAACGGGGTGAAAAAAAGCAATGCCCTGATCTAAGAAACACTTCAACGAGGCTCGATTATAAGCAAATATTAACTTGCAGGTATGATGATTAATAAGCATGCTCTTGAAACTAATTTCATAGGAGCATTTGTTAATAAATTTTAATTCAGTTCTCTCACATTCCAGTACCATGGAAAAGTAGCAGAAATTAGATAGAGCTGCAACCTACAGATAATGATGCAAAAAGAATCTAATGAAGATTGTCTCTGCGATCTGTCATGGTATGAGATTCTCTCAAAAGAGACAGACCGCTACTCTAAGCAGTTTGAATTAAAGTATTGACTATCATGATTTCCAATGGTAACTGTAAGGCAGCAACGGTAAACATTCATAAACTAAGTTCATCATGGAATCACACCTTAATCTAGCCCTTTCAGTGATTGTTTTAAAGAAATATTTTATGCTGCGTTTAGAATCAATATAAGCAACTACCAACCAATAGTCTACATAAAATGTCTAAAATCCCCCGGCATAGATCTCATAGTGTTTAGTAAAAAAACAAAAAAAAATTCATCACTTTAGGAGCTTATAAACTATAAACACAACAAACTTTAGAGGAACCACCTGCTGTGCTCCATACTAAATTTAGAGTCCAGTTCATCATACATATGCTTCATTGATCATAAAATAAAAGAACAACAAATGACGGTCCATCTTCAACAACGGAAATTTTGAAAGGAAAAAGTTTGATCAAAGCATGTAGCATTTAAAATGTAGCATAATAGTTTTCAAGTTCCTTTCTTTCCCTTTTCCTCTTCCATAATATAAATAATTTCCTACCCACCTATCCTATCCATAATTTGTTCTAAATTGCCGTCTAAAAATAAATTCTCCTTTTTATGATTAAGAAATTGGGTATATTTTCCTTTCCATCACATTCCTACACATATTTGCATCCCTTTCTACAATTAACTTAGCAAAAAACAATCTTCAACTAATTGAAAATTAAAGCATCTACTACTACTAGCACCAAGAACAAATACCAGTAACCCTAGTAACAAGAGACCGCGATCTTCGAACCAAATCAGCGAACTGCCTCGAATTACTCAACTTAACCAAATCAAAAACATCCTCATCACTAAACAACTTCGGTATCCCAAACCCTCCAATTAACAACAGCAAACCCTTGGCATCAATCTCGCCGCTATTCCTCACACCACCTTCACTAATCAATCTCTTTCTCCACGCTACAGCCACCTGCTCCGCCTCTTTCTTCACCGCAGCCTCCATTGCATTCTCATGATCACTAATCAACAAAAAAAATTCCAAAACCAAAATCGACGCTTCTCTCCCTGTAATCATCGGAGACTCTTTCTCATAAGCTTTACTACCTTGTAAATAAAACCTCCCTATACAATCTAACACTAATTTAGCCGGCTTTGGTGCACATTTTAATGCTGCCGGAACTTCTTCTCGAAGCTTCTCCACACTGGCTAGATTCGAAACTATATATTTCCGCAACCCTCTTCCACACATCATTTGACACAAGCTCCTTATTTCCGGTTTTTCCGTTGCTGGTGCTGCCGCAGCAGCGGTTTCAGTTTCCGTTACTTTTGTTATTTCAGCTACAGTTTCCGGCGACGGCGTTTTTGCTTTTTCTGTTTGAGTTTGTTGCAGTCGTTGCGTCTTTTGTTCGAGTTCGTTGGAGCGGGCGGTGATTGCGTTGTCGATGAAATTGAGGTGACTCTGCAACTCATCGTACCGTCGTTTAAAAGTATCAATTGCGGCTGATAAATTGGTTAGGTCGTTAATTGATTTCAAGAATTGAGGTTCTTTGGGCGTTGAAGGTGATTGTTGTGCTATTTCGATTAGGAGATCCGGTGGGTCAGTTTTGACAACTGGTGGTTGTTGTGGAGGCGGAGGTGATGAGTGTTGGTGTTCCTGTTTAATAGGGGTAGTATTGGAATTGAGAGTAATGGCCATGGAAGGCGTGGCCATGGCTGAGCGAGATTATGTGCTGGTAAATCACTGATATGATTTTATTTAATATGGAAAGGGAAGAGGCCCTAATAAAGTTATAAAATTTATTCAGAAATATTTCATTTTGGTACCTATAGATTCCAAAATGTTGCAATATGGTGCTTTTCTGTTGGTAAATAAATATCCTAATGACACGAACTCTTTTTGTTTTTGAAATTATTTTTTCGTTTGGTATGTTTGGATTTTTAACAGTTTTTGTGGAATATTATTACACGTAAACCAGATCAATTGTAAAATTAAATTTCTTGAGATCTGGCTGATCTAAAACCAGTTCAATTGTAAGAAAAAAAAATAATTTGACATGATTCAATTAAAAACTTGAATTGATTAGAGATTTAATTAATTTGATAAAACTCAATTAAAAACCAATTAATTTTTTTATTAAAAAATTAATCAAAATAATATTATTTTAATTTCTTTTTATTAATTTGAGATAATTTTTTTAACTCACGACTCAAATTGACCCGACCAGAGTTACTCTGGTTTAATTATGTAGAAGTAAGAAAATGATCATGTAGCTCGTGCTTCAGTAAAGTAAGTTATCTTTAATTTCTAGTTAGTGAAAACTGGACAAGAGATATGGGAAGAAACTAAACAGTAAGCAGCAAGAAAGAAAGAGTGCCAGCTCTTTATTTCCCTCCAATTTTTCTCGTACAACATTTACACTTTGGACTCTAAGCTTCAAGTTCAATCCCTCCTCGCTCGCTTTGCGTGCTACTACTTCTGAGCTTCACCATTCTCTTACAGAGAACCAGCCAAGATTGGCAATTTGGCATGCTCGTAAACAGTTACAGAGTGCAGCCAAAGCTACCCCATAAATTACTCTTTCATAACTTGCTGTGATTAAACGATGCTTATCGTACTGAAAATACTTTCTGAAGAATGATGAGTGGTAAATGATTTTCTGAAACTAATGACATTAAAAGAATATTTATCATAATCTAATTATTTACAGTTGAATCGAATACTCACCTGTAGTAACCATACAAAATTTGAACATATAAACAAAGATTAGAAGGTTGATGTTGTCTCAGACAAGTGCATTCTCATAGCTGACCAATGCGAGACAACTGGATTGCCTGAAGCATCCAGATCAAAGAAAGCTGTGTCACCAGGCTTAAAGTCTCCGGCAAGGAATGCTTCACTCAAGGGGTTTTCGATTATTTGAGTAACTGCTCTCCTGAGAGGCCGGGCACCATAAAACTGGTCGTAACCTTGCTGGCATACAATATCTTTTATTGATTCTGACACCTCCAACCCAATTCCAAGAGATATCAGCCTTTCTTTCACGTCTTGCAGCATAATATTCAAAATCTGGAGCGTCTGAAATAAAAAGAGTACGTAAAACAAGTATTTTTGAAGTCTAATCATGTTAATGTTTGCTCAAAGCCACAGTCCCAGGTGATTCAGATTCACTGAAAAGTGAGAATTTTAAGTTCAAACTTGTAAAAGGTGACGTATAGTAAGGCTGCAGCCTTCCAACAACAAATGTCATTGGAGTCCATGGAAAAACAAATTACAGAAAAAGAATGGTGACAAACCTGAGCCTTCTCAAGGGGATGGAATACCACAACTTCGTCTATCCTGTTGAGCAACTCTGGACGAAAATATCCCTTGAGTTCTTCCATTACCAATGATTTTATTGCAGCATAAGAAGAATTCTCATCATCTGCAATCATGAAACCGATGGAGACGCGCCCACCCTTTGCAATGGCAGTAGAACCAACATTTGAGGTCATTACTACCAATGCATTCTTAAATGATACCCTCCTTCCCTGTAAAACCCAATCTTTCTATGATAACAGACTAAATGGAGGTATCAATTAAGAAAAAAATGAACAGGAAACTTGGCTAGTGTGAAATTTATAGTTGATGGAACTATATTTGTCTTGTCTCACTCACGATAATTTGCATGCCAATATTTTTTTGTGAAACAAATTTATTACAGTTACTACCAACCTGAGAATCTGTAAGGTGGCCATCTTCAAATAATTGGAGGAGAATGTTGAATATATCTGGATGTGCCTTTTCTATTTCATCAAGCAAAACCACTGTGAAAGGCTGTTTTCTAATAGCTTCTGTCAAAATACCCCCCTCACCATAACCAACATAGCCTGGAGGTGCTCCTATTAACTTGCTCACAGTGTGTCGTTCCATATACTCACTCATGTCCAATCTAAGCATGGCTGACTCCTGCAACCATAATGTCAGGAAAGAAGAGGAGGTGAATAAGAATTTTGAAAACAGAGAAATGAGGGTTCTAAACTACTCTTTAAAAGACAGTAATCATGTCAGAGTATTCAAGTTACTGCCACAGTAATGTACAATTCCCAAAATATTCAGATTTGCATTTGTCAGTGCATTTGTTATCGACTCAAATCACGATGTTATAAAGCAACATAGTTTGATTTCTTATATTCAATGCTTAATATCTAAGAGACTTTTAATTTAGACAAGATGGTATTTTCTTTCAGCTGAAAACCTGCATTGGCGTCATATCAAAATAGCCAAAACGTATAAAGAAGAAACACTATCTTTGAAGTTGGATTTTAACCAAAAACGTTTGTGTAGTATAGTTTGAGGCCTTACTGATCCAAAATAACTTCGAGCCAAAGCTTTTGTTAGTTCAGTCTTGCCAACCCCAGTTGGTCCACAAAACAGCATTGCTGCTATGGGCCTATCAGGATCCTTCAGGCCAACACGGGATCTCTTAACAGCTCGAGATATTGCAGCAATAGCCTCATCTTGACCAATAACTCGTTTTCTAAGCTCCTCTTCAAGGTCCACCAGAAACATTCTTTCCTCGGCAGTCAGCTGCTGAACTGGTATTCCTGACCAGAGTGAAGCAACTGCTGCTATATCGTCACGCCCCACCACAGGAGGTCTGAAAAGAATCACAGCTAGATAATTATTAAACTAGAAGTGAGTGCTTGATAAATGCAGGCCTGCTGGTTTTATCCCTCCAGGCTCCAACAGAACTTCAAGGAAAAACAACATACTCATCATCATTTAATGCAGGCGGCAAACGAGACTCTAAAGTAATTTCTCCAGTGCCATCCATGCTGGAAGCACTGTCATCATTTGTCAACCGACTTGCCAGAACCTGCTTGTTGTTAGACATAAGACAACTAACAAAGTAATTAACAGATCATGAAATTATGTAATTGTACCATGGTAACCATAGAAACAAATATTATTACCATTTCATGCATGGCCTGGACAGTTCTAATTTCTTGCCAATAATCATCGGGCGACTTTGAAAGTATAAAGCTTTTTTGTTCTTTCTTCCTTCTATAGGCCTCAATACGAGCTCTACTTCCTGCCTCATCAATGAGATCAATAGCTTTATCTGGAAGATATCTATCAGCAATATATCTTGCTGACAGGTTCACAGCAGCATTTATGGCTTCAAGAGTGAATCTGCAGTTGTGATGGGCCTCATATTTTTGTCGCAGACCCAACAAGATCCTAACTGCATCCTCCTAAACATTTTTACACAACGTTCAATTAAGACTTGGGAAACAAATAACACCATACACAAAAATAAATGACAGTGTATATTTGAAATCAACCTGGCTTGGCTCATTAATCAACACAGGCTGAAATCTCCTTGCTAATGCTTTATCATTTTCAAAATGAGTTCTGTATTCATCAACTGTTGTGGATGCGATACACTGCAAGAAATGCACGTATGGTTCATACATGAAGGATACAATTAAATTTCCTATGAGAACAAAAAATTGGAGAGATCACAGTTTAGACATACAAAGAACTTCCTATCTGCTGTCTGTTCTCTCAGCCTGATCAATTAACTCAAACAACAATATTCCTACAGTGAAGATATTATGGACCCAAAACTACAAAAAAAATTGAAGGGAAGGACAAACTGAAATGTCTAAAAACTGAACTAAAAGACGTCGGTATCAAAATCATGCACAAAGGTACTGGATTTGGTTAGGTGCCATCCTCATAACAATTTTGAAATTAAAAATAAAATAAAATAAAGTGATGCTTGCCTAATAACTACAGTGTCTGCCAGGAAAAGCTAGGGAAGCAACATCCCATTTTTAAGAGACAAGGAACTCAGGAGTGTTCAAGTAGCCTTCGAACTTATCTTGTAATAAGAATCAATGACAATAATTATTTGCCTGCTGGAGTTCATTTTACTAAACTCAAAAGAACCGCATTGCGTGTTGACTTTTCAGGTAAATAAATAAACTTTTGTTGTTCAGTGCTCAACATTTTCCCTCGGCAATTATGTAAATTTTCAACCGACAGCCTCTTTCCGTTTTAGCATTTTCTGCTTGTATCAAACCTTTGAAACTTTCATCGGTGGCATTTAGCATCTAGGAAAAAATTGCATGATATGCTTACGTAGTAGGTAAGCATTCACATTATCATATAAGAGAAAAACATAATTAATAAGAGAAATTACCTGAAATTCACCCCTCCCAAGAGATGGCTTCAATAAATTAGCAATGTCGAGGCCAGATCCCTTGTTCCCTTTTCCGACAGTGCCAGACCCAACTAGTGTGTGCACTTCATCAATAAAAAGAATGATGTTGCCTGCAAGTACACATGTCATGACTGAGCAACAATGAAATCACTCTCTTTCTAAATGTAATTCAAAATGGAGCCACCTTCTTTCAGTATCTCTCTTATTAATGTAGTAACTCGTGCCTCTAGTTCTCCCCTTTCCTTTGCACCAGCAATTAACAGTCCAACATCCAAGGACATTACACGCTTCTCCTGTGTATAGAACAAGAAGCTAAGCAGATTTGCAAAACAGAGCTTTCTTAAGGTAAGCATAAACAAAAACATCTGGATGATAGTACTCCATTAAAAGAACCACAGGAACAATAGTTTGTTCAGAAGAAAGATACCAGGAGAAACACAGGAACGTCAGCCTGTGCGATACTAGTTGCTAATCCTTCGGCAATGGCTGTTTTTCCAACTCCACTTTCACCAAGAAGAATGGGGTTATTTTTCGCTCTACGGCAAAGTATCTGAACAATTCTTTCAATTTCAGAGTGTCTTCCAATTACTGGATCAATGAGTCCTTCACTTGCTTGGGCAGTAAGATCCACACAGAATTGGGCCAATGCACTCTTATCTGAAACATAAAGAAATTACTCAATGAGTCAGTTCTAGCAATTAAAAGTTACCAAAAAACCAGAATTCTTACCTCTTGATTTCCCAGAGGATCTCAAAGCAGCAGCTTTCTTAGAAAAAGATTTCTCACGTTTTCCTTTTGATTCCACAGATGGTTCTCTTCCATCTTTCACAAGCTCCCCTTGAAGTTTGGTGACTGCTATAGCAGCCAAGTGATCGCCATCAACCCCAAATCTGAAATCACATCCATTTAGGCCCACCAAGAAAACCAAGTAATGTCCATCAATGCAAGTAGTTTACATCATTCAAACATAAGCCAATATGTTCATAAACTACAGATTTTTCTTGTAATTAAAAGTATATTTGTTTTTTCATTTCAGAAGTTATTTAAAAAAAAATAAAAAATTTTATTTTTTTTAAATTATTTTAATATATTAATAACAAAAATAAATTTAAAAAAATATTATTTTAATATATTTATAAACAAAAATATTTCTAAAATATCATAAATTAGCTTCTTCTCTTGCTTCTTAAGTCAAAGAAAACATGTTAGCCCATCACTGCATTCAATTATGACTACAACCTATCACCAAGGAATCCATATTAGAAGGAAAAGAAAACCTAACCCTCCAATAAAGGTACAAAAATGAGAAGGCGTTCGCAATTAGAACAAGTACCTCTTAAGAACCCTGTCTGCATTTCCATCTTCAACGGTGAACAAACCGATGGCTATATGTTCTGGTGCAATAAAATTATGACCCATTGCCCTTGAATACTCAACAGCAACCTCAAAAACCCTCTTAGTATTAATAGAAAAGGGCACATTACTAGGGGAAACACCACTCTCTTCTGTAGAAACTGACTCGCTAGCATCAGCACTATCACTCTCACTATCCCAAGCGCTTTTAACAACTTCACGAGCTTCGTCAATCTTGATTCCCGACCCAAGAAACCCTTTTGGATCACAATCTTCA
>Ga0307510_10004312_pt1 | contig 16735 bp, 18 predicted proteins | sample 12_EM_MG_FD_207224 | JGI IMG/M metagenome (GOLD analysis project Ga0307510, IMG submission 207224) | Populus trichocarpa ectomycorrhiza microbial communities from riparian zone in the Pacific Northwest, United States - 12_EM | ecosystem: Host-associated > Plants > Roots > Unclassified | place...
AGCCTACGCCCTCTACCAATCAACCCGTGCGATCCGCGCCGGCGACAAGGCACGCACGAACCGGATGTTCCGCGCGCGCATTTACGCCCAAGCCTTCACAGTGGCCGTAATGTGCGCCGGCAGCTTCTACTGGGCACGGGATCGCGAGGAGCGGAAGGGCGCTGAGGCTAAAACAGCTGAAGCGAAAGCGAGGGAGAAGCAGGCGGCGTGGATTCGCGAGTTGGAGGTTAGGGATCGGGAGGAGAGGGAGGTGAGTCCTTCTTTATATCATGGTTTTGGTGGAGGCGAGGGAGGGTAGGGCTAATTGCGACGGGAGGGGGTAGTTACGGGAGAGAGCGAAAAGATATGCTGCACTTAAGGAGGCTGTGGCTGCTCAGGAGGCTAAGGCAAGGGCGGAGGAGGGGAACTAAGCTTTGCAGCACAAGTATCCAATGACGGAGGCGCTAGGGTTGGGCGGTATTTTACAGCAGACATCTCGATTAAATGTTGCGATTGACTTGAGCGCTCAAGCTGTATAATAGGATCAGGCTCTTTTTGCAATTATTTCAAGCTCTATCATAACTTTTTTGCTCTCACGAATCAAGGCTAACACAATACGGCATCTACGGTATCCCGTTCACAACGCCGCCACCACCACTACCATCACAAGTATCAAGAATACCAAACCACCTATACATTCAACCTTCAACCCTCATAACTTCATGGCAATGTATAGTCTATACATATTCTCTCTTTCTCGAGCCTATTAACACACTACCCCCCCCGCACGTATAGAAAGAATAGGAAAAGAAGAACCAGAGATTTACGAGATCACTCCATGCCCACAAACAAGTTACAGTGGTGATATACCGGTACCTGCTTCTTCGCCCACTCATGTCATGGATCTCTCAAGTTCTTGAAAACAAAAAGAAAAAGAAAGGACACTCTCACGAATGAAGGGAGGGGAGACGCAAAACAATGCAGTGGATCGCGGAGTACAGAAAGTCGGATTTCCCATATAACGCCTTCTCCCAATCCAACACCCATGCAGCACACAGACACACGCACGTACAAAAAGCAAATAAAAAGGGCTGCCGTGCAAGGTTCGATACTCTCTCGTTCGACTCAATATTACTCCCCAACAAAGAAGGAACTCATGTCGCAGGCCCAACGTACCCCGCCAACCTCGGAAGCATCACCCGATCTGCATCCCTAAAGGGATAAATGTCTTCACCGCCAGACGTCTCGTCGCCTTCATCGTACACCCCGCTGGATCCACCTTCGTCCTCTTCATCATCATCCTCGCCCTCGTCTTGGCTGTCCTGGTCTCGGTGAGAGTATTCCCCTCCCTCACTACCTTCACTTTCCTCATAGCCAGCCTTGTCAGTTATCGCGTTCTCCATTCTCGAATCCTCGTTGTCTTCGGTTTCGCCTTCGGACTCCTCGTCGTTGTCGCCTGTCAACACTCTGCCGCCAAGGTGGACGTCAGAAGGTTGGAGGTTGTATTCTAGAGCTTTTTTCCCTTCCCTTATGAGCTGCTCGGTGATGTATTGGCAGCGCTTCAGAGAGACATTCATCTTGGCAGAGGCCTCGAGGAGGGCTTGGTGTTTTGACAAGTCGAGGTCTAACCGGCCACCCTCTGGGGCCTTATCTTTCTTTTCTTCCAGTCCTACAGCTGTCGTGCCGCCAGCCTTCTCTTCACCATCCTCCTTCTCGTCATCTCCATCCTCATCAGGTGAATATCCGTTCCCCCCCCCACTCTCTTCTTCCTCATCTACATCGCTAGCGCTCTCACCAGACGCGCTCTGAGAGTCCGACACCTCTTCGTCGTCACCATCAGAGAGTTGACCTAAAAGCTTCTTTCCCTTCTTCATCTTCTTTCCCCCGCTGGAATGTGAGGCAAGTCGGCCAGTACGTGAAAGTCGGCGATAGCGCCTTAACTCAGCCGTCTGCTTTCTCATTTGGCGTTCTAGTGTCTTATTAATAGCCAGTAAGGAAGTATTAGATATTTCCAAGTCTAGAACCTAAGCTCAACTATCAGCAATATCCCTTCTTCTTGCTCACGCCATATCTACCTTTCTCTCTCTTCGGGCATTCGCTGCAGCCTCTTCCATCGCCTTGATTTTGGCCTTTGCAGCAGCTTTGGCAGACAGAGCATCGTCGTCAGACGCCTTACTGCTATCCCTGTCCTCCCCCGTAGATTCACCCTTCAACAAATTCATCATGTCAATTGTTGAACTAATAGAGAGCGCTCTACCATGCCTTGTGCTAGCATCTATACTTGACCTAGGTGAAGATTGTGGGCTCCTGAAGAGCTGCGTCTGTGGGTTCGCAGCCGGATTCGGGGAGCTAAGAGGCGATAGCGCACCCGTGGGAGAGCCTGAAAATGGAGCCTGGGCTATCTGGGGTGATGGCACTGCTGAACCAGCCTCCGATCCCAACCTTCTGGGAGGCATAATCTCTTCTGTCCCATTTGCATAGACAAACTTGACATGGCTGCGGGGTTCCGGGAGTGTCGAAGGGGTCATAGAGACAACAGAGGCTGGTCGAGAGCCGCCACCTACCATAGATGAAGATCTTGAGGAAGTGAATTCACTGATATACGCATGAGGGTTCTGAATGAAATCATTTACAAAACCTGGCTGCCCTGGGAGTCGAGGCGGAGGAGCAGGAGGTGTAGGAGAGTGTGACCGAGGAGCAGATGTAGGAATGCTATCAACGTGAAAGAACTTGGCAGGTTGCCCCAGTGGTGTTCTCGGCGAAGACAAAGGGGGCGTTGACGATACTTTTGCCGGTAGCGAAGGTCTCGTCGGTCTCGCTTGGTTTGCATGAAAGAATTTAGGAGTGGTTCCATTGCTACTAGTAGTGAACGAGTTCTGCCTCAAAGGAGCTGGATGTGTTGTAGTTTGCTGACGGCAATTCGATGGCGTCTCCGATCCCATGGATACCCTAGATTCTGTTGCACTCAATGGCCGCTGCTCCAAGCTTGAAGAAGGGCGGGCGGCTGGAACGTGCAATTCCGAATCAGGCGAACATATTGTCTCCGCTCTCCCCTTCCTCGCAGCGGATCGAGGAGAGCGGGTGGTAACATTCGGATGTAACGAATTCGAAGTAGGCCGTTGAGAAGCGGCAAGACGCGGGGTCGGTGTGGAGGGGCTGGTATTATCACTGATGTTGTTGGTGCGTAAGGATTTGAGGGGTGGCTTGTTATTCGAAGACATGGGGGCTCTCGCTCTGAATTGGAGATCTCGCACTTCTGAAGCTACTATCGGGGGAGCAGCAACGACTAGATTAGAAGTTGTAGTTGTGGAGATTGTAGTTGCAGCTACAGTCATGGTGGTGTACAATACTTCATTGCTCGGGGTACATGGTCTTGTCCCCCTTCTTCCTCGCTATGTCCCGGGATGTTGTCCTGAAGAGTGTGTTGCTGCTCGAGCTGCTCGTACGAGGAGGGTAAAAGCGGGGGAGGGATAGACCTAGACGGTATCTCTGCTATATATAATACCCGCAGTTCTGTTAGGTTCTCAGGAGCTAAGTTCAATCAGAGGGGAAGAAGGGCAGAAGAGGGTTTAAAAAAGTATGCACGAAGCTACAGCCACCTGTGGGGGAAATATTCTCCCTTTTATTTTATTTTTTCACCGCATTGTATGCGATGCATATGCCCGTGTTTTTATTTGTTCGTGGCTTCCTCCAGGACTCGAGCTCTCTGGGGTATGATACCTCGGTTCCCGCTAACCCATTTAGGCATTTTAGATGCAAGCGGTTGAGCGGAGCAATGACCAGGGTGGTTCGTTTCTCTTCCACCAGCAAACAAGAAGGCACTATAAATGTCCGTACTGTACTATGATAACAATGCCAGAGTCCAAACCGATGATACTTGCACAATAGCAATCCCACAAACAGTCTCTGGCTTCTCTCCCTAACCCGCATTTAACTTAACTTTCTCCCCACGCGTGTAGTTCAACTCACTATACCTGCACTGCACTCGTGCAATAAATACAAATATCTAACCCTCTGCCCACTCCACAGCTCTATTTAAATTCCTCGATCCCTCGCCAATTAGGCCTGACAATCCAAAACTTTCATGGGAGTATCCCCCAAACTTTTGCCCAGGCATGACCGTCATTTCTTCAGGACGGAGTGATGCGAGAAAGATGTGGCTGCGTCTCTTTATGTATCCCACTAACCACGTGACCCTGGACCCACTCGCAATACCTGTATGTTTCCTCCCTCCGCCGGGCTAGGCATCGCTAACGTAAGATCAGGTTGAGCTGATGCCTCTGCCAACATGCTTAGTGAATCACGAGTGATAATTCGTGAACATGATTTGATAGGGATATGGGGGAAACGCTCCCACTGTCCCGTGCTGCGGCCTCTGGTGGAGGAAATCGAAATTAAATGTCAGAAACACGGTTGTCCAACTGGCTCGAGCACACCGAACGCTCCAATCAAAACCCCAGAAGCCCGATCCCCGTTTTCCGATTTTTGCTCCAGGAGGCTGTATATCATAACATGAGCTACCAGTCAGCCGCGTGAAAAAAGTATTGAAACGAGGCGGCTTGGCACAAGCTATGCAGGGGGGAGGTTTAATAGTGATACTAGTTTAAAAATATGCTACAAGTCCCCAGCATGTGCGGAGAGAACACAGGGGGTATCCTAGAGGGCTGAGTGTCCGTTGCCAAGAACACAAGATCACCCATGTAAATAGCAAAATTAGTTAGCATTAATGTCACGAAAAGGGGTGTTTGAGTGAATAAAAGACCTTTCTTCGCACAATATCTAGAGGTATTAAAGAAAATGTATATTAAAAATTAAAAATTATTAAAAAATATATACAAAAAAGTAGAAATACATGAAATTCACCAAGGAGTATGACCCTCAGATGCTACAATAATGGCCTCTATTCATTGAGGCATGGAATCAATGAAAGTCAGAAGATCGACTTCTGAAATCCTTTCCCATTCCTCCCTTATAGCATCCGCCATACCCTCCCGGCCCTGTGGCCTCACTCGGCGCTTGTTTAGCATATCTTTTAGGATATACCAAACATTCTCGATCAGGTTGAGGTCGGGAGAGGACGGGAGAGGATGGGGGCCAGTTGAATTTGGGAATCCCATACCCTTCCCGAACCTGACAGGTATAAGCCGTCTGCTGAGCAGAAGCCCTATCCTCTATGAGGCAGAGAGGACCCCCTGTCTGCTCACTCTCCCGATTCCAGAAGGGCTGGAGAACTGGGGTGAGGACATTGTCCACATAACTTCTAGAAGTTATTGTCCCCCAATTGTCCCAATCTCAGAGGACCAGCTCACATTTCTTTTCCCTAAGAATGTCACTCCATACCATTATAGAGTTCTTCTTGGAGAACTTAAGGACAAGGCAATTATCATAATACTCCTCCCCGGGGCGCCGGGTGAACCAAACTCGACTAGGGTTACCAGAGAGCCAGATGTAACACTCGTCAGTCCAAATCACCCAGTGCCAATCCTCTCGGCTCCAATCCTGGTGGGCTTGCGCGAATGGAAGTCGTAGCCCTTTCTTCCGCTCGTCAAGAAAGAGCTTTTTCCGGGCAACCTGATGTGAATAACCCTCCCTGCGAAATGCTTTTTGGAGGATGTTTTCACAGGCTTGCACGCTGCAAGCCGTTGCGACTTTGGTAAGTCGCATCCTTTTGTTGGCAGCCCTCATAGTGGCAGTGGCTACTAGTCTGTGCCGAGTTGGCGTATCAAGCAAGAAGGTACGCCCTTTGGGTATTTTTGGGATTGTGGGACCTTGGCAGATCTGGTATACAGTGCTAACACTTAGGTTTTGGTCTTTGGCGATTTTTCGATAGGTTTAGCCAGCAGAGAATTGTAGAGTTTGAACAGCGCATTACTGCTTATAGGATGCAACTTCACACCTTTGGGCCTCCATTTTGCTCTATATCTAGATAAGTGACCGTTCATGATGCTATAATATTTTGCAAAAATACTAACCTGAGTTTTTGTTTTTTGTTAACACTTCACGAGACTTGATAAAAGAGATACTTTTAGAGAACATGCAAAGGCTGTGAACAGTATTCACTTTTTGGCTAATCCACCCCTTTTTGCTTACTTTGATGCTAACTACTTTTGCTATTTACATGAGTGATCTAGTGTTCTTGGCAACAGACACTCAGCCCTCTCGGATACGACTTGTATTTGCTTCGCACATGCTGGGGCCTTGTACAATAGAGGTATCATCAGCGGGTAGGACCTCCATGGGGCTTTCTCAAAGCCACAATTCGTTATGGCATACTATCAATTCATTTATATATCTGAGCTCAGTGCAAGCCTTCTCATATCTCCTAGGCAAGTCGTTTTATCTGATCTCGACCGTGAGGGTGCTGAGCAGGATTCTGTATCACCTTGCTGAACTTGTTCTTCCACACCGACCATACATTCTTGATTGGATTTATATTTAGTGAATAGGTTGGCCAATCCTTTCTTTTGATGCCGTTGAGAAGTTGAAAACGTTAGGTAAACTATGAAGTGTAATAGCTAGCCCAATACTCAATTGTTTGTGTACAGAAGTCAAGCTCCCCTATGTACTTGTAAAGTGCAAGGATGTGTGGCACCATACCATTACCTCAGGCTGATATTGTGTTGAATTGAACGCAAGACGATCTTTCGAGAAGATTCTCTCTGCTTCTGTTCTTTGCCCTAAAGGGACAAGCTGTTAGGTGGTACCAGATCTCTAAAAACAAGTGAGATGGGTAAGACCAAGGTACTTTATTCTAGATGGAGACGTGTCTAGGAAGGCTCAATATAATTGTGTGTAAAATAGTGATAAAGCGTTTTCGAGTGATAACTTATTATATTAATAAGGTCTCTTCTCCGTAGCGTGACCATTTCAGTAAAACATGTGATTCTTTTTTTTGTTTAACTCATATATTTGCTATTAATGTAGAGGAACAGCGGCAAAAAAACCTTTTTCTCCGGAGAGACAGAGCCCGCTTCCGGATGAATAGCGTCCGCTCTTTGCGTCCGGTCCTCCCGGATCTCCCGTGCCTTCTTTGCCTTTCATTTCTTGCTTCTGGTGCACCCGGACGCCTCACTTTCCCTCAACAGCATCTGACGCACTTCTTGCGGCCCCACCCCCTCCTCGTGCCTCCCCCTTGTATCCGCCTGTCCCAAATCGTGACTAAGCAAGGCAGATTTCACATGACTAATACTTATTAGTCATAAGGTATGTTGGCTTTTCACACTATGACGTGACTTGGCTCATAGGTCTCACATGACTGCGCACTTGCGAGTGGTAGTTATATTTTGATTGGTTAATGTTTCCACTACTCACGATTGTGATGTCATATGATGTAATGACTTTCGCACATGACTCACATTATGAGTCATGGGTTTCACGCATGTGACTCGTTTGAGCACATGACTTGGTTTATGAGTCATCAGGGTTAGGGTTGTGGGAAGATGCCTATATAAGGTGCTTGGTTTTCGGTTCTCCCCCTTTTCACGAACAATCTCTCCTCCACCTCCGGCGATTGAAATCTCAACACTACGAGAAATCATCGTCACATCTCCCCACCCACCTCTCTTCTCCCACGATGGCTACTGCCTAGGAGTTGATGTTAAGCCACCTTTCCTCCTCTCCTGAGGCCTGTCGGCCTCCCCTCCTTGAGGTTCTCGTTCTCGTCCTTCGTTGACACCCACTCATGAAGTTCGATTCTCCCCCTTACCCCGCACTTGCTTTGCACCTCGCTTAGCATTTTGCACGGTTGGAAAGCTTCTCGCTTCGTTCACGGTCGGCGTCACCGTGCCCGACTCTCGGTCGAAGTAGGCCTCGACTTGCTGGGCTTGTACCTCTGATGGGGAAAGCTTCGGTTAGTAACGTCACGGTCTCGCTCGGTTTCGTCGTCATTCCAAAAGCCCTTGCTATGGCCCGTTTGTCGGCTGCGGCTAGCCTGTTCGCGATCCTTCCTCTCTCCTCCTCCCGGTTCTGGCTGCTTGCACCGTACTTCTACCATCCTCTCCCCGGCTGGCACCCTACTGCTCATCACCGGCTGGCACCCTACTGCTAATCACCGGCTGGCACTCCGAGTCTACTGCTACTCACCGGCTGGCACCCTGCTGCTAATCGTCGTTGGCTGGCATCCCCTCTGCCCGGTGGCTCCGCTCGCCATCTACCCTTCCGATCGGTTGCCCCCTCCTCGGTTACGCCTAGTCGTGGTATAGCACTGCCTCCGTGGCTATTGTCCAACGCCTTGGATCGATGTAATGACCTGCCTGACCGTACATCACAGTTTGGGTGGGCCCTCTACGGGAGTTTTCCTATGCCGCCGATCAACAAACCTCTCCCTGCGGGCAGCGTTTCTGGCCGTTAGAGTATTTTCTTTTGTTTTGGTGGGCCTGCGGAAGGGTTTGGGTCTCTCTACCTGTACCTTTCGATGTATTGTTTCCTTACGCGTCTGAGGTTTTATCTTAGGGGCTGGGCGAGGGGGACTTTTCCTATGGATTCAAGGTGCTTGATTTTTCCCATGAAGAGGTGAAGCGGGTCGTGGTTATTGTTTATAGGTTTTTTTCTCTCCATAGCTAGTGCTGCATGATGCTGTTTATACCTTAAAACAAATCACGCATGATTATAAAAAACAAAAAAAACAAAAAAACAAAAAAAAACAACCAAGGGATGGGACACGAACCATCTCACCTCCACCTCCGGCGATTGAGATCTCAACACCACGAGAAATGATCGTCACTGTCCCCCACCCATCTCTCTTCCCCCATCATGGCTACTGCCTAGGGGTTGACGTTAAGCCATCTTCCCTCCTCTCCTGAGGCACACATGCCTCCCCTCCTTGGGGTTCTTGTTCCTGTTCATCGTTGACACCCGCTCATGGAGTTCGGTTCTCTCCCTTACCCCGCACTTGCTTTGCACCTCGCTTAGCATTTTGCACGGTCGGAAAGCTTCTTGCTTCGTTCACGGTGGGCCTTACGGTGTCGGACTCTCGGTCGAAGTAGGCCTCAGCTTGCTGGGCTTGTATCTCTGGTGGGGAAAGCCTCGGTTAGTAAGATCACGGTCTCGTCCTGCTCTCGTCGTCGTCCCAAAAGCCCTTGCTATGGCCCGTTTGTCGGTTGTGGCTAGCCTGTTCACGATCCTTCCTCCTCCCCCCTCCCGGTTCTGTCCCCTGGCACCGTACTGCCCCCTTAGCTGGCATCTTACTCCTTACCTCCCTCCCGGCTGGCACCCTACTGCTACTCACCCGCTGGCACCATACTGCTACCCACCGGCTGGCACCCTACTGCTACTCACCGGCTGGCACCCTACTGCTCCTCTTCTCATCGCTTGACCCTTCCTCGGTTACGCCTAGTCGTGGTATAGCACTGCCTTCGTGGCTATTGTCCAAAGCCTTGGATCGATGTGATGACCTGCACAACCACGCGAGTAGTTACACTGGGCTCACGGGTATCCGTGTTTTCTTCTGTCGACGAGCATCTATCCACCCACCTCAGGCCAGCGTTTCTGGTCTTCGAACGGCGGTTTCTTTTGTTTTGGGAAGCCTGCTGAAGGGTTTGGGTCTCTCTACCTGTACGTTTCTATGTATTGTTTCCTTACGTGTCTGGGGTAAATTATCTTAGGTGCTAGGCGGGGGGGACTTTTCCTATGGACTCGGGGTGTTTGATTTTTCCCATGAAGAGGTGAAGTGGGCGGAGGGTTTGCATTTATAGCTTTTTTTCTCTTCATAGCTTGCGCTGCATAAGGCTTTTTGTACCTAGAAACAAATAACGCATGATTACAAAAAAAGAAAGAAAAAAAAAGAAAAAAAAGAAGAAACAACCAAGGGATTGGATCTTCACGCAACCATCTAAGTACTTTTCTATACTTAAGATATTGGAATCCAATTACCTTTTACTCTCTTGACATATACCGCTCCTCTAGGAGAACCTACGACTTAAGAAACACGGAGACTATTGTGATAGTCTCGACGGGCGATACGAACATAGGACTATTGTGATAGTTCAATCAAGAACGATGATCCACCCATCTTACTATCTGACGAGATAGTATACTTCAACGGATCACTCAAGACAAGCAAGCCAGTTCCGTACTATTTGAGAAGATAACTATGGTTGCCTGTTGCATAAACACCTAACAAGAGGATTGTTACACCGCCCCCTTATCCTCTCGTGTACTGGCCTCCTGCCTACTCCTTGCGTTTGCGCGCGTCTGGTGACCATCTCTGCTACCTTTACACCTCTGGCGACCTAGATCTGTCTGCTTCTATCTGCTTCCGTCCGCTGCCATCCTACGTTGCTTTTGTCTTAGTCTGCACCTTACTGTCACTTCCATAATTCCCTTCCTGTTCACAAGACGCCCGGCGCGGCCGCCATGCAGACCCCATCCTTTGGTTGGCTTCCTTTCCTACAGGAGAGGATAGTTTTGCATTAATCATCCGCAGAACTCAGGCGGCCGAGTTGAAGCCGGACACTTTCTACGGGAATCTCTCCCTTAAGTCGCCGGCTTCAACTTGGCCGCCGATTCAATTCAATTCATTTAAAACATTCCCTTAAACGCTCACGGATCATGTAGTACTCCTGGGGCCGAGTGGAAGCCGGACACTCAATATGGGCACTGCCACCATAAGTGTACGGCTTCAACTTGGCCGTGTATTCATACGGAACAATTCATCCCATTTAAAACATTGCCTTCAATACCCGCAAATCGTGTATGACTCCCGCGGCCGAGTTGAAGCCGGACACTCAATATGCGAACTGCCACCTTAAGTGTCCAGCTTCAACCCGGCCGGATATTCGTGTGGAACAATTCAACCTATGTAAAACATTGCCTTAAACGCCCACAGATTGTGTAGTACTCCCCCGGCCGAGTTGAAGCCGGACACTGAATATAGGCACAGCTACCTTAAGCGTACGGCTTCAACTTGGCTGTATATGCATGCAGAACAATTCAACCTATTTAAAACATTCTCTTAAATGTCCTTGGATCGGGTAGTACTTCCCAGGCCAAGTTGATGCCGGACACTCAATACGTGAACTACCACCCTACATCAGCAAAAATAATACCTTGCGTTCTGTGCGTTCTGTGCATCTGACGCACCTGACGCTGGAACGCAAATCGCGAACCAGGACGCAACCACCCTACTACACCACACATCTGACACAACCTGACGCAGCACCTGATCCTCAGGACGCACCAGACGCAGCACCTGATCCTCAGGACGCACCAGACGCAGCACCTGATCCTCAGGACGCACCACACGCAGCACCTGATCCTCAGGACGCACCAGACGCAGCACCTGATCCTCAGGACACACCAGATGCAGCACCTAATACTCAGGAAGCTACCTGACGCCAGACCACATCTTCCAGCGATAAGCGAAGGGTCCCCCCTTTACTTTTTTCTGACCTGGGTCACAATAGATTTCATATCGTCAAACTGTTAAATTTACTACTAGTAGTCTTCTATTGTTCTAATATACAGGCCAATTCATAGAAAAACTTGAACACTCAGTCATAAGAACCCTTCTGACCCCTTGCCAAACCCCCCCGGTCACCTGATTCCCCCCCTTAGTACCATTTAGCACTGTAACTTCAAGTTCATGAATAAAATTCCCCGGGGGCACAGGAAGGAACCTATACTATCATGTCGCTGGCATTGAGCCCAACAATCCCCCGCAATCAGATCCAGAATCGGCCCAGTGGTTGTGGAGGAATCTGCTATCAAGTTCAGGGACCTGTAGAAAGACCACTCTCAGAAGGGTTGGCGGATTCATGAGTTTCGATGCGACAGAGACGTACCATATACCGCTGTGTAGCTGGCCTCGAGCCCAACAATCCTCTGCAATCAGATCCAGTATCGGCCCAGCGGTTATGGAGGAATCAGCCATCGAGTTCTGGGATCGCCAGCACACTATTCAGTACTGTAACTTCATGAATAAAATTCGCGGGGGGAAGTATCTTACATCATTGTGAAGCCTGTGTCATGGCCAAAAACCTCCCACAAAGAGCATCAGAATCCGTCCAGCGGACGTCGAGTAATCTGCCGTCGAGTAAAATATCTCCAGCTTAATACCTGATATACCCTCCACAGAAGACAGCGAATTCCTGAGTTCTGATGCGACGGAGACGTACCTTATGCCGTTGGGAAGCTGGCGTCAAGCCTAACAACCTCCCGCAAAGGGCATCAAAATCCGTCCCGCGGTTGTGGAGATATCTGCCATCAAGTAAAATATCGCCAGGGGTACTCTAAAGATCCTCTCCACAGAAGACAGCGATTTCCTGGGTTTTGATGCGACAGAGACGTCCTTTATACCGCTGCGTAGCCGGCGTCAAGCCCAACAATCTCCCGCAATCAGATTCAGGATCGGAGAAGTGGTTCTAGAGGAATCAGCCATCGAGTTCTGGGATTGCCAGAGTACCTATAAAGACAACCCCCACAAGAGTCAGCGATCTCCTGGGTTTTAATGCGACAGAGACGTATCTTATACTGCCGCGTAGCTGGCGTCGAGCCCAACAATCCCCCGCAAAGAGCAGCAAAATCCGTCCACCGGTTGTGGAGTAATCCGCCATTGAGTAAAATATCGCCAGGGCTACTATAAAGATCCTCTCCACAGAAGACAGCGATTTCCTGGGTTTTGATGCGACAGAGACGTACCTTATACCGTTGGAAGGCTGGCGTCAAGCCCAACAACCTCCCGCAAACGGAAGCAAAATCCAACCATCGGTTGTGGAGATATCTGCCATCGAGTAAAATATCGCCAGCTTGATACCTGATACACCCTGCACAGAAGACAGCGATTTCATGGGTTTTGATGTGACAGGGACGTACCTTATACCATTGCGTAGCTGGCGCCCAGTCCAATAATCCCCCGGAATCGGATTCAGGATCGGAGCAGTGGTTGTGGAGGAATCTGCCATCGAGTTCTGAGATCGCCAGGGTAGCTATAAAGACAACTCTCATAAGGGTCAGCGATTTCCTGAGTTCTGATGCTACAGAGACGTGCTTTATACCGCTGTGTAGCTAGCGTCGAGCCCAACAATCTCCCGCAATCGGATTCAGGATCGGAGCAGTGGTCGTGGAGGAACCTGCCATCGAGTTCTGAGATCGCCAGCACCCCACCCCATTCAGCCCTGTAACTTCATGAATAATATCCCTCTGGGGATGAATCTTATACCGCTGGATAGCTGGTATCGAGCCCAGGAACCTCCAAGTGTCGGATTCAGGATTGATTGATTGTCTGGCTGTGGTGGAGTATTGCAGCTGTGGCCCGGGAGTGTGGATGTTGAGTGTTGCAATGAAAAGAGTGTCGCGTCGCGTCAAGTTTGAGGCTAAGTGCCGAGAAACCACCAGGCACTATGCTAGACTTGAGAGTTTTATGGCTATCACTCGCTTTCAGACTGGAGTGAGCTGGCATTTTCGCTCATTCAAAGATGATGTTCTGAAAATAGAACTCTGAGTTCTGGTGTGACTCGGACATGGGGTCTTTAGCGCAAATTTAAGATTTAGGGTATGATGGCTTTCTCACCAGGCGCCAGCACTAACTATATTTTCTTTGCCAAGAAATACTCCTTGCTCACATCCAGGCCAGAAGACAAAGAAGGCTGAAAGGAGAATCAGGGGTAGTGGTGAATCCTGATGTGAGATGGTGTTGAGGTTTAAGTCAGGATGCATGGGAGGCAGGGTTGCTTGGTTGGATGTGTCCGGACGGAACCCAGTGGAGGCAAGGGTCTCCGGACGCACCTGACGCAAGAAGATATGTCGTATGGGTACAGGAGGCACAGGACGCACAGGACGCAGGGTCTAGGAGGGGAGAGTCAGGATGCAACACTACTGTATCTGACGCAGGCCACCTTTTTGCTGATGTAAGTGCCCAGTTTCCACTCAGCCGAATAAATACTGTACAAAATTGAATAGAATAATTTAATGTATTTCATTAAACGTCCTCAGATCAATCCTGTGATTCACTATCCATGGCGTCTCACCGCTAGGAATTACCTGCGCCTGTCCAATCACTGCCCCTATACTGACTATTTGTCTGGACCATTGATCCGGTTGCCGACTCGAATATGTCCGCTCGGAATGTGAAATCTGCCACCATTGATTGGATCGAGTATGTGAACTAATGCCAGGCGATGGAGAGCTGCGGCCTGACTTAGAATATTTCTTATCTTGAAATGAGCTAGCAAGCGAGCCACCACGCGTTCCTGTAAATCTCCATAGTTCGCTTCCCCAAGAGTCTGGACCCATACCCAATCATTTCTAGAGCCACCGTTACTAAATGCCTTTGTTCCAGTGCAGCGGGCCCAGTGGATCTGGAACCTGTCAGTTTCCTCAAAGTCGGGCACTGGGATTTCAAGGTGAGCAAATCCTTCTACAGGAAGTAATCACAATTCGGCGGGTGTTACGGGGTAGCTAACACGGTAGGATTCCGAGTAAACGAGGCCAAGGATATTGGAGACAGTGGATAATATTCAGGAAAGCTCGTAGGTAATAATTTGGTAAAGGTAAAGTAATTAAGTGTAGTCAAATATCAAAGAGTTAGAATATAACTCGATAACTTGTTATATTGTTAAGGTCTCTTCTCCGTTGCTTGCTGATTCTTCAACCACCGGGAGAGAGTGCTCTATTTATACTAATGTTCATGCTACTTCAAGTTTTCTAGTTAAGAAGTATCTTCTTAACAATTCAGTTCGTCAGAACAAAGTGCGAACACAATGTGACCCTGAAAACTTGCCCAGTTCTACTTAGAAAATCTCCCAAAATGCAATTTCATCTGAGGGTGTCCCCACTCCACCAGTAGACAGTCTTCAATCGCTTCGTTATGATAGACTATAAAAGAATATGCGGCCCAAATGCCTACATAGCAATAGTAGTATGGAATATGGAGTGATCAGTTCCGATATCCAGCTATCAAAGCATTATGCAGCTAATCGCATATGCAACTAGAAGATGAGAGGAGTAGTAATCTCTAAACATCGTTCCAATCAGTTAAACATATCTTGAAACGTGCTCTCATTCAGTATTCCGAGTCGTCTTCCAGATGCCACTGTGAAGCTCCTAACTCCGGGAACTTGGGTTCTGGTATATGGTCATTCTTTGAAACCATATACCTCGCTCTTTATTAGGTAAGCTATTCCTGCTAGGGTAATAGCGGGGTCCGCAGGCAACCGCCGGTCATCTGCCGCTGTCTGCCTGATAAAACGCAGTATCTCCTCTATCATGTTTGAATAATGGATATCGAGGGTTGTGCATAATTCGGTCAGCGTGCTGGTGTTCTTCATACGGCCTTTAAGCACCCGGCGAGGTGTGCTGCGACTTGGAACAGTCGGTATTTCGATCCCACTATCTTCTACCACGATCACACCTTCAACTTTCGAAAGTGCTTCTATTGTCTGCAACCTGATTCCTAGGGCGTGCTGGCGGCCATAGTGCGACAAGACCTGTTGGGCGGCTTCATTATTGTTTGACCTGCTGTAGCCATCTTTAATCTGATCCTTATGTGCTAGTTCACCGATCTCGGTTGAATACATCGATATGGATCCAAAACGCCGTACATGGGAGGCAAGTGAGTCAGGTAGTGCATCTTGATGAAGTTGAAGTGGTTCTCACACCATATCAAATCTGCTCACCGATCAGACCTTTCAACCCTCTCTTGATCAGCCAGCCAGCCTATGGCGATTAGCGACGGTTCTATGGCGGACTTCTTCTGCACGCTTATCTGCCATTAGTTCCATTAGCTCCCGATCCTGGCGATTTGCTTGAGCGCAGGTAGCCTTCGAGGTACGGAACTCAAGAAAAATGTCCTTTGTCCAGTGGAATGTCTGCAGGTAGCTTTCCATGTAGGAAAGTGTGTCTGGTGTATGACTGCGATATTGAGCCATGAGAGTGAAGTCCCCCAGCGGGCTAACACACTTCAAAGCGCTCGTGAAATCCTGATACTCAGAACTGTCCGGATTTCACAATGCGGACGCTAATACGGCTAAAATACAATGGCCGAGATTGGGCATCTCATTTCCTTGCTATTGAGTGATTTCGCGATCAGTCTTTTTCGGTACGCTGAATCCAGGGTAAGGAGGAATTTCTTTCCAAGCATCCTCTAACGCCTGCTGCCTTTTATGCTTTTTCAGGAAACCTTCCACCCATTCCATTATATGTTTGAATAAGCCAAGGTAGATGTTGTGCAAGAGGTCCGGCTTGTCTAGGTCCGCGGGGCATACTCCGTCGAATCGGGTGCATACATTGTTTCCTATTTTCATGCCCCACCGCTGAAAGTATTCTCCAATGCCGGCCGCTTCAGGAGGCTCATGCCTCAAGGCTTTCTCTCTCTAGAGCATGTAGTCGCAGCTCTCATACATCGGCCGCGGATCCCCACCGAGCTTCATGCACGGACCCTCACACTTTGGGCATGACTTGCTGCCTATTCCTTGCAAGGCTGCATGCTCAGCATGATCGGCGATCCAGGCGGACAAAATGGGAAAAGAAAGCCGTATTTTGCCGTCTGCACAATCCATTACCGCTCCTTCTCGGGCAACCTGGTGGAATGGTGCCAGGACAAGATCGAAGACATCCCGCAGGACATCCGCGTTAGGCTGCCGCTGGGCTTCGTTGGCATGGGCTCATTCGCCAGTGAACTTTGGCGGTACTGGAAGCAATGCCAGAAGCAGGATTGGCATCTTGGCAGGGCTGCTTCTTGTCCTCGAAAGGATATTGCCGATCGTCATGTATACCAGCTAGGCTTTCTTATCTCTGGAGAAATTGGTAAGGTGCGTCTGGT
>Ga0307510_10004313_pt1 | contig 16734 bp, 13 predicted proteins | sample 12_EM_MG_FD_207224 | JGI IMG/M metagenome (GOLD analysis project Ga0307510, IMG submission 207224) | Populus trichocarpa ectomycorrhiza microbial communities from riparian zone in the Pacific Northwest, United States - 12_EM | ecosystem: Host-associated > Plants > Roots > Unclassified | place...
ATGACCCCCCCCCCCCCCCGTTTTGCGCGACACCGGCCCCTCCCGACTGAGAGCTGCACGAAATAAGAAGGTGACAGGCAATTGTATGTGGTTTGTCAAGAGAAGGAATGGGTAGCGTATGCAGTGGTGTAGGTTTCCCCAGAACTGGTATCGGGAACTGAGCTCCCAGCAGGTCTGATTCTACCGGATCCTCCAGACTCCACTCACCCACAGAATATCCGCCGGACGAGCCAGAAAGAGGTTAGAATACGGACGTCTGCACATGACGGCGATCCGTCAGGCATCCCATCCAGGGCATGGGCCCCTGGTGGTGATTGCTACAACACAGTATCAAAGGCAAGTGGGTTTCCAGGAAAAAGACGAGATCCGGAGGGAACTAGGAGACCTTGTGATAGTTTAACCCTTGTTAAGTGAAATCCATGCGGCGCGAGGTTCCTCGGCCAACTTTTGATACGTCTCTCAAGCATTGCCCTGTACTTTCTTCCCCATGCAGTAGTTATCCAAGCAGCTATCCGAAAGGTTATTGTAGTTCGGCTAAGTTATCCCCTTCACAGCGCATCACTCGCGCCAATTATCTTTCACAGCCAACCCCTGTTCCGAGGTTTCTGGTTCCAATACTCCAATGAAATCTATCACTTTTTCGGGTCGCTTATTACCGTGCGTCCTGGCCATCGCTAAGGCCTCCCACGTATGTATGGTTTGGCCTGGAGAATTTATTAGGGAAGCTGCGTACGACAAGGGGGATATTTGAGATGTGGTTCGATAGCTGGGCGCGGGACGCTGATCCGTGCTCTTGCGTTTCGTGTTTCTTGGTGGAATCGGGGAAGGGGGGAAAGCTTCGTATACAGGATTCTGGCTCTAGAAGGGAGTTCGTTTGGGGGTGGTGAAACCGGGGCGCGGGCTCGGACTATCGGTACTACCGTGCGGTATCTTGAGAGTCGGATTGGAACTGTGGTAACCTTAAGGACACCCGAGCCAACGAGAGGGCGAATCAACTTCCGGATCGCTGCACCCTAAGAAAACATCGAGAGAGAGGGCCGGATTTTGGAGAGGGGGGGTTGGGGAATGGTTTCGTTGGCGGCAAAGGTCGTCACCAAACCCGTTGGCTGCGTGCTAAGCTACCCAAACAGAGAAAATTGCTCTTATGGAGTAACGGCGGTGCGGAAAAGTTTTACTTTATATATGGTCCGCGCACGCGGCTGTCGTGGTGGCTAGTAATAGCAATCTCTATATAGGCCATATCACTGGATGGTACAAAGTCCATCCTCACCAACACCTTTGATAGCGTCTATACACATCTCCACTCAATTAGTGATAATAGATACAACCCCACAAGTCATCCCCTCGCCTCACCAGACAGCGCTAAAACAGGTATAAAAATCCGAGCCGAAGAAACAAATTCCTCCTTCCCCTGGCTCCTGTATCCTTAAATCGCGATATTTCCACAGCGGCCTTTACGGCATAGAGAGAGTTTAGCGATTCGGGTTTGTTCGCATCTCGTCCCCCCGAACGCCTTCATTCCTAAGCTGTAGTGGCCGCCGCCCTGCTTTCCAGACGACAGACCAGAGTTTGACAGTCGAGTTCTTTATCCTCCACTTTTCTCTCCCGGGCGAGGCAGGAGTCAATTGGCCCGTTCTTGCGGGCTAGGCATCTCGGGATCAATTATCTTTTTCCTAAGAAACCAAGGCAGCCACCTTTTGAGATGGGGTTTGGATTTTGCCATTATTGGTCTCTGTTCCTTGGGATCGCCCACCTTCTCCTCGGGGAAAAGACCCAATTTCTTTCGGAGACGGGCTCTGAATGCTACCGTAGATGGGCGTTTCCAGGTGATGATCAGTACTGTCAGTAGTAGGATTACAGCAACTAGAGGACCTGCAGCCAGCCAGAATTGGATTAGAGGGATTTTTGTATTGCCGTTGAATTCCTCTATAGTCTGCATGCCGTAAAACTGATGGGGGGTTCCTTGTTAGAAAGTACTTATCTCGCGTATAGGAGGTAAAATACCGAAGTACAAAAGCTGAGAGGAAGGAAAGTTAGGGTGATAAGGGTGAAACCATCTACCGCACGCCCTTGCTGCACAATTTCCGCATGGGTCTTCCTGAGAGTGTCCTGGGTGCGCTTCATTTCGTTTATCGTTTCTTGAGCCGTTCTCTCAGATGAAGCTGCTTTGGCCTGATCAGACTTCAAGAATGCAGAAAGCTGTCCAGTCGTTAGCATTCTTGCTATAGGATTAGGTGCAGAAACTATACAATCTTTCTCCTGATATCCATTTTTTCTACCAACTTCTCGACTTTCTTAATGAAACATTCCCTCTCTCGAACCACCTCGTTAATAGCGTCCAAAGTATACCGCAATATCTGCTCGGGGTTTTCCGAGAGGATAGGTATTGGGGCAATATTCTTGTAGAAGGGGTTTTGACGGGGTGGGTACCCCTTCACGGTGTCTTTAGTTTTCTTTCGGCAGCTTGGCAAAAATAGGCCGTGTATGTCCTGGAGAACGGCGGTCTGTCGCTCAGCCACACTGATAGCAGCAAGCAAACTTGCCGAAAGCCTGTTAAGGGAGGTGATGAGGTCTCGGATTCTCCTGTGCTTCCTCTTCCAAACATTATTCTGCCGGGCTTTCTTAGAGTCTTCTTTATATTTCAGTTTTTCCTTCGTGCGATTCACTCCTGGCGGTAATTCTGGCGGTGGCGGCTCATCAGAAGGGATACCTTTCATCCCTTCATGATCCTCGTAGGTCTTTGCATCTGATATCATTTGGTCGATATCATCCCCCTGATCGCCCTCAAGACTTAATCCTAGACTTTCTTAGCCAAAAGAGAGAATGGACTAACTAATTTGTAGAGAGAAGCTTGAAGCTTTCCCAATATCCATAGTTCCGAGTCCATACGGTTGGTGATCATCTGAATCATTGCATGAAAGGTGCCGATACGCTCCTGAAAGTGGTGAAGTGGGACTTGATCTTTAGCACTGTCCTCCTTGGATATAAAGGTCGCCATGGTATCTTGAGAATCGCTTAGCAACGATGTTTAGATCAACGGTATGTTAACAAATATGGCTTACAATTATCAAATATCATATATCGTGCCTGGTGCACTAATATCTCCCCTTTATCAGTTTCGTCCCCCTTACTCATCACAGCACTGTTGTCAGGAACATCAACTCCCAGGTTGTCGAAATCTAATAGTTCAATGCTCTCGCTTTCCGGACCTAAGGGAATACTACCGCTGGATTTCCCGAAATATGGAAATGATACGAAAAAGGTGATTCTATCGTCCGATGAACCCGACTTGGCCAACTCCGACGGGTTTTTGGGAGGTACCCGGAATGAAAAACCTGTTCTAAACCTTCCACGACCAGGGAGGGCTAGAACTCTTTTTGAATGTGCTTCCCCGAAAGTAGCTGGATTTGGAAGGTGAAGCTCTTTCGCCATCAAATTTAGTAGATTTCCGTCCTACTTCCAGTAAGTAATTGCTTTAAAATACAAAACTACCACTAGGCGCCGGAGCAACTTACAGATGTATCATAACATTGGGGAAAATCACTTGAAAAAACCCCCTCAAATATTAGCATGCAGAGGATAAATTCAACCCTCGTAAAAGCCAGCCAATTGTATCCAGCGCGGTACTGCTCATAGGGTAAATGGGAAATGAGAGGGCAGCTCCTGGGAATGTAAACTTACATGATACCCAACCGTGCCTGAGGCTGTGTTAGTCGAGGTCTCTCGGTAGCGCTAATTACCTGGTTGAATTGCTCCGACTCTACGAGCCTATCCTTGGGCACTTGAAAGAATCTATCATCGGCTCCAAAACTCCCCGAGGAAGGACCGCTCCCCTCTACAGGGGGGTTTCCATCCGCGCGACTCAGCGAATAGTCAAAAATCACGACATCATCCTCTTTTCTATCCTTTAGTTTTTCGCTCGTAAGGCTGTAGCTCGGGTACAGGAAACCCTCCTCATCGTAAAACTCTTGTTGTCCACCGACAGTTTCCCAGTCGTCGAATCGGTCCGGTGATTCCTGAGCGAGAGTAGGAGGTGGCGGTGCCTGGGATGATTGGTGAGTGGATTCTAGTGGGGGTCCGAGGGCCGAGCTAGTGTCTCGTGGAGTAGCAGAGTCCTTGCCTAGGTCGCCCATCTTGACTTGGTAACTCGGAGGTGGAAGGAGGAATATATAGATTGTTTCCTAGCTTCTTGCGAACATGATGCTGGCCGTCGGTTGGCGAGCTCTATTCATATATAAAACTTCCGTTCGGTTGAGTCATCCACAACTCGCGAGGCTCATGTTGCAACCTTCTACAACCTCTCCTGGCCAACTGTTGGGTGGCTAGGAAGAGGAAGGTAGCACAACCCAATTCAGCCGAGGTGGGAGACAGCCACCCGGGGAACCCAAATCTGCAGGTCAAGCGATTCCGTACTCGCGGTGTCGAAGCGTTTTTAAAAAAGACTGCTATTGCATACGGCTGAGATCCTAGCAAAAAGGCCAAATTTTGGTGGTATGCAATAGCAGTCTTTTTTAAAAACGCTTCGACACCGCGAGTAGCGAGGTGCATATAAATACTCGTACAAGCAAAATTTGACGTCATTCGAACAAACGATAGATGGCTTGCCAGGCCGCCCTGGGACCCTCCCCCTACCGTAAAAACTCAAATAATCGGTCGGTGTGCTATGTAGTCGAGAATTACCCACCTTAGAAAAGGGGTGAAGAACGAAGCAAAAACAGAGCTGCTCAGCCCCCTTGAGAAACATAAAAAAACAAAATAATACCAGACCTTACCAGAGGAGGCAACTCCAACGACATAGCACACCGACCGATTATTTGAGTTTTTACGGTACCCGGACAGAGGCTGTTCGGTGTGTTTTGTATGAGGAAATGATGTGTGGTCCGCACGGTAGCCACAGCCCACCTAAGTAAACCACTGGAAATTTCCTTATCAAAGTTGGACAGTCCGGATGAGGGGGTGTCCGGGCTGCCTAGGAGGCCGTCTACTTCGCATGGTGAGGGACCTCTGTAGCCGGAGCTCTATGCGGATTGCCTAGGCCAAGTTGAATCATAGAGACCTATTAACAAATTCTATAATAATAAAAAAAGAAAAAACTTTACTAGGTCATAGAGTATCCTATTAGCTTTAAACCAATAGGGGGAGGTGTAGGTATCTTTTATTTTTCAGGAAGTTATTAGCGTTCAGTAATACCTGAGTTTTCACGGGGGTAGCCGGCAATTACGTGGGATTGGTCAAGAGGGAATGGGGTAGTGTAAATTTATACGGTGATAAGTTGCCCTGGAACTGGTATCGCGACCTGAGCTCCAGGCTGGTCCGATTCAACCGGAATCCCCCTGACTCTACACACCTGCAGAATGCCAACTGCACGAACTCCAAAGAGGTTCAGGTATGGATTTCTGCACATCGCTACGATCGGTCGGGAATTCCATCGAGGACGTTGGCCCCTGGTGCTGCTTACTGCGACACTGCATGAATTAAGAGAGTGGGTCTCCGGAATAGGTCGGGATGAGGTGCGAAGTCACTTACGGAGATACAGCTCCTAAGTTTTGTATGTTCCACAGGAGGTAGGGGCAGCAAGCCTCGCTTGTGGAACATACAAAACTCAGGCGCTGAACCTCCGCAGTCAACTTCCAGACCTGCCATCCGGTATTGCCTCACCCACAGTTCCTCCCCCATGCAGCAGCTCTTCGAACTGTTATCGGAAAGACCCTCGTGGTTCGCTTGACTATCCCCTCCATAGCCCATCACCTGTGCTTGTTACTCAGGAATGGACGTGGGCGATCGGACAGACAGGGATTAAAAGTCTATGCATCCCCATAGACTTTTAATCCCCGTCTGTCCGATCACCTACGCCCATAACCGATTACATTACACCACCCACCGCGTGCTGAGGTCCCCGTCCCGCAGGAATACTCTGAAATCTGCCACCCTTTCCAGACCACTTATTACCGTGTGCCATCCCCCTCGCTCAGTCCTTCCAGCATGTATTGATTCGCCTGGGGGGTTCGTCGGAAGGCGCCCGGCGAGTGGTTGGATATTTACTCGGGGGGTGGAGGTTAGTGATGGGGTAGACACGGGCTTGAAGTCCCCGTGCCTATTACCCTCAGAGGCGAAAAATGATTTAATTAAATTTTGGTAGGCATAATTCAAAGAAGGGTAAAAAGCTTTTACATCTCGAACCCCTCTCCATCCTATCACTAACCTCACCCCTGAGCAAACGCAGTTCGATAACCTGGTGTGGGGCTCTGGTCCGTGCTCCCGCATCCCGGGTTTCTGGGTCCTGGGAAGGGATGGAAGCCGCATATGCAGGGTTCTGGTTCTGGAAAGGGGTTCGCTTAGGGTGGCGAACCGGGGGTTTGGGTTTAGGCTATTGGATTGTGTGCCGGCAGCTGTGGAGGGGGTTTAGTGGAGACCCGGCCCTCAGCATATCATGCCTTACAGTAAGAACTGGAATAACTGAAGCTTGTGCTCCGACGTTTGAGTTGTCTTTCCTTGTGAGGTCTAGCACTTTTTTCGTCTCCTGGTCTTAGGCTAGGTCAAAGGCGATGCGTTTTCTCAGTTTTGCTTTCGCTTCTCTATCCAAGAGAGGGAATCTTGGACGTCCTAGTGCGAGGTTCAATTGTTCTAGTGCTTACGGGAGCGCATCTGGCAGTTTCCCGCGAGATCTGCTAAGAAAACTTGAGAGAGAAAAAAGCTTTAAGTCCATACGGGGTGAGCCGCAACGCAGCCTGACCGGATGTGCTCTCTTGCTTCTTCCATTACCGTAGAAACTTGAACAACCGAACCCCGTGCTACGCCGCTGGACTTTCCTCTCTCAGTAAGGTTAAGAAATATTTGTTTTTTTTTTCTGACTTGGAAGGGGGAAAGGGGCTGTGTTTATGCTATGTTTTTTGCCCAGTCCCAGGGAAGGAAGTCCTAGACTTCATAGCAAAGGGTTCAATTATTCAAGTTTTACGGTAATTTTGAAGCAATGAGGAATGATGCTGATATAATCGACTCGCTAACTGACTGGCTAGAAAACCCACCCTACCCCGCCAATTGCTGTGCTAGGTCTCGCGAACATTTTCCTAGTTTCTTTTATTAAATCCTAGTTTCGGGTAGCTGGATCTCAGGGTGAGTTGTGATTAGAGTACCAGTATGTCACTTATAGGGAGGGGGCAGGTACAGTAAGTGGCATGCATGCGGATATTGCTGCCGGCCCCGCGGATTGCATTCCATAGAGAAATGGGGGCTTGTTCATACGGCGGCGGATGGATGCGTAAATTTTTTGCCTCCTTGTCGGGACACATACAAGTAGCTGTTAGGGTAGCCGGCACCAGGATTCTTTTAATCATGTCGCTACGAGTACACAGAGGCCCATCCTCGCCAATATTGTTGAAATCCACCGGTGATCACTCAGCACTAAAGAATCTCACCCTCGTACCTTACCTATCTAGTCACTCGCTTGTTAGTAGTTTTCTTTGTCTCGCATTAGAAATGCAAGGGGTGGAACGAGTATACCTGGTTAGTATACTATATTGGGGATTCGGGTGAATCGGAAGGAAAAGCGGAGGAAGAATCGGGATGCTGGGCGCAGAGGAGACTAGAACCCAATTGTTCCGGCAGAATCTCCGGTTGGATTCTTGCGTTTTAGGAAGGTGGAAAATGTCTTTGTATTTGGTATATAAACCCTCTGTTTGGCCGTAGATTGAGAGGACAAGCAAGTAAGACATACATCCGAATAATATATAAACGTTTCCTCCTTGGCTTCATTGCCTTTCTTCATCTAACCAGCCCGCCATTCCTCGATCCATATCTCATAAAAAATATTACTAGTAACATATATATGCATCTCGGCCCAACTAGTGACGAAAGACCTACCGTAAGAACTGGGATAATTGAACCTCACGCTAGGGCGTTGGAGCTTCTTTTACTGGTAAGGTCTGGCTCTTTTCTCTTTTTTTTCCCGGTCTTAAACTCGGGCTGAGGGGGTCAGTTTTCGCTGTGCGCTCGCCCCCCTATCCATGAGAGAGAATTTCCGACGTCTCGGCGCAAGGTTGAATTATTCCAGTTCTTACGGTAATCCTATAAGTCATCTCCTCATCTCACCAAATAGCATCAAAGTCTAAGGTACAAAAATATGCATTGGAGAAACGAATCTCTCCTTCCCCTCGCTCTTGTATCCTCCGATGATAACATTTGCACTACTAACTATATATAGCATAGAGAGGTCCTGTGATTAGGTTCGTGTTTCTTGTCCATCTCCTGAGTTCCGCACTCGCTCCGTCTCCGGACCACAATGGTTGCCATTGCTACTCTTTTGGTGGTGGAGTGGAGATTGGAAATTAGATTGTTTATGGCGTTCGCAGTTCTGCATTGTCTGGTGGCTGGGGGCTGGACTACTGTCCCTTGCAGTGGCCGTGGATGTTGAATTCCTAGAGGGAATATATTTTAATACTGGTTCTCGATGTCATCTATTCTTCTCTTGATAAATAGATTAAATCCTTGGTCCACGAGCAGGAGCAGCGCCGCTATCACGATTATACTGAAATATGATGGGAGTGCGAGCCGAATGAAATCCCGCTGGGATGGGGGATGCTCGTCGAATTCCTTTATGTTCATGCCGAAATACTGATAGGGCTTCTTGTCAGAAAATGCTCATATCGGGGACAGGAGGTAAAATACCGAAGTACAAAAGTTGAGAGGAAGAAATGCTGTAGTCAGGAGAACGAAGAGGGATATCCGTGGCTGCTGCACCGGTGTACTCTCTATCCTGTCCTGGGTTGTAGACCCAATGAGCAGAAATAGCTGTCGAGTTGTTAGCATTCCTATTACCATTTCAGATGTGAGAATGATACAATTTTTCTCCTGATATCCATATTTTCTTCTAACTCCTTGAGTTTCTTAATAAAAAATTTCCTTTCTCGAACCATCTCATCTATAGCATCCAGGATATTCGACCATACCTGCTCGGGGTATTCTGAGAGAATAGGAATCCGAGCAACACTCTTGTAGAATGGGTTCGGCCGGAGTGAGTATCCCTTCTCGTGGTCTTTAGCTTTTGTTGGGTGGCTTGTTAAGAACAGCTTGTGTAGGTCCTGGAGAACGGCAATTTGTCGTTCAGCGACGCTGATAGTAGCGAATAAACATGTCGAAAAACCGTTTAGAGAAGTGAGGAGGTCTCGTGCCCTCGCTTCCTTCCATTTCTGAACCTTGCGCTTATAATTCTTGGATGATTCCAGCTTCTCCCCCACGGTACTAGTTAGTCGTCTCCGGAATCCTGGTTGCGGTGGTTCATGGCCCGGAAGTTCCTCCATCCCTTGATTGCTCTGGTAGTTTTTTTCGCCTGATAACATTTGGTCGATATCCTCCTCCTGATTGCCTTAAAAATTAATGCTGGGTTTATTTGACCAAAGGAGTGGGTAGACTAACTAGCTTGCACAGAGAACCCTGAAGCTTCCCCAATGTCCATGATTCCGAGTCCATATGATTGGTAATCATGTGAATCATTGCACAAATGGCCCCGATACGCTCCTGGAAGCGGTGAAGTGGGACTCGATCTTTGACACTGTCCTCTTTGGATTTGAATGTCGCCATTGTATCTTCAGAAATTACTTAGTAAAGATGTTTGAATCAAGAGTAGGCAGGGGAGTGGAGCTTACGGTCATCAAATATCATATATCGTGCCTGATGAACTAATATTTCCTCTACGTCATCTCTCTCCTGCCTCGCTCGGGGTTTGCGGTCAGGAACATCAGTTCCTAAGCTCTTGAAATGTAAGAGTTTAACGCTCTCGCTCTCGGGACCTAATGTTATCTCTCCAGATCCCCCGAAATATGGAAATGATACGAAAAGGATGAATCTATCCTCCGATGAACCCGACCCGGGCGACTCAGATGGTTCTTTGACAGATGCACGCAATGAGATGCCTGTTCTAAAAAGTCCACGACCAGGCAGTGCTCGAACCTTTTGTAAATATGCGTCCACGAAAGCGGTTTCACCTTCCCTCAGAAGTCCGAGCTTTTCTCCCATGGAATTTACTAGATTGTTATCCTATTTTTAGTAAGCGATTAGTTTAAAGGATGGAATACCTTCTGGGCTGCATAGGAACCTACGTATGTATCATAACATTGGGGAAAGTCGCTTGGAAAAAGACCCCAATTATTAGCGCCTAGAGGATAAATTCGGCTCTTCTAGAAGCTCGCTAGTGTGTTGCAGAGCATGGTTCATAGAGCGAATGGATAATGAAAAAGAAGATCATTGGAAGGTTAACTTACATGATTCCCAACCGTGGCCCCCGTGACCGCACTAGCCGAGGTTCTTTGGTAGGGTTGAGTATTTGGTTAAATTTTTCGGAGCCTGTGAGCCTATCCTTGGAAACTCGAAAGAACATATCATCGTTTTCACTGGAGCGTCCCGAAGAAGGACCGCCCCCCCGAACTGGAAGATTTCCATCCGGCCGGCTCAGTGAATAGTCAAAAATCACAACGTCGTCTTCTTTTCTGTCTTTTAGTTTCTCCCTCGCGAGGTTGTAGCTTGGGGACAGGAAATCTAGCTCATCGTAATAGTCTTGTTCGCTGATAGTTTCCCAACCATCGAAGTGGTCAGGTTGTTCCGGCGGGAGCGCAGGACGCTGCAGCTGCAGCTGTGGAGATTAGTGAATGGATCCTAGTGAGGGTTCGAGGGTCGAGTCAGGGCTTGGATCATCCATCTTGACTTAGTTACATGGATTCGGGAGAGGAATATAGAGACAGTTTCCTAGGTTCTTACTAGAGTGGTGTTGGGGGTTGGTTGGAGAGCTTCACACTTATGTAGAATTCCCGGCTAGGTTGAGATACCCACGGTTCGCGCGGCTTAGGCTAAAGCCTCGAGTTCTTGGTGCGGCCAATTGAGCATGGCAAGGGGAGGTAAGCACAGCCCAATTCAGCTGAGGGGGGCAATGGACTCTCAGGAGAGCCGAATCTGAACATTGGGTTGGCCCCCGGGGATGTGTGCTAGAGTAACTCACTGTCCCAGACTATAGCAGCGATTGGGCTAAACCAAGTTTGAGCAACCTACTCGTACTAGTACATCGAGAACACAAGGAAAGGACTTAATGCATAGCAAATAATAGAATCCCTCCTAGTACGAGTAGGACTTGAGATCTCTGGTTTGGCCATTTGGATTTCCGGAATGAGAGGAGGTTCTGTCATTTTGGACTTGTGCTGATCGCCTAAGCGAGTGGGGTGTTACCTGTGACCAATGGCTAGTCCCCTACCTATCAGAGTGTTTCACTTGGGAATACTAAAGAGTATGTCGCCGACCGGATAATGCCGCGTATGGCAAATCTGGTTGCAACCATCAAGAGTAAATCCCGCTTACTTACTAAGTTAATACTCTTAGAGATGTGACATTTCCCCGTTATTCTCTTTCAGTGCTTAACCTCGATATTCAAGCCTCCCCGAGCACCCAAAGCTGTGCGAGTGCTGTGCCAAAATTATTTAATTACCCCGCCCACCCTTTGCCGGTGTTGGCCGAACTGAATTGCATGGTATACCTATGCCGACAGGTGGGGAAACCTCACCAGCCCTAGCGAAATTGGTGGGGTTAGAAGAGATGTGTTCAGGACTGAAGTCTCGTCACAGCTACTCGCCAGCGGTGATACAACTAAGGCTTGATGAAGCATTGTATCTGCTAAAGAATTCTCTATTACCAACAGCGCATATTTTAAAAATGCCGAGGAGACAATGATACTGTAGGATAGATAGGTTGAAGGAAGACATCACCTAACGTGTGTTCCGGTTCGTTTGAAATTGTGAAACATATACCTTGCTATTAGCTGAACCATCCCTAACCAACCACTGATCCTACGTACTGGCTCTTCATGCAATGTACTGTACTCGAGTACGTATGCTTTCAAGATAGGACATTGTGTGTGTATCCGTGATACAGAGATGCTCTTTGCTCTTTGCTTTTTGCTGCATGTTCGCTAATGAAGGGCAATCTTATAATATTCTGAACAGGCTTTTCCTCGACCACCGGTCTTAATGTGGTGGCGGTGGTATATCCACCTTGGGTTGCATCATATTTATCCGAGTACTATTAAGAGTACCGTAGAAACTTGAATAATTGAATTGTGTTCCATGTCGTTGGGCTTTCCTCTCTCAGTAAGATGAAGAAATACCTCATTTTTTTCTATCTCTAAAGGGGAAGGAGGATGCGTTTTTGCTGCGTTTACTTCCCCCTTTCCAGAGAAGGGAATTTTGCACTTTATGACACGGTTCAATTATTCAGGCTTTTACGGTACTTGTTCTGTGTAAAGTCCCTAGGCAAAAGTGTTCGCGAAAATGTGAGACATCCGGCTAAGCGATTTCACGAACACTTTTGTCTAGGGACCGTATACTGAACTAGTGCATTCAACTACGGGCGCTTGGGTGTTTGTGCACCGCATCGCCTGGCTTGTGGAGTGCATTACTGTTCTGAAGTACGACAGGATAACGCATAAACATGTGTGTGATTTTCTGCTTCTGATGAGGTAGACACAGGTAGGGCGCTGTTGACACAAATCTGGGGGATATTGATAAGCCAGTCCCGAGGCATGGGAGGTTCCACAGATACCCCTCTTTTCTCGGGATTGTAATGTTGTTAAGCAGCGTAAGCCTGGACAGGTAGTCGCCCCTCGCTTGAATAGTTGAATAAAAATATTGAATATTCAGCCCTTGGGAATTCCAACCGCCGATCAACTCCGTCCCCCATCACTTGCAGTATCCTAACCTGCAAAAAGGAGCAAATGCCGCAATCATTCACAATACTAACCCCTTTAACACGAACTGTACTTTCAACGCCCCGAACAACTCCATAGTTGCTGATCGATCTAATATCCTATCTTGGTTATCCCCACTAGATCCCAAGTCAAAGCATCAAGACATCTAGGATCGTCGAGTCGCAAGTATAGGGGAATGGTTGCTACAAACTGAGGAATTTAGAGGCTGGCAGGCCGGTAGTGATAGTTCCACGGACCCAGTTTTGTTTTGCTACGGAGATCCGGGGGTCGGCAAGACTTATGTTAGGTAACAAGGACGAACCCGGCGGAACAGAAGAAAAGGGCGAGTACTGACAAGCCGTGATGTTAGCTCATTGGTGATAGATAGCTTGTGTGATCAAGCTGGAGGAAAAAATGTCGCCGTTGCCTGCCTCTACCTTGACTTCGCAGTCCAACAAGAACAGTCATCAACGAGTATGCTAGGCGCCCTGCTCATACAGCTTGTGGTCGGGCTAGGGGAGGTACCGGGGGAGATTATGCAAGCCTATGAGGAGTAGAAAAGCTTCATTGGTGGACGGAGGTCGCGACAAGCCGATGTTGTGAAGATGCTTCAGACTGCCTCTTCGAAGAAGCGCACGTTCATATGCATCGACGCTCTGGACGAATGTGTCCCAGAACATCGAGTAAAGCTTCTCAATTTGCTAAACGATATTTTTCAAAATTCTCCAGGCACTGGAATGTTCGTGACTGGAAGGCCGTACATTCGACCAGAGCTGGGAAGGTGTCTTTCTGGAAGAGTGACGAGTCTATCCATAAGTGCCAAGAGAGATGATATAATTAGATATCTTAACCAAAGGCTCAAAGAGGATACAACCCCGGATGCAATGAACAGTAGCCTGAAGGCAGAGATCCTGAAGAAAATTCCTCAAGACGTTTCCGAAATGTACGTATCATAGAAGCAACACCACCATGGAAGGCTACCTCAAGCATCCGCTGACAGATACATATCTAGATTCTTGCTAGTCTCACTTAATATCGATGCTATCCTGCGGGAAACCACAATTCATCGCAGGCGACAAAAGCTCAGCGCAATAACCGATGGTTTAGAGTTGGGGGACGCTTATGGCGCAACGCTGGGTAGGATAAAGGGACAAGGGGAGGAGAAAGCGAGGCTCGGCATGGCCGCTTTGATGTGGATATCTCACTCAGAGCGGCCCTTGAAAGCCGAGGAACTGTGCCATGCCCTAGCAGTCGAAATTGGGTCGCCGAATCTTGATATCGACAATGTTCCTTCAATAGGTACATTATTAGCCTGTTGTCAAGGACTGGTTGTAGTAGAAAAGGAGGTTTCCACAGTCCGGCTAATCCACCTTACGCTTCAAGAATACCTCCGGGCTCATCCCAACCTTTTCGGCGCAGCTCACTCGACTATGGCAGAAACCTGCTTAAGCCATCTGAATTCCCACCAGGTCAAGGCTTTTTCGACCAGTCCCTCCCCCGATCTCCGAGACACACCATTCCTCGAATATTCTTCTCTGCATTGGGGAGTGCACGCAAAAAGGGACCTTTCAGATTGCGCGAAACAGCTTGCGCTGAAGCTATTCGACGGCTTCGATCGCCATATATCCGCTAGAATTCTCTTGGAAGCACAGGAGACCCACTGGGATACTATAGATTTCAATGAACCTTCCCTGTTCAGTGGTCTGCATTGTGCATCCTTCTTCGGGATTGTTGAGATTGTAGCTTGTTTGGTAGAGTTGGGAGGTTGTGATATTAACCAAATGGACTTTACGGGTAATACACCACTCCATTGGGCTGCTTGGAATGGGCACGAGCGAGTAGTGAAAACACTGCTCGGACGCGATAGACTCAGCTCCGACAAACCTGACAATTCTGGCCGAATACCACTCCACCATGCTGCTTGGAGAGGGCATGAGGGAGTAGTGAAAATGCTACTTGGGCGGGACGGCGTCAACCCCGAAACACTAGATGAGAACGGCCGAACACCGCTCCGGTTTGCTGCTTCTGCTGGGCGAGAAGGAGTAGTGAAAATGCTACTTGAACTGGATGACGTCAACCCTGACAGACCTGATAACGAGGGCCAAACACCGCTCTGGTGGGCTGCTTTCAATGGGTACGAGGAAGTGGTGAAAATACTACTCGAACGAGACGGCGTCAACCCCGACATACCTGATAACAACAGTCGAACACCGCTCTTCATCGCCACTTTCTACGGGCACGAGGTGTTCAAAATGTGAACGCCAGGGGCACAATCTATTCTATGTGGATAATACTGCGCAAGTGCGAGGGGGGTTGCGAGGCACGCTTGGTGAGGAGTAGAGAGCAGATTTGGTAGGAGTTCTAGTTCCTTTTTTTAATTATTCCAAAACAGGTGGGCGGTAGCAAGCATATTTATACAAAAGTGTGCGCCCATATGTATGAAAGAAATATAGGGAAAACTATGTAAGAAACATAAGTGCGAACATATTTGACCCTGAAATCCTGCCAAGTAATCCTAAACAATGTGCATGAAACTATGAGGGTGTGATGTAAATATTAAAAATATCATGACCAATAATAGTGCATAAGAGATGCATAAAATCCTTAACACCGAATAGAAAAGCACATGTTAAATCCCCAAATATTATCCTAAAACAATCAATAAAACACCATAATATATATATCTTAGCTGTAGTAATGTAAGCGGTGTACAGGTGGAGCCGAAACACAAACTAAGTAAAAGAATACACGGTAGTGTTATGAAATGCACATAGGAAATATAACGGAATTTCAACACGAGAGAGTTGTGAAAACACTACTCGAACGAGACGACGTCAACCCTGACAAACCTGATAAGGGGGGCCAAACACCGCTCTGGTGGGCTGCTTGGAATGGGCGCGAGGGAGTGTTGAGAATGTTACTCGGACGCGACTGCGTTAACCCCGACAAACCGGATAGCAACGGCCGAACACCACTCTGGGGTGCTGCCGAGAGTGGGGAAGAGGGGGTGGTGAAAATACTACTTAGGCGGGATGATGTTAACCCCAATAGATTAGATAAGGATGGCAAAACACTCGATCGGGCTACTGAGAGAGGGCACTGGGGAGTGATAGCGCTACTCCTGCCTCCAGAATCTGCCACCCCCTGCCTGCCATAAGGGCCAGGAGCCATCACCCCCTCATGGCTTTCAAATGCGGATAACCTATGTGTCATCCCCGCATCGATCGCACAGCTCTACTATATGCCCCTCACCTCTATTGCCGTCCCCTCTCACCCCCGCCTAACCTCCTCTCATGATTCAAGTCCCTACGTTGCCCTAATTCGCGTTTCCCCCTTCCTCTAGGAGTATGCCTGCGACAGAGCCTCATCTTAAATATTTCTCTTTCGACCTACCCGTCCAAACCTCCACAAAGATTTTCCTGCGTAGCCAAGTCAGGATTCATCGGTTTCTGTCTATAGTCTAGAATTTGGCGTTGGTGGGAATATTTGTATTGCATTGAGACAAGCCAGTATTGCCAAAGATCTCTATCATATTTACCTCGTTTCCCCCTTATTTTCTCGTTGTATGCCCTCTTCGCAAATAGATCATTTTTTTCAACCTCCCCACGATCCCCCCTTTTCCCCTTCCCCCCAATCTCAGCTGTGGACGTGGGGGCTATTTAGATATAGATAGAGAAAAGGATATAAAGTTCAAGTATCATTGACTGGAATGCTAGATGTTAACTGGGGTATTACAGCAGTGATATGTTTCCACTAAGGGCACAATTTGAGGAAGATCTTGTGCATATAACACTGTCCTGCAGCCCCGTGCTTTAAACATAATTCGGAAGATTACCTACGCCCCTATCCTTCTTGATCCCGGAAAATATCCTGTAAGTTTTGTTGATAATACCGGCATTTGTGTAGGTATGATATCATAGTTGTAATTAACATTCGGAAATATTTAAGGGGAGCAACCGTTGTGGGGAGTGTTCTTCTATGTATAATAAAGTTTTTAGAGGGCTTTGCCCCCT
>Ga0307510_10004314_pt1 | contig 16732 bp, 20 predicted proteins | sample 12_EM_MG_FD_207224 | JGI IMG/M metagenome (GOLD analysis project Ga0307510, IMG submission 207224) | Populus trichocarpa ectomycorrhiza microbial communities from riparian zone in the Pacific Northwest, United States - 12_EM | ecosystem: Host-associated > Plants > Roots > Unclassified | place...
GTGGTCATCACGAAATCTCGTCTCGTCGCGTCGATCAATATTTAATCGCCCATGTCTTCGATTCGACTCTTGTTTTATGTTCCCCACTAATGCGCATTGACGTCACTCTCGTCGCAAACAAAAAAGATAACTTAGATTAGAAAGACAAAACGGTCTTGTTCCGCTTACCGGAAGCCACGGGGGTTTCTCTTTTAGAAGCTGAGCCGTGCCGCCAATGACATGGTTCAATGTTGCCACGCGACTTAGGGACGTCATTGTTGCCTTTTGACAATACAGTAGACGACCTCCGAGTCGACGAATTTGCTGAGACGTTGTCACGGTTGCGCGCGGGAGTAACCGTAACCGTCTGTTAAGAGGGAAGGTTGGGCGTAGCCACCAGGCGACCGAATTCGGGGATATCCCCAGCAAGGTCTAAGCAGCGCTCTGACCTGAAACCCATCCGAGAGTGGTCTAATCGCGTGGAGCATCCGTATTGTTGTTGTATCGACTTGTTCGGTTAGCGAAGCAGCAGACTGATAATAGAGAACAAAAGGTGTGCACAACGCCACACACGACTGTTTTGTTGATGATGAATCTACGCGGAAATGCCCGTCGCGCCCGAACCAATCGAATTTTGCTTCTTGCATCATCGAGGCTTACCGACCGAAGCAGAACCATAGTTAAACTTAAACGTGGGTAAATGCAGGAACACAGCGCAGGTCCGTGATCACACACACCCCTACACACCCTCTCGACCTACTAGCACGCGGGAATGAGTCAGTTTGGGCTCTAAAAAATGTGAAATGAGTGTACAGGAGTTCTGTTTAGAAAGACAACTGCTGGGGACAGGCATGATACCATCACTGATGGAGTTACGACCCGAGAGTATCCGCTCCGTGTTGTGATTTGGTTCAAGTCGCGTACGTCGTACCAAAGAAAGCAAGTGGATGCTATCGGTCATATTGTGGTGTATTTCACAACTGCTTCTTCACCATTCCCGTCACCCTCGATGATCCCTTGGCACCGGAATAAGGCTCCCACCGAATCGAGGAACGTCTGGCTCTCCGCCGCGTCTTTTGATCATGATGGGATCAGAGGTTTTGATTGGAGAACCCGTATCGCCCGACAGCGGCCTAAGATGAATTGCTGGGTAAGCACGCCGTGTGGCCTCGTCCAACAGTCACGGTCCATATTAGGCTTGCACCGGCGAATGGCGATAGTGCGTAATGTTAAGTGAGAAGGGAAGAAAAACTAAATGAAAGGCGCGGCAAATATACCCATCTCAAGCCGATCAGTCTGTGAACCGACGGCAAGTGACAGAAAAAGAAAGAAAAAGCTGACGGTTGTTGGTACCGCCAGTGCTGCAGGTAATTAGCAAGCAAACAAATGTGGGGACACACAGCAAACAACCCACCCTGCTCCCCGACCGCCCCCACCGATCAGGCAAAGCCCCGCGCTGAGCGCTTAGTCGCCAATCGGGCTTTTGTGCGCAGAGCCCGTTTCACATGTTTCTTCTCGCGTATGCGCTTCCGTTCCTGCGTCGCACTGACTGCCCCACCATCCTCTTCTTCCCGCGCCTCCTCCGCCACCAAACGCTCGATACACCTTTCCATGTGCGCTTGCACAACGGTATCACTTGCGTCCGCATTCGTGTCTGTTGGCCACTCGAAATCCAGGCCCCACCCGGTCCGACGGCTACTTGTCGCACCACCTCGGTCTCTCCACCATCGTACGAACCAGCTAGCAGCCCTCGGTAAATCGGGGACCCCGCCGCGCTGCAGCATGCCCAGTCTGCGCGCTAACATATCCAAAAATTCGTCCACGTGGTCGGTTGGTGCTGTCCCCGGCGGAAATAGTGTCAGATAAGTAGGCTCTATTTAATCAGATGTTAGGCACGGAGACACGGGGCAAAAGGTCGACTAGCGGATGTGTTTCGGGAATGACATGAACGTACCGGCCCTATTAAGTGCATTAAGGCGGTACAGTAGATATGCACTAAGCGCCTCGTTGTCATATAGTCCTTCCTTAATGCCGGCTGGACCGGAAAGAGTTGGTGTCAGTTGATACACGCATTGTGAAAGCAGCTTCTCCGTGCAGTTGCCTACCTATCAGCGCCAATTTAACGCCTCGCTCGGCACCTCTGTCTCCGCGTCCAAGATAAGGTAGCATCACTCCCGGAGTGTCAAAAGAATAAACAAGTGGGTCATCCGATAATTTCAGCCGTGTGGAGAGAGCTCTCGTCAGCCCTGGCTGAGCGGATGTGCGAAGTGCCTTTGGTACCGCTGGGAAAGGACACAAAACATCGTAAATAAATTACAAACGAAAATAGCCGAACAAACCTACGGCCGGGGATACCAACGTCTCTTAGGGCGTTCAACAGTGTTGACTTGCCGACATTGGGCATACCGACGACGAGCACATTTAGCTCGGGAAGATGTGGGTGTTCCCGAGCAATTTCTATTCATGCCGGGCAGATTACCGGGTTGAAACTAAGGCAGAAAGACGGGGCGACTCACTCACAAGCAGGCCACTGAGTGCCTTGAGATCCTTCGGCCTGTTCCCTGACACAAAAATTGTTCTCTGGTCAGGGAATTTTGCGGCCATAGCCCTCTGGAACGGCTGCACTCCCAAGCGCGAAAGCGTGAGAAGTCGCATTGAACGGCAGGGAGGTGGACAATTTTCCATACCTCGATACCCCACTCGGGGACGAGATCACGTTTGCTGAACACGACGACTCGCTCACATAAACGCGCCTGAGCGAGCGGGGAAGAAGCGGCAGCATGTTTCGAGAGCTGTACACGCTCTGTGCGCCATAGGTTCAACACTCCTAGGGACGCATTGATCCATATCAGCAATGGGCTCCACAAAAAAGCAGAAGCCGAAACCGCAAGTTATGCGCGAGGGATGGGCGCGAAACTCATGAGCGCCTCGTGTCACGGGTTAAACTCCAGAAAAGGTAAATGCGCTGAGGGTTGGAAGCGTTTAGGGACTCTCTGGCAATCGAATCTCCGAGCAGAGAAAAATCAGGACATTCTGATCAGCCACATGTCGGGCCACGCCCAATCGTTTTTGCATAAACGCATCGTAAGAGCAACCCCAGACGACCAAAATAGTATATGAACAGACACGTGGGTGGGACACCGCAGGGGCCGCAAAACACACCGTTATCATTGGCGCGTGGGGGTGTGTGATGTTTTTTTTTTTTGGTCCACGGCCAGGGGTTCGTGACGCAATCACTTACCCTCAAAGTTTCTGTTGACGCTAGTGAGTGGCAGACGGGCGTCCCTTAGCTCGAGGACGACATCTGTGCGTTTAAGCAAGTTGGGGAGCATGCGAGAAAATTGCGTCATGTGTCCAGGATACCATGACTGAGGCGGAGGCAATGGTGGAGGCAGAAAACGCGACAGCATCGTGGCGATTCCGTGAAGCGGAGGAAAGAAGGGTCTAGATGGGCATTAGCGTCAGCTTTTGTGTCAGTTAGGCGTTTACGATCAGTGCACGCGGGCGCCGGGCGAGAGAATGATGAGGGACGAGAGATATTATAGCGCCCGCCCTGATGGGATGACGGTGTGGAGATGCCAAAAGGGAAAAGAGAGAAGCGAGAGAGGGTGAGGAGCAGGTTAGTTTTGACGTACATTTGTTTGCTGAGAAGTAGGAAGAGAATACAATGAAAGCGCCTCTGCCACGTTGGCCTGAGCTGGGACCTCCTCTCACACGGACTTGGGTGCGCCGGGCTGGTGGTAAGATTACCCTAATTGGAACGGGTTTGAGGCATCGATCGTGGGAAGAGTGCCAGCCTGTCACGTTAAGAGTCGAGTCAACGGGAGTTTGGCGACGCATTGTCCCCGACCTCGTCCTTTGCTGACGGCATCCCTCCAACCAGATGACCTGATCTCTCTTCCAAGCTAGACCTGATCCAGCCCCTTGCCATCAATGACTCGCCGCCTTATTAATTTCTGGATGGAGGGCCCACGAAAGCCATCATCTCTATCAATTCTTCATGTGGATCACAGTTATGTGTGTATGTGTGTATGCGGTTGAAGCGATAATCTACTTTCAACGAGAAGAAATACAAAAAAGGAAAAAACATTAAGATGATTCGTCTTCACGGTGGTGCGCCGCAAGAAGAGGATATTGGCTGCAAAGGCAAAACCAGGGGGCTAATGAAATACACGAGGATGATACCGATGTGTGTAAGATCGCGCAAAGCCAGCATAACAAGGATGAAAGTGAGGGGATATACATCAAAACAGACCGAGAGCAACGGAGAGGTATGGATCCAAGGAAAAAAACAAGAATGGATGGATGGGGAAACAAAAAAGGACGAGAGTGTGCCAATGGACGGATAAATATGAATATGGCAACGGCACACTCCAGTGCGCAGCACAGCACCGCAGTGCCGCTTGTTGTGGAAGCTGAGGTGTAAGGTCAAGCTGGAAGGTCCGGATGGGTGGTACACAGGCGCACCAACATTACACCCACGAGTCCTTTCCGAGTCCGATGGCATCGAAACTCTTCCCACTCCGAGTCCGTCGCTCTTCCAATACCTGCACATCATCCAGTTTTATCAACTTCTCCGATGGGGGCGGCGACCCCTCCACCCAACCCTTCCAACCCTTCCGTGCTGCGGGACGCTTCTTGCGCCGTCGTGGTGGCAGTGGTAATTCGGAACCAAGGAGGTGGGACTCGTCCAAATCGGAATCGTCGTCAGGGGTGTGTGGTCGCTTGGATGACGTCTGTGAGGTGCTGGACGAAATGGAGGGGCCGGGAGTTGTAGGTGGAGACGAGGGCATCGGTGGGGGTGTGACCGAGACCGAACGCTGCGTGGTCGCGAGGCGTAAGACCGGTCGGGAACCCCAGCCTGAGGATGAGGGTGTGTCGAAAAGGAAATCTTTGGGGTGTAAGGTGGTATCGGCGAGGGAGGGAACAATAGCGAGGTGGGCATCCGATTCACCAATCACGGACTCGTCCTGGGCCGATTTGACCCTTTTCTTGAGGCTTTCACGAGCCTTCTTATCTCTACGCCTTTCTCGCTTCATGTCGTCCGCCGACTCCACGACGGTGTAGCGGGGGACGCCATTGAGGAGGCTGGTGAGCACGTCCCTAGGTGGTCGTGGGTCGAAATCGCCTGCCATGACGGACGTAGCGGTTCGACGACGACGTTTATGGGGTGGAATAGTGGGGGGATGTGGAGGGAAAGTAACGGCCATGTTATCGAGGTGAGGGTAAGGGAGGAGGGGTTTGTGTAATCCCAGGTGTTGGGTGGAACGGGTGAGCGTGGCCTAATAAACAAGCGAGTGAACGCCGGGTCCTGTTATATCTCGGACGTTGAACGTAAATAATTACCCACAAATAGACACGTGGTTTGGTTTACCTTTTTCCCACAAAGATAACCTGGGCCTTGTCCATAGACCGACCATGTCCCAATCAGGTCAGACAGAGAAGCCCCAACATTTCCATTCTCCACGTCTGACCTCTCACCCAACTACGTCCCCCTGTTTTCAGGGTCCTCCACAACAGAGATCTTATCTCGTGACGACGAGAACCCCCGGTACTGTACTGCTGTAGGGATTGTGTACTCCCCTTTATTTATTTATTTATTTTATTTTTGTTTCCCCGCTCTTTCTTCTCTCTTTAGCTTATACGCCGCGACCCACCCAGAACAGAACAGAACAATACGGAACTAGAACTGAGAACTACATTCACCACTGGGCGCAATCTGTCCCTGCTACTACCTCGATCATCGTTCTCCACACCCATACACCCATGCCCGCTCCATGTCCCGTCCGTCCGCTCCATTCCTCTATCCCGTTGCTGTGGAGACACAGCACACTAGTGTCCGCTCCCCTGCGCGCCCAGGTCTGGATCTCTCACATGCCCCGACAACTTGGATCATGGTAACATCCCCTTACTGTCAGAGCGGCTAACCGCCTTTGGTGGGCACTTTGAGCGCTCTTTACCATTTTTTCACGAGACGTTTGAGCGGCCTAGAAATCCCCGGCCATCCCATGGGGGATTTCCCTTATTTCTGGGTCATCCTGCCTGCTTGACCCGATCTCGGCACCAGAAACAATGACTCGATCAGGTAACCGAATGGCTGTAAACAGAGTCAACATTCCTCACGCTTTGTTGTCACACCGGCCGGAATGTCCCAGAGCCGCACCGCGGCGTGACCCGATGAGACACCGTCTTTTAGGCGCACGTTCCCTTTTGATCGCTCGTCGAACTTGCTATTCCCAGCTTGGGCTTTTCTCACACCCGCAATGCTCGCTGTGTTCAAAGGTCCTGCTACATCACCGGATCAGTGTCAGTGATTTGTCTACGTAGGCCTGGAGCGATGGGCGGTGCCGTGAGCTGAAATCTTAAAAATACAATTTTGGTCCATCAATACATCCTCACCATCACTTGCTTACGGATCCGTCAAATTAGTGAGTCCTCCGCTCAACTAAGAACTTCTCTACGGAAGGGACAGCCCCTGTATACCCAACTTGAAGACTCTTAGCCCCTTCCGTAACGGTCAATTCACGGTATCGCCCTCGCCACACAGCCCCATTCGGCTTGTGCTTCGATCTCTCTTGGCTGATCATCCGTGCGCTCTCGGTAACCTTCCTGGGGCTTCTCTCTTCCCTTCAACCTTATGGGTACCCCATCTAGCCACAGCACGTGTATCAATATCCCAGCAATGGGCCCGTAAAGTGGCAACTGTGGTACCACTTGCCTTATTCTGCGAGCGCCCCACCATTGGTCCGCTCTCTCGTGACCAGTGTGCAAGCCTATCGGCATCGTCGTATGACTCGTATCCATCTATGGCAATGCGACGGCGTTAGCCATAGACTACATTCGACCTAGGAATGAAAAAAAAAAATTTGACCGGAAGCCATCGATACCTCAAACGGCTCTTTCACCTCGATGTCGATCCCCAAAAACCTATTTTCCGCGGTTGCACGATGTTCCGACCGCGAGCAGTGCTCGTTTGTGGCTCCTCGAGCGGTCACTCATTTAGATAGCCGCCGCGCACAGCCCCATGAAAGTTTTTTTTTTCCGGAGTTAATGCCCTCTCTCCATTGCTATGTCGATCCAGAAGCCAAAGATCCAGGCCACCCGCGAACACCAGCTGTCAATCTAACTGCGGGGCGTGAAGACGCTGGACCGTCTAATTTTTTCGTTTCCGCACGGCATAACCGACCGCGGCGGGCGGTTCATCCATCCACAGCCGAGCGGGCCACTGGCTGGCTGCGCCGCACGCTCGCACGCAGCATACGAGTCATTACTACACTGCGGCTGGCTTGTGACACGGACGTGGCGATGCACAATGCTTCAGTCGCGTGCAGGGTGCACGTCGAGTTCTAGGTGTGGGGCTAGGGTGTCTTTGTGCCCCACGGTGTCCGATCATCAATTAGTCCCGAGAACACTGAAAGGGGAAGGTGCCAGCTCTCGCGGCGGCCTACACGCCCACCTCGGAAGCAAATTATTGGATCGAAAAATGAAGGGGGAGAAGCAGGGGCGGGACTGGTCGAGGGCACAAAACGATGGCTCATTGGCCAATGGGGAAAAAACAATCAAGCCGATCACAAATGGGCAAATAGAACAATGAATTCCTGAACAAGTGAACTAAACTACGGATGAACGTAGGGGACATGTATATGGAGAATAATAGTACCAGAGCTACAAGCCTCGAGGTGATGCATGCTGCGCATGCCGCCGGCCTGTTTTCAGAAGCCGGAAATATATTTTTTATCTACTTGGCCACCGTGGCCCTGGAGAGAGGAGAGGTGTAAGAACCAACGATCCTTCGCCACGTCGGCAGCCTTGGTGACGACCGTTAAGGCCTCTTCCATATCAATCTTCTCTGGTCGACTTCCAGGCATACGCATCACAGACGCTCGGGGGTCCTTCTCATATCAACGATGTGGCGTCGAGATATATTGTGTGGGGTGCCTTCTGGCCACACCAAGGCAGAAAGAGAGGCCCGTTTCCGCGGAGAGGTTATAAGTGGAGGGGGCGTGTAAGCGCCGCCCCTGCCAATACCTTGGGCTGGGCTACGATCCAGTCAGTAAAACCCATGTGTAACAAGCACATGATAGGCCTAACGTCATTGGGGGCTGTGCACACAACCATTTCAAGTAACCCGGGCCGGAACCACTCCAGTTTTCACCACCCCCGGCCCAGGGCCGTGAGCGGGGCCTGAAGGTTTCAGGATCCCCCTTTAATTGTTTGGCTGGACGAGTCATGTGTTTCCCCATAATTGTTTTAAAAAGAGTGTAACGCAAAATCACGAGCGGTCTATTGAGTCGGAGATCAGATGAACAAAAAAGATGTCCCCCGGCTCGTCTCACCCGCCACTTCGATGGCGCCCCGTGGTTTGGTGAAAAAATTCACGAGCAAAAGGATAGAAAAAGGATTCCCATTAGCCGACTTGAACGACTGACCTCGTCATTTGTAAGCGAGTTACTAGTGACGCGCTCTACCAACTGAGCTAAACGGGAATACGTGGGGCTTTAATTTGCAAACCATAATGCCCCACATCTTCTTTGGTCTGGCGAAGCCGCTATGCCAGACTTCGACCAAACGCCCCACTTTTGGGAGTTACCTTGTCAATCGAGTTCTCGTTCTCTGTTAATTCAAGTCCCGCCGTTGATACGTTCGTACGTACATGGCATTGTCAGATTTGCACTGTGACCTTAACGGTTTCCATTTCCAACACCCTGGAAAACTTGACGCCGCAACGCCCCACAATTTGATCCCAAGGACAGAACCCCATTCCATTTACTCGGGATCATACACCATAGGTCGTTCGTTTCCCCAGTCGTCACTCTCGCTCTCCGATTTATCGCGACGATGACGGCAATGGCCATTTATATGATAAGAGTCCAGCGGACCTATTCTGCCCTCTTCATCATTTGCGTATACCCCACAGTTACCTGCCACCATCCGACGAAACCAAGGCCCAAGAATCCATGCATACATCCCCAGACGATTTCTGGGGTGACCTTGTACCTGTTGTGCCACGGAGATGGATTAGCTAGGTTGTTGGGTGCAGGATAATAACAACAGTACTGACGCTTCGAAGGTGGGTCCGAATGAGAACGGGATGAAGCGCGGAGCTTGGAAGATCACGGTCGATATGATGCTGTGATACACGCAGAGACCGATGGCAAGTGCCCGCTTTCCAGGAAGGAAGTCTGGGATAATAACCACGTTTCCCGCTTTGCGCATGACACGTATTCACAAAGGCGACTACTCACCTGGCAGAGGATAGCAGAGCAACGTCATGATGCAGACACTCAGCACCAAAGTCGCGTACATCTTCCAAACCGCGCGTTCTGAGTTGCGTCATTAGACCTGGGCGACTAATCACGCACCTTCAGCACCACGATCGTGGTGTTGTTTAGCTGGAGGAACGGAAGGGACGCGGGGGTCCAGATCCCTTGGATGGCCAATGGAGCCTCCAACGCGAGGTGGAGTAAAAATACAGAGGAGCTGACACGTCAATATGTAGGTGAGCTAGTTCGGAGGATGCACGCTACGACTAAAGGCCCAACGTACAGAGGAGTTTGGCCAGGAGGTTGGGACATGGCGTCGCTATCGCAGTCGGTGGACTGGTGACAGTTCGATGTCGAGGATGTGACTCGGACGACGGACGGAGAGAAAAAAGAATTTTCCACACAATTGAGGACCACGGGACCAGGAACCGACTACTAAATGGGGAACTCCGGATCTGAGATCTGCATTCTCTGATTCTGGCACGAGATCCGATCGTTATCTTAAGATCTTATCGTCGGGAACAAAGAAAGATAAATTCCATTCCGGTCCAATTCGATGGCGCAAAGCCACGGGCATATGATGATACCCAGTACAGTTGTACCATACCCAATGAGTCAGTTCTTTGCACCTCTTCGGCGGTGATTGAACTATTGCTCCGCTGAGAGGAAATCCCGACTCTCTGGGTCTCTCTTTGATCGACAAATTGCTAAATCCCACTCTATGAGACCTTCTCGCACCGATTCTCAGATCCAACCTGCCTTTCGAAACCGCTGAGAGAAGCAGAGCGCTCCGCTATGCGAATGGTAAACCGCGTCAACAACTCCCTAAGGGCTCACGTGGTGTCCCAGCGAGCTCCTTACTTCGGTTTAACAGTCTCAATAAATTAAGTACCTCGAAGCGACTCACGATAAGCTGTGGTCTATGATGGCTGCTACCCTGCCCTTTGGGGTCTCGTTGAATGGCCGTAAGAGAGGTGACGTGAATGAGAGGCTTTATCCCGGAGCATGTCGATTAAGAAGCTCGGTTCAAAGCCTCGGACTTTTCTTCGTTTGCGTTGTCCGTGTATTCGGTACATCAGTAGGCAAGGGGGTCAAGTACCGTGAAATGCAGCACCACATGGTCCTATTACACATTCATTAACGTCCATTCCCGATACATCAATTACCGACCTTTTTCTGGGTTTCGGAACACAGATACTTCAAAGTCAAAGCACTGCGCTTAATACTGCTGAAGAGGGGGGGGAAGGGGACTGTGTGGCCGCAAAGTCGGTCATACTGCCAGTAATAAGTGGTCGCGACAGCGGTCCGTATCGACAGTCCCTTTGCGTCCCTTTCTCATATGGCGAAGAAAGGACGACTCAGAGAGGTGACTGCCTGCGTAACACCGTTTACGAAACGTAGCAACGTCCGGGTAATAAGCGGTGAGTGTGCTGGCCACATAGACTCCTGTATTCGGTGGTACGCACCTACAACATACAAACAACTTGAAGACTTTTTCGAGCGATAGAGGAAATCCACACCGTGAACGCCACGACAGTGACAGTTTGCCACAGGTGATTGACGGTAGGTATGCTAGATGAGCAAGAAGAATAGTGGATGGTGAGAGGCGCTGTCTACACCTGACATACGCATCCGTGTCGAAGAGATACGAACGGCCCGGACACTATCGGCATCAGCGGCTGGAAGTGTCCTCCCGTTATTCGCAGCTGAGAAAAAATGTCAGGTGTGAGATGTCAAAAACACAAGTCATGACAAAAATACGAATACCCGTGCCACATGGTAAGCCGAATGAGAGGGGTACTGTCCGAGGTAACCATCACCACAAGCATAAGATAATAATAATTCTCCATGAGATTATTTAACTGTGATTCTCGGTGTGTTGTGATGCAGGATCTCGCCTTGAGGCATTAGCAAGGTGTGTCTCTCATACCCACGGCAGACCAGAGCATAGAAACATGTCTCAATGGAAGATGTCCCCCACGAAGCACAGATATATGGAGACTTCGGTCGAACTTGGAGTCATATGCTGAGAGTTTTAGCCGACCCTTATCGGAGAACAAGACCGAGACAGTTGGGTAGTTGAGTGGCCCAACGCGAATGCTAGTAGGATGGTGAGATTAGTATCCGCCCAACCGTAAACATAGTTGTGCGTGGATTTATTCCTTCTTCGCAATAAGGGGGATGAAATGGTGGAATAACGTCCAGTCGGGAAAGGTCTTATCTGACTGAAGTCAGAGGCAGCAAAACGGACAACGGAGAGAAACGGAACATGACCGGAATTTGGTGTTGGTCAGAGTCTCGGAATAACAATCAATAAGTCAAGTCAGTTGGAATTCCACATAAAGAAAAAATCTATCAAGGAAAACCCGTACTAGGCTGCGTAATACGTCGTCACGACGCTACAAACAAATATTCTCTTCTTCGCCAAGTCGGTACCTAATCGTCATACCACAAGGCGGGGCGTGTCGCCCACGCCACTTGCCGCTCGCGCCCAGACGTGTCGCTGTAAGGTCAGAACGGTTACTCCGGTGTATCCTCTTCCCTATCATCATCATCATACGTGTTCATACTCCGACGCCATGGGCCAAGCTCGCCAAAGTCAATGTCGCGATTTAGATCAATATTTTCTGCGCCCTCTCGCCACATATCTTCGCTCATAAAACTGCGCAAACGTCGTACCTCGGAACGGAGCAACGCAATCTCTTCGTCACGTCTTGAAATCCTGTCTTTAAGAAGGCAGATGTAATCATTTCCGCACCGCAGGAGTTGTAACTTGCTGATACCCCGATTTGGACCGTCTGCATTGCCTCTAGGTGGGCCACGGGGAGGCATGGCACCTGGTAGGATAGGTTCATTGGGATATCCCTCCTCACTAGGCAGTGGGATTGGGGGAAGTAACGTCCGTAGATCGTCGAACGTTGTCTTCAGCGAATCACGACGTTTCTGCTCGGCGGCCTTATGTGACGTCTTACGAAGGACAGGTGATGGTAGGGACGATGATGCGATAGCATTGGAAGTAGACACATTCCCGGCTAATACAAAGACATCAGTGCTCCACGGAGGACGTAACGATATTAGACGTACCTGGCAGAATAGGTTTAAGACTTGGGCTCACGAGGGAGACGCCGTTGCCTTTTTTGGATGTAGGAACAGAAGGGGAAATGTCTTTCCCACGGCTGGCCGGCTTGGCCTTACCATCAAACTTTACGGCGTGAGTCGGGGGCGAGAGTCCACTGTTCATGCCAAGCCCACCCAAATTCATAATGCTGGCAGGTGTGACGGGGGTAATATGTTGCGTACGTCCGATGGCACCTGTGGTCGATGAGTTCGCGACGGGCATATTCACGTGGCTGGATGATGCGTTGAGCTCCAACTGGGAGGCCGGTAGCCCAGGTGGTGGCATTGATAAGTCTACGGGCGATGGAGTGTCGCCAGGTATATCGGTGCTGGTGCTATTTTTGCGTCCCCTGGCGCGTGACGAGCGCAGAAGCGGTGTCGAAGATGCGGATTTTGTGCTGCGTTGAACACGCTTCGTGGAGTTCGGGGTAGATGGAACCCGCGGTGTTGGTGATGGACGCTGTCGCGCAACTTTCGCCTGGTCTTCCATTGACGGTGACGCAGTACGCTTTCTACGTCGAGGCTCCTGAGAGGCATCGGGCTTATATGCGTCCATCCAAGGACTAAGAGGCGAAAGATCAAAGTCTAAATCTCCAGGGGAAGGTAGAGGGACCGGCGGCGTTGTATCGAAGATGATGTTGGCCGGTGAGGTGCGAGCATCATGTGAGGGCGATATATGATGAGGTGGGAGGTGCATATCGGGAGGAAGCTGTGACTGGCCATTGGATCTAAAGTGCGAGGTATCGACATATCCGAGGGTAATGGGGGAGATATAGTCTGCTGTTGGGCTGGATTGGGCGTGCAGCTCGGCGGAGTTGACTGAGGCATGATTGGTTTCGGCTTCTAGTGGAGTGAATCGGACAGAGACTGCACTCACTGGGTGTAGGAAGACCAACGAAAGGATTTTGAGGTTTCTGAGGCTCACTTGAGCCCTCGATCGAAGTGGTACTCCCTCGGCCATTGAGAAATTCGAGCTGAAAATACCGGCGATGAAAAAGTTGACGCCATGCGAACGCGCTGGAGAGGCGAGTATTGCCCGACTTACTTGTTGCTGAAGTATCTGGTTCTGTAACTGTAGTTGCTGCAGCTGATTAAGCTTGAGACGCTGCTCGAGTACGAGTTGAGTGTTATACTGGCCCTGGCCAATTGAGCCGGTTTGTTGGCCTTGTAAGCCGATTATGTGAGATACGAGGTCGATGTTGAGGGGGACATCGGGTATGACAGCGTTGGGAGAAGACATGGTCGACGGTGAGGGAGAAGGCAGAGCGCCACTGTACATAGATGGATGGTGAGATTCATTCCCGCGCTGAGCGCCAAGCTCAGAGATGAAGAGATTGTTGTAAAAGCCCTTCTGCTGTTGTTGCACATCTTGTGAATCCATGGGACACGACCACGGAGGAAAAGTAAGATGGGAGTAAGGAAAAGAAAAGAAAACTGAAGTGGGAGGGTGAACGAAAGGCCCGAACGTCCGAGAGAGCCTGCCCTGCCATTGCATTTCATCACCTGAAATATAAAATGGTAAAACCGGCGGTCGGAAAATAACTGGCTAAATTAATTGTATTTTTTTTTCAACTGGTTTTTTTCTCCTTTGCACTCCATCACTCATCACTCCAATATCTCCTTCTTTACCTTGTCACCATGGGTTGAGCTCTTGAGCTCTCGGACCTCCTCCCGCGGTTGGAAAGTTGATATTTTCCTTTATCTGAGGTTGTACTTCTCATCACCACCCAACACCCCCAATGGAGCATACATATCCCACATACCCGAATATTCCATAACGTAAGCCAATCAATTTCAGCGTGCCTGAGGTACAACTTCCACCTCCAGTCAGACATTGCGAACCCCCCTACAAGATTCAATATGATGTTCGCTATCAGAAGTCGGAGGCGACTCTACACAGTTACGTTAACCCGAATCTCGGTCATTGATTGATTTACTGGTAACGAGAGGCAGAACAGCATCAGATCCTCATATCCAGCACTCAGGAATCACTTCGGGGAATCCGAGTCGGTCGTTGGCAGAATGGAACAGAATTGGGGCCATAGAGAACATCAGAACCCCAGTTCAACGATCTGCGGTCCCATCTTCGACAAGAGAAAAGACAGCGAAAGCCGTCGTCTCCGGTATTTTCGTCAAGTGCAACGACATTCAAAATACAACTCGAAGATCAGCACATGCCGACCACGAGAGTGATATCGTAAAGGAGTATGTCAAAAGCGAAGAGTTGGGATGGGTGTACACGTCCAGCTGTCTATCCAAAGATCGTATACGCGCCCCGAGGGGACCTTGTCTCACCAGGTACTCCATAGTACAATATGCCTCGGGGGCCGGGGCGCGTTTTTAGGTGGGTAAGTCGAAACCTACAGTCCTTTCCCCTCCGTCGAAAAGTCCAGACGAGATATATAAACGTCCATAAGCGCTCCCAGTGACGGTAACAACTTATGCTCCCCTCGAATCACAACCCCAAATCTTAGGTGAATGAAATACAAGTGGTTTACATTTCCATTCATAAGATCCGCATGTTCTTTCCCAGTTGCGTGGTCCCAGGCTAGGTCCATGCCCGATCCTTTAAACCGTCTCTACGGACGTGGGGTACAGTCAGTCATTAGAACCTAACGTATTGCTGTCATGGCAGAGCCTAGGCACCGACCTAAGTCAGAAACGGAAAGCCGTTGAGAGACACCAGGCACAGAGATATTCCAAGGACTCCAGCCAAAAGATGGGTCAAGCGCGCCTGGTTTTTCATGAACCCACCCAAGATACTAATCCAAAAACCTGTGGTCATGTAGCCCGAGAGTATGACTGAAAAAGGCTCAGTAGGAGCTTGCATAGAAACGGTCGCTAGTTGATACAAGACACAAAAGAAGTTGATTTGTTGGATTACTTGGATACCACGAAGCGTTACGTGAATGATGGGAAGGAAAATAGTCAGCGTTTTCGCTTTTTTTTCGAAACGTCCGCAGAATCTGAGGCTGAAGGGACAAAAGGCACCCCTCCGTGTACGCGGGAGAATGTGCCCACCGAAAAAATACTCCAATTCAAACATGCTTAGCAGCGACTCTGTCGGAACCCATACCGGCCGCACACGGGGGGGACGGAGAAACGACTCCAAATTAGGGTGGAGAAGGATACAATGGGTCTCGAAGTGATGCAGTATTGACTTTGGAAAGCGAGATTGAAGGACTCACGTGTGAGATCGTAAGGCAGATCGGAGTAATCCGATCTGAGAAAGGAAAAGCCACGTGAGGGATGATAAAGCGAGGCGAAATGAGACGGAAGGGAGGTGAAAAGATCTTCAAGATCTTCAAATGTCCGAGGTTGAGCGGCACGGCGGCTCAGAGTCAACGCCGAAAGGTCGAAGGCGAGAGTTTGAAGACACGCAGATGGAGAGAAGATGAGAACGCGAGGGGTATTCGATGATTGAACAGATCTCAGGCCCGGTCAGATTACATACAAAGCAGAACCCAGTAATGAAAGTACTCAAACGGACCACCGAGAACATCGAAACGAAATGTAAACATACGAGCAGACAGGGCAACGTTGAGCACTGGAAGAGGTCCATGGATGAAAGACAAGCTGAAAGGAAACGACGCGAGTCAGAGGGGATCAAGGAAAACAAGTCCCGAGGAGTACAGGACGATCGGTTGTATGCACGAAGTCCGAAGACTAAGGAGAAAACTGGTGCTAACGTGAGTAAAGTAATGAAGCCATGAGAGGAGAACAATGGGAAATCGAGTATACCGGAACCATACGAAATCCAACGCCGCGAACGGAAGGGAGATTGTGTCGAGGTTGAGCTTGCGTCGACCAGGGATGAGGACGAAGACAAGGGCTTTGTGACGTGTGTGGCCGTCATGGGGCGATGCATCGGAGTCGAAGAGATGACAGGTGCGATGGTGAGAAAGAGAGAATAGTTGACGACAAAGGAAGCGAGGGGAATGGGCAGTGAGTGAAGGCGATCGAGAGTGGAGCGAGCACGCGAGGTGGCGCTGACAGGCAGGTTTGATGGACACGAAGGGAACTTGAGGGGCGGACTTGCAGAGACTTTGATGCGGTGGGAGATGAGATTTCTCGCGGGGATCGGGTTACGGTCACCAATACCCGTATGCGAGCGCTTTTCGTGGGCAATGACGTAGCTCACCTTCCACCGTTTAGCGATCATTCCGACCTTCGACGAAGAGACACCAGCAATAGATAGTGAGAAGAACACCGGCATACCGTAAGGCTGAGACTTCCCCTCGGAATGTGTGCTGTGTGCGGGAGTCGTGTTTGACGTCTGAGTAACAACCCGAACCAAGCCCCGGCCGACGCTTTGACACAATGCGTTTCCTCTTCAACAAAGCTAGACGATGTCGCAAATTTGGGAGGCATCA